>Ga0209656_10000032_pt1 | contig 100286 bp, 89 predicted proteins | sample BogFormECP12_OM2_FD_188239 | JGI IMG/M metagenome (GOLD analysis project Ga0209656, IMG submission 188239) | Bog forest soil microbial communities from Calvert Island, British Columbia, Canada - ECP12_OM2 (SPAdes) (version 2) | ecosystem: Environmental > Aquatic > Freshwater > Wetlands > Bog ...
CCACTCGTTGTGAGAGGGCTTACCCGCGCCATCGGTGCCATCGACCGTGACTTTCACGTTGCCACCCTCGGCCTTGTAGACCACTGTGTTGTTCTTCGGTGCCATAGCGGGAATCTTCGACTTGGCCTCGTTCAGCTTCCAGGTGCCCATGTTTGGGCTGCTGGCAAAGCTCACCGCCGCTGCGATAAAACAGAGTGCCAAAGTCATTCCAATCGCTCTTGTTTTCATGTGTCTCCTGATTGAGAAGCAAATTTTCGATTTGATTGAAGCGGCAGTCATTCTAGTGGTGTGCGGCAAATTCAGCAATTCGTTAGCTTGGCCCCAGGTCGAGGTCGATGAGTGTAATGGCGATTTTGTAACAGCTTAGGAGGGCACGCTGTCGCACGAGCTGCTGAGAAGACCGGACATGTAATCCTTCCGGCGACAAGACCCATCGCCCAGTCAGAGTAATTCTGCGCGCTTCGGTTCAGGGTATCGGTTGAACGATCACGCCGTCGGGACCAGCAATAAAGAGCACAGAGCCATCCGGGGTGGTTGCGAGTGCGTAAAACCCGCCACTGCAACTGCCCGGGGAACAAGTATCCGGAAGCGCCATTGTGGTTCCCAATTGAGGGAACAGTGGTGGGTTTCCGGAAGGGGTCGCCGTCAAATCGAATGTCGCTAAAGTTGGCACGCCCAAATTCGGATCCAGTGTGATGCCGTAAACTCGCGTCCCAGGCGAATTGATAATCTGGCCAACAAGCCCGTTTGTATAACCAAGGAATTGGCCCGCCCCATCCTCTACGCTGCCAAAGTATACGAACTTGTCGCCTACGAAATCGGCCGTGGCTTCCGAGTCTGTCTGTGCACCTTGCTGAGTAAACGTTCCACTAGAGGCCAGGTAATTCGTGCCGCCTAGCGCCACGACGGCGCCGTTTCCGCTCGCCACCGGATCGCAGGTTCCGTCAGTGGACATGAGGGTGAATAAGCGGCTGGACGTTCCAAATGCAAATCCGTTGTCACCTAAGGCAAATTCCACAATGGCGTTGCCGTCATTCGCAATTGCGAAACCGCAGGCTACCGTACCCGATTCAGGAACACTCGGGTTCGCAACCGTCGTGACCTTGGTTTGAGCCAAGCTGACCGGATCCAGTTCGACCATGCTCGTGTCGGTGCTATCTGGCATAACCAGCGCTAGAAGATGGGTACCATCAGGAGAGAGATGAACCCGCTGCAGCCCTGCCATCGAGACTTGCGTTGGAGATCCCCACGCACTCCCGTCGAAGCCATATCGCAACAACTTCGGGTTCGTCGAGTTCCCGCCCGGAAGGAGAACGAACAGCGTCGTCCGCTCCGCGTCGTACTCAATTCCGGCCGTATCAGGGTAAATCAGCGCGTCACCCGAGGGATAAGGAATGGCCGTTGCGGTGAATGCTGGCGGCGAAACGGCAAGCATCGAGGCGCTAAAGCTGATGTTGCCGGAGTTTATAGTCACTGGATAGGAACCGGCAGCCAGCGCCGGATAGGAAGCATGTATCTCCGAATCACTTACGACTGTCAGCGAGCTCGCCGCCGCCGACCCGAAATTGACGCTGGTTGCCCCAGTGAAACCAGCTCCGCGAAGAATGACCGTACCGGCCGTATTGGCTGGCACTACTCGAGGGGTAACCGTATTACCATCCACTCCTGAGGCGACAACGTACGACACCGGAATGGTTTGAGGGCTTCCGGAGAGCTGCCCGGTTTGACAGGTCGCATCATTTAGGCAAACATTGACGGTGATCGATCCACTAAAGCTTCCGACGGAAAGACCTGACGGTATCGCTGGTACCACACTTACCTGACCCGAGTTACCCGTGATGGTCGGGCTGGTGACGGTGAAGAGGCTATTCGGGTTGTTCACTTGAACCGTGACGTAGAGGGTCCCAGTGGTCACGCCCGTGACTGTCCCCGTGATTGTCTGGCTCGATGGAGCTTGAGCGAACGGCGCAGCAGCTTTGAAGGAAATTGTGTTGGTGGAGAATGAGACTGACCCGGATCCGTGCGTTGAAGAGTTGCCCGAGCCGCAGCCCCCCAGAATTCCGGTAATCATGACGACCAGGAGAATCGAAAGCAGCGCACTGGTCCGAAATGATCCCCGCCTCCGTGATGCCCTTCCCCGAGACTTCCCGCGAACGGCCATGTCCGAACACCTCAATTGTTTTTGTTTTGCAGGCAGCACTTGTCAGCCGTGACCAGCGATGCGTGCAGGACGGGCGTACCTACCCCTCGGAATTAGGCAACGTAAGTGCCGGTTTGGTCAGCTTGAGACTAGCCATCTCTTCGCCAATACTGCTCATGCACAAACGCCGATCTGGTCTCCGGAGGCCTAACGCGAGCGGCCCGGTAACCGCGACCTGCTGGCCACGAACGGCCAAAACCCCCGCGAACTAAGCCCCAGATGTTACCAATGAAAAACCGTTATTGTAAAGCGATGGTGAACCGTCGCAAGAAGCGCGAAACTGAAGTGGTTCAGCTCACGCTACACGCAACTGTCGAAATCAGGCCATATCGCTCATTGAGGGGTTTTGAGTGTAATCGGGATTTAACAGCACGAGATATGTTGCTATCATGACTTCCCGCACCTTGATGGCGAGCGCCGGTGCAGCTCGAATTCTCGTCTCTCTCTGTGGGACCGTTGCCGCGGATGACGATTCCGTACACGTCGGCCTTTGTGCAAGGTGGGGAAGTAAGGGAATGGAGTTGAGCGTTGTGGCCTTCGGGTGTAAGATGTCCGCTGTTCTGTGAAAGTCGCGAAGTACTCTCCGTTTTTCTCTTCTAGGGCCCAAGGCATTCGCGAGCGATCAGTCCGAGGAGGGGCCATGTTCAAAGCCGCAGTGAAGGCTGCAGAAGCGACATCTCCGTACAATACATACGACTCGATCCTCGAGAGACCCAGCGGTAGCGATCCCAGCCAGAACGCCTGGCTTACGCTGCAACTGCGGATTAAACTGAAGTTCGCGGACTCCAAGAACACGGTTCCCGGCCTCACCGTCCAGGACAGTACTGGCCGATGGTGCGCCAAGGATTCGGATGGATATCTGTTCCCTCTGCTGGACTGGCCGGCCCACCTGATCGCCAGATTCCAGAGAGAATTCATCATGGCGGCGGAACGGGCTTGGAACTGGCAATTCGTGCTGATCACGCCCAACAATTATTCGGAACTGGACTATCCGAGCGGGAATCTGACCATTCGGCCCAATGTGCTTTGTCTGTTCCGAATGGCCCTGATCGGCTCAAGTGGCGGCTTGTACGATTCATCGTCGGCGGCAGGTCCTCTGCGCCAAGGCGCGCCGCATCGAACCATCAATGTTGTAAATCTCTCACTCGCGACCACGCAAGTGAGCCTGGCTCCCGGAATTCCGCCGGCCCCTCCACAAAAGCCTGCTACCAAGCTCATCCCGCGCGTCGAGGGGCTGTCGTGGCGTTCGAACTCGGACAACTACGACGACAGCGATTTGTTTAATCCTTCGTTCTGGAACAATGACCACAGCATTCTGAGCAACACGGTAGGACACGAAGTGGGTCATGCGCTCGGGCAATGCCACATCATGGGGCTGAAAGGAATTGCCGCTTATAAGCTTGACGGAGCGCAGGCGAATACCCTGCCTGCCTACGGAGTTGGGTCCAGCGATCCGCTTGATGTCCAGAACATCATGGGCGGTGGTTACCGGCTTTACCTGCTCAACTCGGTTTCCTGGCAGGAACGAATTGCTCTGCACACAGGACTTCCAGCCAGCCAGTGGACGCCAACAGGAAACATGGGTATGCCTACGCGAAGAATGGCCGCAGCCCTAACCAACACGGGGCTGGCACCCGCGACCTGGTAGTAGCGCCATTGGCCTGCCGCAAACAATAGGCGAGAGCGGAAATCGCCAGCGACTACGCACGACAACCATCCGCATGAATCCATGATTGTCGTGATCAGCCTTTACACTCATTAAGGTTTAGCCGCCCCGTTCCCCGGAACTTTCGGCGTCAACTTCTTGATCAGAAATTCCTGAAATAGATTAGAGACCGCTGACGAGACAATCCCAATTCCCGCGTTCTCGAACGTCAATCCCGCTCCATTGCGATCTTCCGGCGGATAGTAGAGATTGGAAATTCCGCCCGCCGCCAGGCTTCCCAGCATACTCGAGTAATTGACCTGCCAGCGCCGGTTGTCGCCCTTGCAGATGAATGCATTTGCGATCGCATACAGAAATCGCGATGGCACGCTGCCCGTCCCTTTGTAGAAATATCTCGGGTCTTGTTTCAAAATGGATGGCAGAATCGCGCCGCCGATAAACGTTCCCGAAAGCGTGTCGCCATATCCGGCCCCGAAGCGTTTCGCATACCCTTGTGCGCCTTGCCCATATTCCCGGAAGTGGTTTTGCCACTGCTGCACTCCCGCAGCGCCGCCCACGAATACGAAAGTGAACGGATCGATCACCGTCCTCCAGGCCAGCTTGAATTTTTGCTTCGAATTGAGCGGAGCTGCGTCTGGGATGTAGCTGACATAAAAATTTGGCAGCACGCCCAGCACGCGCTGCTTCTCTTCAAGCTTGAGCTGCTCCTCCGCCACCTCGACCTGCGAGACTCCCACCTCCACGTCTGTGACCGCGGTAGCCACGGCCAGCGCCGTCACCGGGACGACTAGGTTCTCTCCCGCATGCAGGGTTCCAGAAGTTGTTTGCATCGCGAACCCCGCCGACACAATGGTGAGCTGAAAAGCTCCGGGAGCGACCTTGGCAAAAGAGAATTTTCCGTCGCCATCCGTCAGCGCCTCTTGGCTCGTTGGGGGATCTCCGCCCGTCAGTTTCACACGCGCCCCGGCCACGACCGCCCCACTCTGATCAACCACCGCACCGCTGATGCTTCCAAGAACTTGCTGGCTGGGCAGTGGCTCGCTCGCGGGCGCCGCATCGTGCTGTCCGGGATCCGTCACAGGTGTTTGCGTCTGCCCCAGGCAGAACGGCGTCCAACCCAGAGTCACAAGCATTAAAGCGAAGAGTCTCGACTGGAACGGGAAGGCCATGAATTGCTTACTTTATATCCTCTCCCATAGATGCAGCCAAGTCACCAAAGAGTGGTCCAGTCCGCAGCCGCGGCCGACGCTTCCTTCGTGTGACTTCGTGTCTATCGTGGTAAAGGATTTCATCGACGGCCAACTCCGGCGGTTACCGCCTACCCGCAACGCCCAGTTATGAGATAGCCTTTAGATTCGCGTGAAAATCCTTTACGTCTCACAATATTTTCCGCCGGAGATGGGCGCGCCCGCCGCCCGCGCCGCCGAACTCGCCCAGCACTGGGCCGCGGCCGGTCACGAAGTATCCGTGCTGACCGGATTTCCCAATCACCCGACCGGGGTCGTCCCCGCTGAATGGCGCGGCCGTCTACGCCGCCTGGTTTATCACGAACGCATCTTCCCAAGTTCCAATTCGCCCGCGCAGAACGGCAGCGTCGACGTGTTCCGCACCTGGCTCTGGCCCCTGCCCAACCGCAAAGCGCATGAGCGCATGCGCAACTACGCTTCTTTCTGCGTCTCCGCGGCGTTGCGCGGCCTGGCCATCCCGCGTCCGGACGTCATCATCGCTTCGTCGCCGCAACTGCTGGTGGGACTGTCCGGCTGGTGGATCGCCTTCGTTCGCCAAATCCCGTTCGTCTTCGAGGTGCGCGACCTCTGGCCGGAATCGTTAACCGCCGTCGGCATCGGCGATGAAAATTCCCTGTTGCACCGGGCGCTGTCGACAGTGGCGGAGTTTCTATACAAAAGATCGGACCGCATCGTCGTCGTGACCCCGGCCTTCCAAGAACACTTGATGCGCCACTGGCGCGTTCCCGCGGAAAAAATTGCAGTCGTCGAAAACGGCGTCGAGACCGACCTGTTCGTTCCCGCCCCGCCAGCGGCCAACCACGCGCTGCGCCGAGAACTCGCAGTCGAAGGGAAATTCCTGGTCTGCTACATCGGCACCATGGGCATGGCCCACGGGCTCGAAACTCTCCTCGAGGCAGCCCACCAATTGCAGCGCCAGAGTGCGAACGTGCAGTTCCTGCTGGTGGGCGAAGGCGCGGAAAAAGAGCGCATCAAAGGCCTGGCCCAATCCCGCGGATTATCCAACCTGCGTTTTCTCGATCAGCAGCCCCGCGAGAGAATCCCCGCCTTCATTTCCGCTTCCGACGCCTGCCTGGTCCTTCTGAAAAAGACTGACGTTTTCAAGACCGTCATTCCCACCAAAATGCTGGAGTTCATGTCCTGCGCCCGCCCGGTCATTCTCGGAGTGGATGGTCAGGCGCGGCAGATCGTCGAAGATGCCGGAGCTGGGCTGGTCATCGAGCCGGAAAATGCGGCAGCGCTGGTCAACGCCATCACCCAGCTATCCGCGAACCGCGAGCTCGGCACAGCCCTGGGTCAAAAAGGAAGGGAATACATTCTGCGGAATTTTTCTCGCGATTACACTGCTGGAAAATATATCGACGTGCTGCGGAGCCTGTTGCGCCAGCCGCAAGCTGGATGAGTCGTTATCGTCCAGGCTCAAAGCCACGCACAACCCGGTAGAGTGTTTCACATGAAAACGTTCGGAGCCATTCAGATTCGCCCACTTAATCAAGATGACCCGCCGGTCATCGCGGCGGCATTCGCGAGCATCGGTTCGGTCAAACCCGAGGCAAAATATCAGCTGTACTTGGAGCAAGAGGCGGCGGGAAGCCGCACTTGCCTAGTTGCTACCGTCGACGAGGAGTTCGCAGGTTATGTAACCGTCAACTGGCGGCCTACATATCCCGGATTTGCTGAGCTGGAGATTCCTGAGATCCAAGACCTGAATGTGCTTCCCACATTTCGCAGACGTGGTATCGCGAGCCGCTTGCTGGATGTTGCCGAAGCGCAGGCAGCATGCCGTTATTGTGTCGTTGGCATCGGGGTGGGGCTGCATGCTGGGTACAATGCTGCCCAGCGATTGTATGTGTTGCGAGGCTATATTCCAGACGGCCGTGGCGTTACCTACCGAGACCAATATGTTGGGCAGTATGTCCAGGTAATGCTTGACGACGATCTTGTACTGCATCTCACAAAACAATTACGTACCGAGTCTCAGTAGGTGTTCTGTATGCGCCGTGATAACTGGCGTGAAATCGCCATAGCACTCATAACCCCAGTTCAAGGCATCAGCACGGTGCCGGCCGGACGCTTACGATGAGTCCAGGTCCAACCGTCGTCAAAAATTTCTCAACCGAACCGTTCGTCTACGGGTGTACCGCGTAAATCGAAACCGCCGTGGCCATCGCCATCGCCGCTTCAAAGGTCCTGCCCGCCAGCACTTTCCCTCCGCTGATCGGAATGAAAAGAATATCGTCCGCCTGCAGAGTGACGTCCGGAGACTTCGCCTCCAGCATTTTCTTGATTTCAACCTTCGTCTCGATCATCCCCGCCGGCCCCTTGTGAATGATGCGGGCGGCGCCCAGTTTCGCGGTGCGGTTGGCGCCGCCAGCCAAGGCCATCGCCTGCAGCACCGTCAGCGTGCCGTTGTCCACCAGCAAGCCGCTGGGACGGCCCACATCCCCCACCACGTAGATCACCGGCGCCCGCGGGATCGTGATCGTATCGCCCGGCATGATGTCGACATTGCCGCTCAGATCGTCGGCCAGATTTCGGGGCAGATCAATGCGAATCGGATCCTCCTGGTTCCGGCGGATGATGGCGATCTTGCGCGAAGCCGAGGGCGTGAACCCACCTGCCTCGGAGACCACCTCATAGAGTTTATGATCGGCGACATCCGGGTACATGCCGGGCTTCTGTACTTCTCCCAATATCGTGACGGCGGAGGAAGACCCTTCATCCACAAAAATCGTCACATGCGGGCTGCGCACGAATCCGCCGTCCACCAGCCGCTTCTCGATTAACTTCTGAGCCTCTTCTTGGGTCAAGCCTTCAACGTGGACGTAATCGATCAGGGGAAGATAGACGTCGCCGGCCAGGCTGACTCGCACCTTGCTCGTCAATTCCGGGACGTTATATACGTTCACCTCAATCAAATCTCCCGGACCCAGCTTTACGGTCATGGACTGGTCAGCGGCGTCTTGCGCCGCATCCGGAGCCTTTGCCGGGGCCACACCCGACGCACTCACAGCCGCCTGCGAGACTGGCTGAGCCGCGGGAATCGCCGGAGGAAGTGCCGCGGGAGTTTCTGCCGGTTTCGCGCTTGGGGAAGACTGTGTTCCATCCCCCACTTGCTGCGCTGCTGCGCTGCCGATGACTACCACGAATGCCGCCAGCACCAACACCAAAAAGCGGCCGCAGCGAGTGAAACTTGAAGTGCCCGACTCCATCAGAGGACCCCTGAAGTAATAAGTGAGATTTTGAACAGCAGTTTAGCACAGCAGCGCAGGTTGCGATCCCTCTATTCGCAAGGCTCAGGTTAGTTTTCCACAGGTTTTTTCGCGCCCGGCGATTGAACTCCCACTGGGCTTACTGCTAAAGTCGGAACACCCTCAACGCCAACAGGAAACTATTCACTAAACATCAACCGCGGGTCATCGCTGCAATACTTCTTGGAAGAGGGTGAAGTCGGCATGGGCCAAGGCGCATGTCTGCTCGCCGAAGGTGGCATAGTTGACCGGTATTTTTCTCGGGACGTTTGTTCTGGCGCTCCTGTCAGCCTTCGTGCTGACTCGCTACGTCCGTGACTTCGCCACGGCCCACGGCTGGGTCGCGGTTCCCACGCAAGAGCGTCACCTGCACTCCAGTCCCTTGCCGCGCTTAGGGGGCGTGGCCATTTTCCTTTCCTTTTCCGCCTGCATGGTCATGGCTGCGCTGTGGGCCCTGCATGATCCCCGCATGCACTCCGGCTTTTCCTTGAAGACGTTGCTGACTATCTTTGCCCCGGCGTCGCTCGTCTTTCTGCTCGGTGTGTACGACGACCTCCGAGGCGTCGGCCCTTACTTCAAGTTTTCCGTGCAGGGCGTCGCCGCCACCATGTTGTTCCTGGGTGGTCTGCGGATCGTCAACATCCCGGTGCTGTTCGGCGAGCACAGTCTGCCCTGGTTCGTAGGCTGGGCAGTCACCGTGGTGTGGGTTCTGGCCATCACCAACGCGTTCAACCTGATTGACGGCTTGGATGGTTTGGCCGCCGGATCGGCCTTGTTCTCGACTCTGGTGGCGTTCGTGGTGGCGCTGCTCCATGGGCCTTCCCTGGTCACGGTGATGACCATCGCCCTGGCCGGCGCGATTCTCGGTTTCCTCCGCTTCAACTTCAATCCCGCCACAATTTTTCTGGGGGACTCCGGCAGCCTCTTCATCGGCTTTGTATTGAGCGCGCTGGCCCTCGAAGGAGCGCAAAAGGCTCCCACCATCGTGGCCGTGGCCATCCCGGTAGTTTCTTTCGGGTTGCCCATCCTGGAGACGTCCCTCTCCATCGCCCGCCGCCTCATCAGCGGACGTCCCGTCTTCACCGCCGATCGCGAGCATATTCACCACAAACTGTTGCAGCACGGCATGACGCACCGCCAGGTCGTGATCCTGCTCTACGGCGTCTCTGCGGTTTTTGCCATGCTGAGCCTGTTCCTGCTGTGGCCGACCGGCAGCTCGCTGGGCCTGGTACTTGCGGTCTTAGGTATCGGCATCTGGATTGGCGTGCAGCATCTCGGCTACCTTGAATTTGGAGAGCTGGCCCGCGTCGCCCATCGCACTTTCAACCAGCCGCAGATTTTCGTGAATAACCTCGCCATCCGCCGCGCCACTGAGGAACTCAAAGTCGCGCGCGATTACGATCAGGTTCGCCGCATTCTGACCGCTGCCTTTGGCAGCAACGACTTTGACAGCTTCGAACTCAAGCTCGAGCTGCTTCCCGGAGAACTGGTTCCGTTCGAAACCTCCGATCCCTCTGCGGCACGACGCCCCGGAAACTGTTTCCGGTGGAACAAAGCCGGTGCGCCCAAAGTGCTGGAAGCCGCGACGGTGTGGACCGTCGCGCTCAACTTGTTGAGCTCCGCCAACCGCCGCCGCGGAACCCTCACCGTCTACCGTCTTTATTCGTCGCGAGACTTGCAAATCGACATCAACCTGCTGACCACGGCGTTTCCCACCGCGCTCGCCGACGCCCTCGACCGCACCCTCGCGCACTCCGCGCACGTGATCCCTCTGCCCGAGCAGGACACGTCGCTGATCGCCGCCCAGGCCGGGTAGACGCAATCAGTAAGCCAAGTACCGTGCCCGGCGCGTTCGTGGAAGAGCGGCGCTTAAGCGCCGCGTCAGGCGATCAAAAAAGATGGGGCTTTAGCCCCTGAGGTGATCGACCAAGCGGTCCGTCTTCGTCCCTCGCAAGGCGGGAATCGCTCCTAAGAAATCGAACTCAATCAGATCAAAACAGGGATCGTACAGGGGTTCTGGAAGGTGTTGCTGGCACGCACACTCGCCCCAGCATCGCGCAAAAGAGTTGTGCGCCAAGCCATGGCAGAGAGCTTTCAGGGAAGGGCGGCTGGGTTTACAGTTTCGCGCTGGCGTAAGAGTTGATTTCGCAGTTCAGGCAAATCTCTTCAAAAACAGGTGCTGTCCATTGCATGATTTCCCCCAGTAATCGTCGCGCGAGTGAACCGCGAACGTGTGCTTAGCATAGCCGACCCCCGCAATGAAATCAATACCCGCCTAAGAAAAAACCGGCGCAACCCGTATTCCGCGGGCCTTTTGGCATGAAATCAACAAAATACCTGCAGGATTCTGCACACGCGCCACCCCGCCAGCATTTTCGGCCCCGTTTTCCACACCCGGAACCACTGCTGTCACTTTTTCTCCTTTCGTTCTCTCGTTACCTTCGTTGCACCGTGATGGAAGCGAGGAACAGGTCATCATGTTTCGCAAGACTGTGTATGGCACTACTTTCAAGGACGTTCCCTTTGTTCCTTTGCAGTCCGCCACATTCTGCATCCAATGTGAGCTGATCAGCAGCATCAGCAAGCCCTATTGCCTGGCCTGCGGCAGCCAGGCGCTGCTCGGGCTTTCGCGCGTGCTGGGTGGCTCGCTCCTCCACGAGCAAACCGCGCACCTCATCCTCGACGCCGAACTCAACAATCTCGTCCGCGATCTGCTGCGCACCGTCCCCTATCCTGAAGTTCTGAGCATGCCCGATCATCGCGTGAACGACTACGCCGCCGACCGTTCCTTCGCCGACCAATCCTTTGTCGATCAATCGCGCATGCCTGCGCTCGCGCAGCGCAGCCAGCTGCGCGTCGCCAATGCCGCCCATCCCGTGTCCGGCTTCCGGGCCGTGTCCCCGGGCGATGAAATTGAGATTCATCCCGCGGAACTCGATCTGGAGCCCGCCATCAGCGCCATCACCGAACGCGCCCAGCACTTGACCGGAGCCACCGGAGCCGCGATCGCGCTCCGCGCCGGCGACGAAATTGTCTGCCGCGCCCGCGCCGGACGCACCGCTCCCGATCTCGGAGTCCGCCTGCAGACCGACGCCGGCATCTCCGCCGAAGCCGTCCGCTCCGGCGAAATCATGCTGTGCCACGATGCCGAGCGCAACCCGCGCGTCGACCTGGCCAGCTGCCGCCGCCTCGGAGTCCGCTCCATCCTGGTCTCGCCCCTGCGCCACTACCGCCGCACGCTCGGTGTTTTCGAGGTCCTGTCCTCATCTCCCGGCGCCTTCGACCAGAACGATGTCGCCACGATGCAACTGCTTTCCAGCCTCATGGTCGCCGCCATCTCCCGCATCTCCAGCCTGCACCAGGCCCAAATTCTACGCCGCGCCGCTAAGCCCGACCATGTCTGAGGAGAGTCCTCAGACATAGCCACTAACCCGAGAGTGCCATCGTTCCTGAGCAGACGGAGTTCCCAGAAGCCCGCTTCGGGATAACTTCCGGTTTCCCGACAACCCGCTCGGAGGTTTCATGCACGGTCGCTTTCAGGGGAAAAACGTCCACAACGCCCTCAATAATGATGCCGGGCCAGCGCAAGAGGGAGTTATAATGTGCTTGAACGTGGAGTGAGCGGAGGTGCGCCCATGGCTTCGCCTCGCGAATCCCAAGGTTCAACGAAAGTCGCCGTCCCGGCGCCGATTGAACAGAAATCGCAACGCACGCGGAATTCTACGCGTCCACCCCCAGCCCCCAAGAACGGCCGCGAGTTCGACCCCCAGGTGTTCCTCGACACCATCGGCGAAGGCAGGAAAGCTTTGCTCTTTCCGAAAAAGCAAACCATCTTCGCGCAAGGAGATCCCGCGGACGCAGTGTTTTATCTGCAGACAGGCAACGTAAGACTCACCGTTGTCTCCAAGGACGGCAAGGAAGCCACGATCGGCATATTAAGTGACGGGAGTTTCTTCGGTGAAGGTTCGCTTGCAGGTCAAACTCTCCGCATGGGCTCTGCAACCGCAATGACGGATTGCGCTGTTCTGAGAATTGAGAAAAGGGCCATGGTGGATACGCTTCACAGGGAAAACACTCTTTCCGATCTGTTCGTCGCATTCTTGTTGACGCGGAACATCAGGTACGAAGAGGATCTGGTTGACCAACTTTTTAATTCCAGCGAGAAAAGGCTGGCCCGTGTCCTTCTTATGCTCGCTCATTTTGGCAAGGAAGGGATTCCTGAATCCGTGATTCCGAAGATCAGTCAAGAAACGCTGGCAGAGATGGTGGGCACCACTCGGTCGCGGGTGAGCTTTTTCATGAACCGGTTCAGGACATTGGGATTCATTGACTACGCCGGGGGTGCAGAAGGCGGGTTACAGGTTCACAGTTCACTTCTCAACATCGTTCTCCACGACTAGCGGGCGAGTTGTCATTCCAATTGCGGGACACCGGCTAAACAATGATCCAAGGTGGGCGCCGCGCCCACGGAATCCGATGAAGCAGACGCAGGCTATCCGAGCGACTCCCAAACGCGTAAGATTAGTCTGAAACTTTCCCGTCCAGGTCTCACGGGAACTTTGCACGGCAACGGAACGAAAAACGATGCTGCCTCCACAGACGCGGGACTTGGCTCTGCGACTTCTTGCTTACGAAAACGCTGCGGGCAAAACCTCCGAGCCGACGGAATTCGCGGCCTTTGGCGTCTGTGAGAGGTTGCGCCAGCCCCTAATTAACCTCGCGGGAGTTGCCGGTTTTCGCTCGCTCCTTTCTCGTGCTCTGACGCTGGCCAGGGCGGAAGCTCCCAGTCTTAGCGCAGTACAGGTCGCGGCGGATGGCTCCTTACAGGGTCTAGACGGGCTTCGGCCGCAAGTCGATGCGGACGAAGCTGGGGAGGCAGGAATAATCCTTATCACCCAGTTACTCGGGCTGCTTGTCCGAGTTGTTGGAGAAGCTATTACGTTGCAGCTGGTGACATCTGAAATTCTTCCAGACTTTAGATTCCTCTCGAAGAGCGGTATACCCATCGGCTTTGAAGCGATCCTCAAAGAAGTCGATGATCTCCAAGGCGTCAGTGCGCGTCTCGAGGGACTGGCGGAGCAATATCCGCCCGTCACAGAAGCGCTGAGGACTCTCTCGGGAAACGTCCTAAACACGGCGACGGTATTGGCGGTAGTGGCGGCAATTAAAAGCCCCAAGCCGAACTGAGTACAGAGTTCGCGCTGCATGGAAAAAGAAATCGTGAGCATTCCAGAGTCGCGACATTTGGCCCAACGCCTTCTTACTTACGAAGCCGTTGCGGGCGGGAGTTCCGAGCCAGCGGAGTCTGCGGCTTTTCGCGTCTGTGCGAAGCTGCGCCGGCCCCTGATTACACTCGCGGGAGTGGCCGGTTTTCGCTCGCTCCTTTCTCGTGCTCTGACGCTGGCCAGGGCGGAAGCTCCCAGTCTTAGCGCGGTACAGGTCGCGGCGGATGGCTCCTTAAAAGGTCTAGATGAGCTTGCGTCACAAATTGACAAGGAACAGGCCAGGGACGGAGGAGCCATTCTCATTGCCCAGCTAATCGGGCTGCTCCTCACCTTCATTGGCGAGGGTTTAACGTTGCGGCTGGTTCAGGATGTGTGGCCAGAGGCCGCCTTCGACGGCCGCGTTTCCGAGAAGGAGAGGAAGCTTGAGCGCACAAGATAGAGTGATCATAAAAAAACTGCCGACCGGGGTGCCGGGCCTCGATGAAATCCTGGGCGGCGGTCTCCCGGAGTTTTCTTTTAATATCATCGCGGGCGCCCCGGGAAGCGGCAAGACCACGCTGGCCCACCAAATCGTGTTCGCCAACGCGACGCCCGAGCGCCCGGCGCTCTATTTCACCATCCTCGGCGAACCCGCCATCAAAATGCTGCGATACCAGCAACAGTACACGTTCTTCGACCAGGCCAAGCTAAACACCGCCGTCCGGTTTATCAACTTGAGCCAGGTTGTGTTGGAGAAGGATCTGGACGCGGTCTTAGAGGAAATTACGAAAGAGGTTGAGAAGGCAAGTCCCGGGGTCGTGGTAGTGGACTCCTTTCGCACCGTGGTGCGGAAGGCGCTCGGCGGCACAACCGAAGTGGAACTGCAAGCTTTCATTCAGCGGTTAGCCCTGCTCCTGACGAGTTGGCAAGCCACGACTTTTCTGGTCGGGGAATATGTCGAGGGTGAAATCCGTGACAACCCCGTTTTCACTGTCTCCGATGGCCTCTTTTGGCTTTACCAGGCTGCGGAGCGAAGTTCCATTGTGCGAAAGCTACAGGTCGTGAAACTGCGCGGGCAGGCGTCCGTGCCCGGACTGCACACCTTCCGCATTACCCATGCTGGGCTGCAAGCCTTCTCGCGTACTCTTGGACTGGCCGGACAAGCAAGGAAGATGCCCAGTACACGGCGCCTTTCCGTTGGTATTCCGGAATTGGACAAGATGCTCGGGGGCGGCATTCCCGAGGGAGACAGTGTCCTGGTAGCAGGGGCTTCGGGAACGGGGAAATCGGTTTTGGCAACCCAATTCATTGCTGAGGGCATACGCCAGGGGGATCCGGGAATTGTGGTGGTCTTTGAAGAACGACCGCAAGAGTATGCGGAGCGGGCCGGCAGTTTTGGTCTGGATTTGAAGACGCCGCGAAAAGAGAAGAAACTCGAAATTCTCTACCTCCGTCCGCTGGATCTCTCGGTGGATGAAACCATGCACGAGATTCTCGACGCGGTCGAGAAGATTGGCGCCAAACGCCTGGTGATTGATTCGCTAGCGGGCTTTGAGATGGCCCTAGCTCCCGGCTTCCGCGCGGACTTTCGCGAATCGCTGTATCGGATGATAACCGCGTTGACCGGAGTCGGGGTAACGATTCTAAGCACGGTCGAGATGAACGAGTCTTTTACAGAATTCCCGTTCAGCACCTACTCGATTTCCTTTCTCACCGATGACATTATCCGGCTTCGGTACGTATGCATCGACGGCCAGCTTCGCAAGATCATGGTCGTTATCAAAATGCGCGGTGGCAACCATAGCAAGGACATTCGCGAATATGAAATCACCTCCAAGGGCGTGGTCATCATGGGTGGCCGCCTCACGGAATATCAGGGCCTTATCACCGGAATTCCTGAGCATTTGGACCGATCGGGCAATCATGAAGAGCGCTCACATAAGCCGGAAGCCAAAAGCAAAAGCAAAAGCAAAAGCTAGAAGCAATCTGGCACGAATGTTACGAGCGATAGCATTCACAACGGGGAGTGGGATTTCTGGTCGTCTCACGGGCAAACCAGGAAGTTATGGCGAGCCAGAAATCGGTTTCGGGGAAATTCATTCGGGAGCTGGCCGATTTTCCGGTGAATGCCGTCCCCGCGTCTTTCCGATTTTCTTCCTTGCTTACTTTTCCACAATCCCGGGTTAATATGTAGCCATCGGAAATCGGCCCCTTTCCCATGGCTGTCATGATCGCGCCCTTGCAACCCGTCTCAGCGAATCGTCGCCGCCGCGTGCGGCACAAGATCCAGACGCCGGCCTACGCCAGTTTCAGCGCCGAATCCCAAAGCGCCATGCTCGATCTCCACGAGATCGTCGACATCAGCGAAGACGGCGCTGCCATTCAGTGCCACTCGCCTCTCGCCCTGGAGCGGCGCTTGGACCTGTGCCTCGATCTCGCCGATTGCGACGAACACATTTACACCACCGGCCAGGTGGTCTGGTCGAACTCCTCCGGACGCGCCGGCCTTCGTTTTTCCGAGTTGCCCCCGGACTCTATATCCCGCTTGCGCCAGTGGCTCTTCGTCAACGTGATGTCCGGAGTCGCCCACGGCGAGGCCGACCTGAGCGCTCTGGACGGCAGCAGTCTCGACGGTTCCCGCCCAGAGGTTGCTCCGCGTCCCGACTATACCGACACACTCGCGGCCGTGAGCGCAGTGCAGCGCCAGGTGGAAGCGCTCGGCCGCGATTTCGCGGCGGCTCTGCCCTTGGTTGCCGAGCGCGCTCTGACCCTGGTTCGGGCTTCCGGAGCCGCCATTGCCCTCGCCGACGCCGATCCGGATTTCATGGTCTGCCGCGCCAGTTCCGGCCCAGACGCCCCCCCAATCGGCGCGCGTTTGCAAGTGGGGTCCGGTTTCTCCGGAGAATGCGTCAAGACCGGAATGCCGCTGCGCTGTGATGATGCCGAACTCGACGATCGGGTGGATCGCGAGAGCTGCCGCGCCCTGGGCATTCGCTCCATCCTCGCGGCTCCCGTGCTCGCCGGCGAGAAATCGATTGGCATCCTCGAGGTTTTCTCCGTTCTGCCTGACGCGTTTTCTGATACCGACAGCGCAGTGCTGCAGCGCCTCGCGCAGACTGTGCTTGCCGCCATCAACCGCGCCGCTCGGGCCGAGGACCTGCCGCCGCTCGGCGCCGCCGACGCCGCAAAAGCTGCGCCCTCGCCAGGAAGCGTGCTTTTCGCTTCCGCGCCTGACGATCCCAGGACAATTCAAAGTCTTGAAGCGAAGCACTCCGCCGGCATCAGCCTGCCGCTCTCGCATCTGATTCTTCTATACTTCGCCGCCGCCTCAATCTTCCTGGTTCTTGGCGACCTCCTGGCTCCAGAGATTCAGGCCAAGCTTCAAGAGCGCGGCCATGGGCACATGCAGACCGTGCTAGCCTCCTCCAAGCCCCCGGCGTCGGAACATTCCTCGCCGGCTGTTTCATCCGCTCCGGCAGTCGAGACCGCATCCTTCGAGCAACTTCGCCAGATGGCAGAAAACGGCAACCCCGCCGCCGAGAATGCTTTGGGCCTGCGCTACGCCACCGGCGATGGCGTGAAATTAGACGAGGCCCAGGCGGTTCGCTGGTTTACCCGAGCGGCCGAGCAGGGCAACGTCGCCGCCCAGTCCAAGCTGGGAGCCATTTATTTTGGCGGGCGCGGCGTCCCTCAGGATTTGAACCGGGCATACTTCTGGATGTTGTTAGCGCGCGCCAGTGGCGACGCCACCAGCAAGACGCTCGCGCCCTCTGTCACAGCGCGTTTAACGCGCTCCGAGGCTAATCACATCGAACAGCAAGCCGACGCCTGGCTCCAGCAAAACATGGCAAACTGGAAGCCCGCCGCCGCCCACTAAAGCGCTTTTGGGTGGCGCAGCGCTTTCAGCGCTGCGATGAGCTTTTCTTTCTGTATGGAGCTTTAGCCCCCGATGTATCTCCCAACGTATGGCGCTAGAATATCCATAGAGGTTTTCCGTGCCCTCCCTCCGCGACATCCTCGACCGCAAAGTTCGCGAAGCCGACCCCTCCCTCTACGAAAAACTTGCCAACGACCGCGTCCGCTGCTTTTCCTGCGGTCACTGCTGCCCCATTCCGGAAGGCCAGCCCGGCGTCTGCAAAGTCCGCTACAACCGCGGCGGCACGCTCTACGTTCCCTGGGGATACACCGCTGGCATGCAGTGCGATCCCATCGAAAAGAAGCCTTTCTTCCACGCGCATCCCGGCGCGCTCGCCTACAGTTTCGGCATGCTGGGCTGCGATCTCCACTGCGGCTACTGTCAGAACTGGGTCACCTCGCAAGCTCTGCGCGATCCCAACGCTATCTCGCCGCCGCTCGAAGCGTCGCCTGAAATTCTCGTCCGCGACGCCCTCGACCAAGGCGCGAAAGTTTTAGTCAGCACCTACAATGAGCCGCTCATCACCAGCGAGTGGGCCGTCGCCGTATTCAAAGAGGCCAAAGCCGCAGGCCTGCTCACCGGATTCGTTTCCAACGGCAACGCCACGCCGCAAGTTCTCGAATACCTGCGTCCCCATCTCGATCTCTACAAAGTCGACCTCAAGAGTTTCGACGATCGCCACTACCACGAACTCGGCGGACGCCTCGCCCCCATCCTCGACAGCATCCGCCGCATTCATGCCATGGGATTGTGGCTCGAAATCGTAACGCTGCTCATCCCCGGCTTCAACGACTCCGCCGACGAACTGCGCCGCCTGACCGAATTTATCGCCGGCATCTCGCCTGACATTCCCTGGCACGTAACCGCGTTTCATGCTGACTACAAAATGCAAGGAGACGATCAGCGTGACACTTCCGTCGAAGATCTTTTGCGCGCCGCCGAAATCGGCGAAGCCGCCGGACTGCGTTACATCTACGCCGGCAACCTCCCCGGCATGGTCGGCCCCTGGGAAGACACCCGCTGTCCGCAGTGCCACGAAACTCTGATCCGCCGCTACGGATACCACATCGAAGATTACCGCCTCACCCCCGAAGGCCGCTGCCCCGCTTGCTCCTGCCAGATCCCCGGCCGCTGGGCCGCAAAATTCGACGGCCAGATCACCTCCCGTCCTTTCCTGCCACAAAAACGCTCCCGTTTATTTACAATCACAAGTCGTTAGGTACTGATTATGTGGGGACGGACGCATTCGTCCGTCCGCCGGGCGAAACCCGGCATGTAGCCATGAGACGATTTTCTTGGACTATCGGACTGGGCGCGGTCGGTCTCCTTCTCGGAGGGAAGTCGATGCACACTTCGAGCGGCGTGTGGTGGGCTGTGTTCGGCACGATCTGGGCTGCAAGCGTCGGGTACGCTCTAGGAACCATCTTCGATCAAAAGCAACCGACAAGATGGCTCGCCGTATATTGGGCGGCCGCGCTGGGGCTGGTCGGCCCCTTTTTAGGCCTTCTCATAGGCGCCGGGTTGCAGCCCTATCCCACCGCCGCTCAGCGAGCCGTAGCTGCAAGCAGCGGCGCTCTGGCCGGCATTCTCTTTGGGCTGCTGGTTGGAACCACGCAGTTAAAGCGACTCCGCCGAAGATCGCAGTCGTCACGAGAGGATGTTATCCATTGAAGCGAACGGCAACGCGCCAACGGACGCCAGCGGCAAGAGCTTCATGTGGCAGGTGCCGAGTGCCCCATTTCCCGCGCGTTCTTGGCGCGAGAAGTGAGGGTTTTCTATACATCATCGCGCTAACGACCCTGCTCCTCCTCCCGTCCTGTTCTCCGCGCGACTTCCTCACGCGCCGTCTCGCCGCCGACCTCATCTCCGCCTCCGGCACCTTCAAGACGCCGCAGCAGTTTGTCCTGCAGACCGGAGTCGTTTCCAACAAAGATTTTGTCTCGTCCGAATATCTCGTCCTGCAACATCACGGCTGGATTTCAGCGACCACGGCCCCATGTTCTCCCGGCCTCGTCCCACCGCCCTGCTGGGACGTTCTCCTGACTCCCGCTGGCGTTGACACAGTCCGAGCCCTGATTCCCGCCGACGCCGTCACCCGGCCGGCCCTCTCCATCCCCGTCGCCAATAGGGAACTCGTCGGCGTCACCGGCATCAGCAAGCAGGGCAGCCTGGCCGACGTCGACTTCACCTGGCGATGGCTCCCGCTCAACGAAATCGGCGCCACTCTATACTCCCGCGACCTGCAATACAACTCGACCGTCGGATTTCGCGACTACGATGACGGCTGGCGCGTCCTCGCGGTTCATAGCGCTCCTCACACCGGCCAGACGCTGGACGACGCTCTGAAAAACGCCGAGCCCGCCCAGTGATACGGCCTTGGATTGAATCCGGAGTGACGTGGTTTGAGAAGTGGCTTACCCCGCGCCGCCTTCGGGCGCAGGCCATCGTCCTCGCACTTTGCCTGTGGGGAGTCTGTGCCGTCGACTTCGCCACGCCCGGCCCGTTCGATCGCGCGGGCAATATCAAATTCCAGGACTTTCTTCCGCTCTACGTCTCCGCCCAACTGATCACGCAGGGCCGCGCAACCGAACTCTACAATCAGCAAGCCACGGCCGACGCGATGCAGACGTTGATTCCCCCCCTGACCAACCGTGAGCCAGCCCGCCGGGTTTTGCCTAATCCGGTTCTGCGTAATCTGGTTCTGCCCAATCTCTACGGTCCGCAGGTTGGACTGTTCTTCGTTCCGCTGGTCCGTTTTTCATTTCCCGTCGCCGCGCGAGTCTGGGTTGTGGCAAGCCTGCTCATATTTTTCACGTCAGTCTATCTCGTCTGGGAGTCTTGCCCCGCTCTGCTCTCGCATTTCGGAATGGTCGCGATCAGCGCGCTCGCCTTCCCCCCGCTGTTTCATTTGGTGGTGCGCTGCCAACTGTCTGCGCTCGTGCTAGCGTGCTTCACGGCCGCATTTCTAGCCTTCCGCGCCGATAGCAGCTGGCTGGCGGGAATTGCCCTCGGATTTCTAGTCTTCAAGCCACAGTTCCTGGTTGCCATCCCGCTGGTCTTCCTCCTGTCTCATGCCTGGAAGCCGCTCGCCGGGCTCATCGTCGGGTCCAGCGCGCAACTCGCACTCGCGCGCATCTATTTCGGCCCCACCGTCATGCATGCATACTTCGACACGATGTGGCACATGTCGCGCGTGATCGACGCCGCCGAACTCAGCCTCGCTCCCATCCAGATGCATTCCCTGCGCTCGTTCTGGACGCTGCTAATCCCCTGGCCTGAAGCCGGGCTCGGCCTCTACATTCTGAGTTCCATCGCGGTGGTCGTCACGGCCGCGGCCGTCTGGAAATCTTCGTCTCCTCTCGCGCTCCGCTTCTCCGCTCTGACCGCCGCCGCAGTCCTGGTCAACCCGCATCTTTTCGTCTATGACCTCGTCGTCCTCGCGCCTGCCCTGCTGCTCCTCACGGACTGGACTCTCACTAACGCGGACCATCCGTCCTCCCCCACGCTGCGCCTGCTCACCTACCTCGCATTCGTCCTGCCCCTGTTCGGCCCGCTGTCCCGCTGGACGCACGTTCAGCTCTCGGTCCCCGTCTTCTTCGTGCTGCTGTGGATGCTCTGGCGAAATTCCGCAACTCCAAGTCACAAACTTGCCACGAACGAATCCCCCGTTGTATAACCCTTCTTCCTGCCGGGGACCCATGCGAATCCACAAAACTGCTTTCGTTGTCGCCACGATTGCGAGTTGTGCGTTGACCGCAACAGCTCAAAGCAAACCCAAGCTCACGCTTGACGAATTCTTCAACTCCGTCGACTTCAACGCCCTAGAGATTTCCCCCGACGGCAACTCGGTTGTTATCGGCACCGAGCGCGCCGACTGGGACCAGCAAATCTTCCGCAAAGACCTGTGGCTCTGGCGCAACGAAAATAAGAGCGCTGAAAATAAGAACGACGAAAATAAGAGCGACGACGGCAAGTCCGGCTCTCTGATCCAGCTCACCCAATCCGGTCACGATTCCGAGCCGAAATGGTCGCCCGACGGCCGCTGGATCGCCTTTCTCTCTGAGCGTAAAACTTCCACCGAAAAATCCGGCGACTCCGACTCCGACTCGAAAGACAAAGACGACGAAACCACCCAGCTCTACCTCATCTCCCCCACCGGCGGCGAGGCCTTTCCCGTGACTCAGGGATCAGAAGACGTCCACGCCTTCTCTTGGTCCGCCAACTCCCAAACCCTCTATTTCGCCACGCGCCAGCCCTGGTCCAAAACGCAGAAAGACCAGTACAAAAAAGACTGGAAAGACGTCGTGCAGTATCGCACCGCCGAGCGCGGCGACACCATCTTCTCGCTCGACTTGCCCGCAGCTCTGGCCCGCCATGCCGCCACAACCGCCGAGACCAGCGCCGAAAAAACTGAAAAAGATGAGGACGCCACCCCGGGCGCCGTAGCCCTGGCCACCATCCCGCTGCGCGTCGATCAGATCTTCATTTCGCCCAACGGCAGCCAACTGGGAATCCTCACCAACTCCATCAACCAGCGCCAGGAAAAAGACGACGACGTCGAAATCTACACGCTCGCTCTCTTGGTCTCCCGCAGGTCTATGGACTCGGCTGGCAACCCCGATCCCGATCATCCCAATCCCATCCGCGTCACCCACAATCACGCGGTAGAAACCAGCCCGCGCTGGGCGAGCGACAACCGCCACATCTTCTTCACCGTCGAAGAAGGAGACGTCTCCGGCCCCTACCGCGACCTGCAGCCGCATCTTTACTGGGTCGATGCTGTGCCGCTCGTCCCCAAATCCGCCGCGGTTGGGCATGATCCAGCAGAGCACGACTCTACCGAGCAATGGAGCAAAGATTTCATCGGCCCCATCCAGCACTATGTCGTCGCCGGATCAAACGACAAAGACAAAGACAAAGACAAAGACAAAGACAAAGACAACGTACTCGCCTCCGCCCGCCTGGGCACCGAAGTCCAAATCTATTCCGCCGCCAGGCCCGCCGAATCGCTGCACCGCCTCAGCGCATGGCCCGGCACCTACGCCCGCATCGCCACCGCCGCGCACTCGTCAAAAATCGCCTTCGTTTACTCTGCGCTCGGAAAGCCCGCAGAAATCTATCTCGCCGACAGCGCCGCCACCTTCGATCAAGCCCGCCCCATCACGCAATTCAACAAGCTCTTCACCGAACGCGAACTTCCCCAAGGCAAGCCCTACCAATGGAAGGCCGACGACGGCACCACCGTCGAAGGCATGCTGATCTATCCTCCTGGCAAATTTGAAACCAAGCACCTGCCCATGCTGACCTTCATTCACGGCGGTCCCGCCGACGCCGACGGCAATCAGTTCGAGGCCGACTGGTACCAGTGGTCCGCCCTCGCCGCCACCAACGGATGGCTCGTCTTCGAGCCCAACTACCGCGGTTCCACCGGATACGGCGACAAGTTCCTCCAGCAGATCGTTCCCCAAATCGTCTCCCGCCCCGGCAAAGACATTCTCGGAGGCGTCGACGCCCTCATCAAAGATGGCATCGCCGACCCCGACCACCTCACCATCGGCGGCTACAGCTACGGCGGATACATGACCAACTGGCTCATCACCCAGACCACGCGCTTCAAAGCCGCCGTCACCGGCGCGGGCGCCGTCGAGCACGTCGGCAACTGGGGCAACGACGACACCAACGCCGACGACGCCTACGTCCTCGGCGGACGCCCCTGGGAAGCCCCCCAGCGCTATCACGACGAGGCCGCGATTTTCCAGATCAACAAAGTCCGCACCCCCACCCACATGGTCGCCGGCGCCGACGACATCAGAGTCGCAGTCTTAGAAGACTATCTGCTGGAGCACGCCCTCTATTCGCTAGGCATCCCGAATAAGCTGTTAATCTTCCCCGGCGAAGGCCACAGCCTCGCCAAAAATCCCTGGCATGGAAAGATAAAAGTCCGCGAAGAATTAAAGTGGCTGCAAAAATACGGCGGCCCCGCCGGGAACTGATCGCAACTCACCAAAGCTTGTCATCCTGAGGCCCGCGCTTTTTGCGGGCCGAAGGACCTATGCAATCGCTGCGAATGCATAGGTCCTTCGCTTCGCCTAGGATGACAAGCTCGGGTAAGGGCCGCTGGCCCACCCGAGCCCGCACCACCACCGAATCGGCTGCCCCACGCCCCCGGATCCCGCATGTGCGAACCCTTGATGCCGACAGCACGAATTCCTATCCGTCGAACACCGCGACGGATGGGACAGCCTTGGTCGTGGTGGTGCGAGGCGATTCGGACGCGGCGGGAGCGAACGTGGAAGAGCGGCCCTTTGAGGGCCGCGTTGCGCGATGCGGAAAATGGCGCGGCCTTTAGGCCTTGTGTACCGGTCTGGAAACGACCCCGATCCCACAGGGGCTAAAGCCCTGTTCGCTGGAGAGGCCCTTCGTTCGCGGCCCTGAAGGGCCGCTCTTCCACGGGACTATCCACAGCACGGGGCTGTCCACGGCACGGAATTATCCAAGGAGCGGGATTATCCGGGGCAGGTTTTCATTCGCTCCGTATCTCCTCAGTGGGCCGCGCCGGGCGTCCGGGCCGTCCCCGGCTGTGTTTATCCTTGCCTCAGCCGGGTCCCATCAGCGATGATTTCGAGGCCGCGACGGAACCGGTTTTCAGCCGTCTAAGCGCCGAGGTGCACGCCCGATGAGCCCAACCAAGCCGCTGCTGCTGGCCGCGATCGTCCTCGTGTCTTCCGCCGCGTTTCTCGCATCCACGCCGCCGCCGGCTTCGGCGCCGGAGTACACCAGCGATGCGCAGCTCAAGCTTCCTGAGAACTATCGCCAGTGGGTGTACCTGACGACCGGGTTCGACATGAGTTACAACCCATCGCTGGCGATGGGCCACCACATGTTCGACAACGTCTTCGTCAACCCTGAGTCCTACAAGGCATTCGTCGAGACGGGAACCTGGCCCGACAAAACGACACTCGTCCTCGAAGGGCGCATGGGCGAAAGCAAAGGCTCGATCAACCAGAACGGCAACTATCAGGGCACCGAAATCATGGGGCTGGAGGTGCACGTAAAGGACGAGGCGAGCTTTCCAGGGAAGTGGGCCTTCTTCATTTTCGGCGATGCGAAAACCGCCAAGATGGTCCCAACGGGCATGGACTGTTACAGTTGCCACGCCGCGCATGCCGCCGTGGACACGACGTTCGTCCAGTTCTATCCCACGCTGTTGCCGATCGCGAAGAGCAAGGGCACGCTCAGCGATTCCTATGTGAAGGAGAGCGCGACGGCGCAGAAGTAGGCAGTCGTGCTCTCACAATGCAACGCATCGGCGGAGTTGTGCCGCCTCAGGAAGCCGCGCCTTCCCGGTTTCAAACTCCATTGGAAAACGCAATGATGGCGCTTGATGCAAATCGGGAAGGGCACGAGTTCCACTCGTGCCGAAATCGGGCGAATATTTGGAACAGGCTTTAGCCGCTGAGGTATGCTGGCAATAGCATGGGAACCAAACAAGAGAAAGTACAATCCGAGACGCGGTCCGTTGCGGAGCGATCCCGGCAATCGTCGGCTGATGCGGACGACTCAGAGGAAAGCGTCGCAGAGTTCCGCGGATTATCGGGACAAGGCTACTCGCGAGGCGAGCGCGTCGATCGCGAAGAAATCCATGAGCGCAAGTAGTCTTGCGGTCCTCAGCGGCTAAAGCCGATTTTATTTTGTGGATCGGTATCGGCACGACTGGAAGTCGTGCCCTTCCCGGTTTGCTCCCGTAGCTCGCAGCTACTTCGCCGCAACCTTCACGCCATGCGACGAAGCCGCATAGCGCGCGATCCCTCGATACAGCGCTTCGGCGATCTGCTCGCGGTAGCCGTCGCTGCGCAGTTTCTGCTCGTCGGTGGGACTCGATACGAACGAAACTTCCGCCAGAATTCCCGGCATCGCGCTTTCGGTGAGGACGACGAATCCGGCTTCCTTGATGCCCCGGTCGCGCAGGCCGGGGTTTTCGGCGGAGAGCGTGCTGTACAGCGACCGCTGCACGCTGGTCGCCAGGCGCCGCGATTGCTCGATGCGCTCATGCAAGTCCGCGGGCGAAAGCGTCGTGGTCACGGCCGGCTTCGCTGGCTTTGCGCTCTGGTGCGTATCCACATCTTTCGATCCCGGCGCGGAGAAGAAATTCGTGTAGTAAGTTTCCATGCCGCGCGCCGAGGGCAGGTCGCTGTAGTTGGCGTGCACGGAAACGAATAAATCCGCCTGCGACTGGTTGGCGATGCTGGCGCGCTCGTCGAGCGTGATGTAGTTGTCGTCGGGACGAGTGTAGATCACTTCCATACCCAGGCGGCTTTCGAGCAGCTTGCCCAGACGCTGGGAGATTTCAAGCACCAGATCTTTTTCGAGCAATCCGCGGCGGCCAACCGTGCCGAGGTCCCAGCCGCCGTGGCCGGCGTCAACCACGATGCGCATCTTGGGCACACGCGCCCGCAGTTGAATATCTTCTTTCGTCGGCGGGGGCACCACGATCGCCAGCTTGCTCTTTTCCGTGTCGGCGGCGTTCGGGAACAAGTTCACCGCCCCTCTGGGAGTCGCGCCGATCTTGCGTACTTCGACGACCAGCCGGTAAGGATTCGGTTCAAGACTCACTGAAAAGGTGGAGTCGGCCTTGGTCTGCAGAACAATGCGCGTCATGCCCGCGACGGGCTGAGCGACGCGGATGCGGCTCACAAACGCGTCGCCCACCTCGACGGATTTTCCGACCAGCTCGGGAGCGAGTTGGGTATCGCGCAAATCGAAATAGATGCGGTCGGGTCCGGCCAGGCGATGTGCCTCATACTGCACCTGATCTTCCAAGTCGAGGACCACCGTGCTGGAATCGGACGAGGACCAGTGCCGGATTCCGCTGACCTTAGGAAACTTCGACAACTCCTGCGGAGTCGCCGGTACGCTGTCGGCCTCGCCCGCGTCGGAAGCGGCGTCCGCGGCTGCATTCGCGGGACTCGCGCCCGCGGGCACGGCCGGCACCGGAGCAGCCGGCGGTTGGTTCGCCGCGCTAGTGCTGGACGGCTTGACCGGCATTTTCTCGGTGCGAAGCGTTGCGTTGCCCAACTGCGTGGTCTTGAACAACCAGACTCCGCCGGCAAACGCCGCGCAGATTACGATGAACACGAGCAGAATCAGCAATACCGGGCGGCGGCTCGCGAGTTCGGGTTGCAGCAGATTGAGTTCGGGCGCGGTGGGCGTTTCGGCCCCGGCGGCTTTTTCGAGCTGGAGAGGCTTCTCCGCGGGCTGTTCGAAAATCGCGGGTTTGTTTAGGACCGCCGACGCTGGAGCCGAGCTGACCTGCGGGGCGGCCGGCTTCTTATCCGCCACTGGGGCGGCTGGGCCACGAACAACCGGGGCGGCGGCGCCTGTCGGCGCCAGCGCCGGCGGAACCTTTACAGACGGGGTGACTACAGTCGAAGCGACGACGGGCCGAGCGACAACAGCCGGCGGCGCGACGCGCGCAACTTTCGGTGGTTCGACCGGAGGCGCTGGCGCCGGACGCGGAGGTGTTTCCAGCTTTGTCGCCGCAGCCTGCGCGGACTCGGCGAAACGATCTTCATCCTCAGGCTTGAGCGCTCCCAGCACCAATTCGGCGAGCAGGCTCAGGTTGCGGACGTCGCTGTCGTTGAAGGCGAAAGGCCACGCGGAAAATGCCTCGAGCAGACCAATTACGCGCCGCCGGCCGCACAGCGGTACGGCGACCATCGAGCGCGCGCCCAGCTTGCGGCAGGCCTGCAGGTTCACGCGGGGATCGGTCTCGGTGTCGTCGCACATCACGATCTGCGCGGAACGGAAACAGGCTCCGGAGAAAGCAGAATCGCGGTCAATGCGTGCCCCGACGTCGGGCCGGACTTCACCTGCGGCGGCCCGCAACACGATCTCGTTGTTTTCCGCCAGGGCGATGGCGAGTCCATCGGCGCCGGTGATGGCTACCGCGCGCTCGGCGACCAGTTGCAGCACTTCGTCGAGTACGAACTGCTCTTCCGGATCAAACTCTGCGATCAGAGCGACCAGACTGCCGGTATCGAAACCCTCTTGCCGCGCGGCCAGAGCTTTGCGGCGCCGAACTTGATCGTGCAGGGCCGCGAAGGCCAGCAGCGCCTGCAGCGCGTCGTGTTGCGATGGCGGTTTCTGATTGGGCGCCGGATGCGCAGCCGAGCTATTCGGAGAATGATCTGAACCTGCGGAAGCGGTCTGCTCCCGCGGCCACGGAGGCACACTGGCACCGGCAAACGAAGTAGTCACTTCACGATCCGGGTTCGTGGGGGAAGTCGCCATTAGGGACAGTTCACTTTTAAGTTATCGGGCTTTCACCGGAGTTGCAATTACCTGGACATGACCCTTCGGGCATGTACTTTGGTGAGCGTCCTCCACGGGCTACCAGAACGTACTCGCAGAGGCGTGCTGGCATTGCGTCTCTTCATTTCTGGAATGCTGCCGGCCGACTGTAGCAAGCTATGTCTCTACGATTGGATGTCCCCGGGATGTGCTGCGCACCATCTTAGTTACTAAGACAGTGCGTGCTGGCGGGGATAAGATCCGTGGGATAGGGTCCGGACCGACCCGGTTCTCCGGCGGTGCAGCATTATGAACGCAGGAACATCTCCCGCGCGACAAGCCAGGGCGAAGCTCCGGCACGAACTCCGCACTCTGACCTATGTCACGCTTGACCAGAACGGCGGCATCGTGCGCAACCTGAGTCACGAGGGCGTGGGAGTACAGACGGTCGCACCGGTTCGTCCGCGCCAGCAGTTGCAGGTGCGCTTCGAGTTGCGTTATCCGCAGCTGCGCGTGGAAACTCGCGGCGAAGTCATGTGGGCGACGGCGTCGGGCCAGTGCGGGATTCGCTTCCTCGACCTGTCTCCGCAGATGATGCACCAGATCAACGAATGGATTTTTGGCAGCCTGCTGAAAGCCACTGCGCTGCATGCGGGACGGACGGTGTCCATGTTTTCCGGGACTCCGTTTGGCGAGGCTGTGCTGGCCGAGTCGCTGACCTTGCCTGCGTGCGCGGAGCATGACGAAGACGAGGACGAAGACGACGGGCTGATGGTTTCCGCAACGCCGCTAAAGGTCATCGAGTTGCCAGTGCGGCCTGGTCCCCTGCAGGTGTCTCCGATGCGCGATGAAGCTACCGAGATCGTGCCGAGCCAGTGTTCGGAAAATCAGCGTTGGGAAGATCAGCCGCTAGAGAGTCAGCCGTCAGAAGGTCAGCTGCGTGCCGATCAGCCGCCAGAATTGGACTGGCTGTCGCGGCCGCTTTCCGGCCGCAGCCTCATCTGGACGATCAACATTCTTGTGGCGCTGGCGGCTCTGCTGCTGGTTGTGCTGGTCTTTCTCTCGGTCACTGGGGAACCTCCGCGATGGCCGCTGCCTATGATGGGCGGGGCCGCGCTGTTTGTGGCCGCCCTGTATGGGGGATTCTTTCACCTGTTTGGGGGATCAAGCCCCGGTGCACGACTGGCCCGCTTGGTGAGATCGGATTCGGAAGAGGAAGAGGAGTTCCGAGGAGCCCGCTTCCGATGAGGCTGTTTAACCCCAGCGGCTAAAGCCGCGGTTCTTCGAGGCACATCGCGGCGCCGCAGGCCGCGCCCTTTCAAGAGCTGTTTTTCTAGTTTGCGAAATATTGCTGTGCCAGCCAAAGCTGCAGCGTGCGCTGCTGTTGGGGCGCAAGCTTCACGAAGCGGATGCCCAGATTTCCCCGCCTGTCTTGCCACGCGATCTCCGCCCGGGCCTTCAAGCCCGAGCGTGCGCCGGGCAATGCGAACGAGACGTGCAAGTCATTCGCCGGCTCGACCGGATCGTTGGTGTGAATCTGGATTCCGCCCTGACTCACGTTGACCAGGAACGCGTCCATCGGTTTCTGGCCCTTGCAATTCAGCGACACGGGCACTTCGAGACCGGCGCGATGATAGCGCAGGCGTCCGTCGAGAATCATGCTGCGCGCCGCGGAGAGCGTGCGCACGGCCTGTTCCACGGAAATTGGTTTCTCAAAGGCAAACAGCGCGCCCGTCTGATCGAGACTCTGGGTAGACTGCGGTCCACCCATAATGACCAGCGGGACCGGTCGTGGGGTTTGCAAGCTTCGCAGCTCGCGCAGGAATTGCGCGCTGCCGTTCAGATCGCAGTCCACGATGAGGGCATCGATTTTGGATTTGCTGAGCCGGGAGAAGGCCCGCTCGGGTTCGTTTTCGACGGAAACGTCCATGTGAAGACCGCCGAGGATGCATTCCAGAACACTGACTTCCTGCCAGTCGCGCGAAACCACCATCGAGGAAAGTGTCATGCTTCAACTCTAGACAGGTCCGTAACGGGGACGTAGATAACCAACGTAACGCGGGGCGTTCGGCTGCTGCCAGTGCCATCCACCAAACCAACCCGATGCATGGCAAAATCGATCACCATCTACAAAATGCGTGACCAACAGGACTGGTCGCTCACTGGCTACGCAGAATTTCGGTGGGGTCTGTGCGCAGCGCGCGAAGCACGGCAGGCAGTGTGGCAACGAGCGCGCTGAGCAGCATGGCACACGTCGGCAAAGCGATCAGATCCGCGTCGGTTGCTTTGACCTGGTAGAGAAGCGACTGAACATAGCGCGCCGCGCCGAATCCGAGCGCGACGCCCGCGCAGCCTCCAAGCGCGATCATCTGGAAGACATCGAGAGTCACAATGCGCACGATGCCAGCACGAGTCGAGCCAATCGCCATGCGGATACCGATCTCGCGCCGGCGTTGCAGGACAGAGTAGTTGAGGACAGCGTAGAGTCCGATGCCGGCGAGGAGCAGCGCGACCGCGGCAAAGAAAGCGGCGAGCATGGCGATCAGACGCTCGCGAATGGTCTGGTCGCGGACAAGATCGAGCTGCGTGGTGATGTTGGAAACGCGAAGGCCGTTGTGGCTCTGCGCGATGAGTTGGCGGAGGGAATCGGCGAGGGCAAGCGGGTTCTGGGCGGTGTGAATGGTGAAGGTGGCGAAGTCGACGACACTGGGGGCGGATTTGTCGTTGATTTCGGCGAAGGGGACGTAGAAGACGGCGCGGCTGGGCTCGCGCAGGTCGTGATAAGGGACGTCGGGGATGACGCCGACGACCTTGTTGAGGGGCTGATTGGCAGCGCGTTCAAAGGAGCGGCCGATGGGGTCCTGGCCGGGGAAGAAGGTCTTGACGAAGGTTTCGTTGACGATGGCGGCTCCCGGCGAGGTGTCTTCAGGGCGAAAGTCGCGGCCGGAAACCAGGGGGATCTTCATCGTCGAAAGCCAGTCCGGGGAAACGTTCAGGAAAAAGGCGCGAGTCGGACTGGGAGGCGCGCCGTTGATCGAGATGTCGCTGTTTATCTGGATGTGCCCGAGAAGTGGCCAGCGCGAGATGGCGACCGAGTTGACGCCAGGGGCGGCACGAAGCGCCTCGGCAGTTTGATTCCAGACGACAGGGAACTGGCCTTTGCCGGCGACGGTTTCGAGCAGGAGCAGACGGTCAGTCGAGAAACCGAGGGGGCGGTTCTGCAGGCGCTGGAAGGATGCGACGAAGAGGGAAGACAAAAAGAGAACGAGGAAACAGAAGGCTACCTGAAGAGCGATGGCTCCACGCATGAGACGGCGTGGCGAGTGCGGATCTTCACCACCTTTGAGCGCGGCGACGGGCCGGACGGCAGAGGCGCGGAGAGCAGGAAGCAAACCTAGCAATAGAACGACGAGGACAATGAGCCCGAAGGCGAAGAAAAGCACACGCCAGTCGGAGGGAAGGGCGAGGCGCGCAGGATGGTCGGGGGGATTGACGAGGCTGAGCACAAAGGGCGCCGACCACGCCGCAAAGAATGCGCCAAGGACGGAAGCCAGGAGGGCGAGCAGCGCGCTCTGGCACAGAATGAGCTGGATGAGGCGACGACGGCCGGCGCCGATCGAGATTCGGAGAGCCATCTCCTGGGCGCGGGCGGCGGCCTGGGCGGTCATCATGTTAGCGACGTTCGCGCAGGCGATGAGCAGGACGAGACCGGCCAGGAGACCGAGGACGCCGAGGTAGCGGCGATAGTCCTTCTGGAGCTCGGAGATGCCGGCCCCGGCGGGATAGAAGACAAGCTTCTGATTGAGAAAGCGGTCGATGGACGCCTGGGTCGCGCCGCGAAAACACTTGGAGCACTCGGCCTCGAAAGCGCGGTTGACGGCGGAGAGATGCTGGCGGAGCGGCTCAACGGCGGTGGCCGGGTTGACACCGGGTTTCAACATCAGGAAGGTGCGGTGCCAGTCGACGCCGTCCTGGGTGGCGAAGCTGTTCATGCTGAGGGGCAGAAAGATGTCGGTGACAGTTCCCTTTTCGGTTCCGGTGAAATCGCGAGGGCCGACGCCGATGATTTGGAAGGTCTGGTTGCCTATGTGGAGCGAGCGGCCGAGGACATGGGGATCGCCGCCGAAGCGGTGATTCCAGTAGTCCCAGGAGAGGACCGCATAGGGACTGGCACCGGGGGCGCGGTCATCGGCGGGCGCGAGCAGGCGGCCGAGCGCGGGCTCAAGGCCGAAGAGCGGGAACATGTTGCCGGAGACATAAACGACGTGGGCCTTTTCCATGTCGTCGTCGGTCAACCAGGTGATATCCGTGCGGTCGGCGTCGCTGATGGCGATGAGGTCGGCCTGGTCCTTGATGGCATCGCGCATGAGGTTGAAGTCCGGCGTGGCCCAGTGGCTGTCCTCGACAGGCTTGCCCTCGAAGCCGGTCATCTTGCGGGAGAGGACGTAGAGGTTGCTGGAATTGGAGATGGGGAGCGGGCGCCAGAGCAGGGCGTCGATAAGACGGAAGGCGGCGACACAGGAGCCGATGCCGAGGGCGATTGAAAGCACAGCCGCAAAGGACGTGACCTTGTTGCGGCAGAGCTGCCGCCAGCCGAAACTTACATCGGCGAGAAGCGACTCAAGCCATCCGGCAGCACGAATGCTGTAGCTTGCCTCGCGGGCACGCAGCGCGGACCCGAATGCACGGTGCGCTTCCTTGGGATCACGACCTGAGGCAATGGCTTCGTCAATATGGGACTGCAACTCTTCCTCGATCTCGCGATGCAAGCGCTCGCCGCGCACGGCATTCGAGATACGCGACCACATAGACATGTCATGCCTCCCGGAGAACTCGATTGATTGCCAGGCTGACTGACTGCCAGCGCGACTCTTCCAGGCCCAGTTGCTTTTTGCCTGCGGCGGTCAATTCATAGACGCGGGCGCGGCGGCCAGAATCCTTCTTGATCCACTCCGCGCGAATCAATCCCGCCTCCTCCATCCGGTACAACGCTGGGTAAAGCGAGCCTTCCTCTGCGCGCAGCACTTCGCCGGATGTGCTGGCGATGGCAGCCATGATCGCGTATCCGTGAAGTCGCGGGTGCCGCGACAAGATCTTGAGCACGAGCAAATCTAGCGAACCTTGCAGAGCATCGGTCTTGGCCATACTTAGATGTCTTTATATAGATATCTTGGTATAGTTGTCAATGAGGCACGTCTAGCGCAGTCAGGCCAAGCACGCGCAAAAAGCAAGATAGCAACCGGTAGACGGGCTTATTGCCATCGACTCCCGAATTGTCGGTAAACAGGAAGTACTACGAACCGCCACCGCTGGGGTGTTGTCTCAAGTGCGAAACATCCCCATTAGACTCACAACGGGCCCCCGGCGATCGCACTTACTTTCCCCTGTACCACTCGACTGTGCGGCGTAAGCCTTCTTCAAAATCTACTTTCGGTTTGTAGCCGAGGGCGGCTTCGGCTTTCGAGATGTCGGCTAACGAGTGTTTGATGTCGCCGCCGCGCTCGGGCCCGTACTTGGGTTGTCCCTTGTACGAGGTCAGACCTTGCAGCAGCTTGAAGGTTTCGTTGAGCGTGACGCGGCGGCCGGTGGCGACGTTGAAAACTTGTCCGGCGGCCCGGGCCGCGGGAGCTTTGCAGGCCAGCAGGTTGGCTTCGACGGCGTTGTCGATGTAGGTGAAGTCGCGGCTCTGTTCGCCGTCGCCGTAGATGGCAGGCTGTTCGCCGCGCAGCATCAGCGTGATGAATTTCGCAAGCACGCCCGAATAGGGAGACGAGGGATCCTGTCTCGGCCCGAAGATGTTGAAGTATCGTAAGGCCACGGTTTCAAGCTGATAGCAGCGGTAGAAAGAAATCAGGTAGTGTTCGCTGGCGAGCTTGGCCACGGCGTAGGGCGAAATGGGGTCGGGCTTCATGGCTTCGTGCTTGGGCAGAGTAGGCGTGTCGCCGTAGGCGGAAGACGAGGCGGCGTAGACCACGCGTTTTACTTTGGCGTCGCGGGCTGCCACCAGCACGTTGACCGTGCCGTCGACATTGGCCCGGTTGCTGCCCAGCGGGTCGAGAACGGATTTCGGCACGGAGGGAATCGCCGCCTGGTGCAGGACGAAAGCGACTCCAGCGCAAGCCTGGTGCATGGCGTCGAGATCGAGAATGTCGGCCTCGCGGAAGTCGATGCGATCCAGAATTTCCGCGATGTTTTCCCGCTTGCCGGTGGAGAAGTTGTCGACGCCGCGCACCTGCTCGCCGCGGGCCAGCAACGCCCGCGCCAGCGACGATCCGATAAAGCCGCCAATGCCCGTAATCAGATAGAGAGCCATGCCTCATTCATCATAACGAATCGAAGAGATTTCGTGCGGGAAAGGAAATCCACAGGAAGAGTGATAAAGCGCCTCGAGAATTTCTAGTGCTTCTGATGAAGGGGCGTGCCCGAGGAGGCTTCGGCAGCAGTAATCTGCTGGGCCGCTTGCCGGATCTGTGCCCACAGCTCATCGCGTCCGGCGCCGGTTTTGGCCGAATAGGGGAGCAGGCGGGTCGTGGGATATTCCTGGGTCAAGGTTCGCAGTGCGGTGTGCAGTCGATTGTTGGAGAGCCGGTCGCTCTTGGTGGCCACCAGCAGGAATTCGCGATCCGAGGCGGTGAGGAAGTCCAACAGTTGGCGGTCACTCTGTTGCGGGGGAACGTTGGCGTCGACCAGAACGATGCACAAGCCCAGCGTGGGGCGCTCGTTGAGATAAGGCTCGATGAATTTGGGCCACTCCTGGGAAATCTCGCGCGAAATCTTGGCGTAGCCGTAGCCGGGAAGATCGGCGAAAATCAGCTCGGGGCCCGGTTTTCCGGGCCAGCGAATCTCGAAGAAGTTGATGCTGCGGGTGCGGCCGGGAGTGGAACTGGTGCGCGCCACCTTGTCTCCGACCAGAGAATTGATGACGCTCGACTTGCCGACGTTGGACCGGCCGAGAAAAGCGATCTCCGGCAGGCTGGGAGCGGGAAATTGGGCGGCGTCGGTGGCCGCCGCCAGAAACCGGGAGAGAACCCTCATACTCAAGTTTGCAACGAGGAGCGGCAGATTGGCAAGCTGGGGACCAGTTAGGTAGTGGGCGACCTTCAATTTCCACAGGCTGCTAGGGTTTGGGGCTGTGCCAATCCAACCAGTTCCTCAAGCGACCAAACATGATCGGTTAGGCCAGACTCCATCGCCGGAGTCACACGCAAGGTTGAATGCACGCGGCAATAGTTGTAATGCATAAAGTGTAGGGCAACAGCATGTTTTAGGTTATCGAGTTTCTTAGAAAAAGCATTCGTCAGGCGCGTGAATCGCCGCATGCCCATCCGAATCGTTAAGTTCTGGCGTTCAATGTAGCTCGTAGAAATATGCCTAGGATCCGGCTTGCCAGTGATGACCGCAAGCTGCGTTCTGATAATCCTTCCGGGGCTGTAGCGCGTCTCTGTCTCAGGTGCGGCGCCATAAACCTTGACCAGCATCGCATAATCAATTTCCGAGCCGAAGGCGTTCTCGACCGCGTTGAGGTAAACGTGATGCCCATCCGTTGTGAGTTGGAAACGATTGGCGACTCGACTGGAAATGTCTTGCATGAGCCGAAAGGCATCTGGCGCATGACGCTTTCCAACTAAGTAAGAGATGCCGAGTTTGGTGTCGGCATCGATTGCAATCCACGTCCACACGTCGCCAGCACCTAGTGCGATCTTGTCTTCTGGTGCATTCTTCGCCTTGGCATAACAAAAATTCCAAATTTCGTCACATTGCACGCGCTGCGGGCGAAGATTACGAACGTGTTGATCGTGATAGGCCGCACATGCCGTTCCCAAGTCAACAAGCAACTTGAGAACGGTGTCCTTGCAGACTCCAGTCATACGGACAGTGGCGCGGACAGAATTGCCTTCGATCAGGGCGGATACTACTTGCGTGCGCTTCTCAACGCTCAAGCAGTTCATGGTCAAAGTATGCTTGAGCGGTCATGCACTGTCAAGCATAATTACGCCATTAAAATCTGTATTTTACAGACAGCCTAACAACCCTTTTGTCGCTAGAAAGGTCGTCAATAACCCGCGCACGTTTGCGATGGAACACAGGTCCTGTCTTGGGTCCGCGAATCCCTCCACCTTGCCGGATATTATCTCGAAGCTTTTGGGATTCTTCTAGTTTGCCCAAATCAACCTGCGGGTTCTTCTTGAGCATGTCGGTATCTATTGGTTTAGGCATAACTCCTCCTCCCCTCACATGAATGGACGGTAATCTCGGGGGCTGTGAATGACCCCTTCGAGCGATCTTTTCACCATGTAGTCGGAAAGTAGCTCATGGTAACACCTGATCTTTTCCGACAATATCGGGTCGTTTCCGTAATCGTCGATTAGCAAATTGATCTCAGGATCGCGCTGCAACACATCCATGGAAATTCCGTATCCATGCGAATGCCATTTCTTTGTGTTGTTTAGCACCCCGCCGATTCGCGACGCAGCGTCCTTTTTCATTTGGTCTGTCACCGGAATCTTGCGTGTTTTCGTTTCTTTCCAGTTTTTGAATTTGTACTTTACCAACCACTCTTCCAGCAGTGCAATGGACAGGTCTCTCGCCTGTTCATAGTGATAAAGCTCCCCTTGGTCAAAGCCATCAATTAAGAGCTGCACTTCGGCAGTGGTAATAGTTCCGTTCTGCGCTTTCTCAATTAAGGAATTGTATTTTTCTAATGTTCCAAGAGCGGACACCTGATGCCCTTTGGCACTGTCAACCTGTGGATCAATCGGGCCGAGCCGGGAATAGTAGTCCATGTAGATTGCATCTCCCGACATCACAAAAACCGTTCCCGCTGAATATGCATAATTCGGAACGACAAAATCCACTAATTTGTAGTGATGTCGAACCGTTTCCACCATTCGCTGGACGGTTTCAGCGTAACCGCCAGGAGTCGTTAGTAAAATCACCAAACGATCTGCTTGTTCTTTCTTGCAGCGCTTCTCGACGGCAGATCGCAAGATGTCGTCAACGCCAAAAATCAGAGGTCCATTGACGCTGATTGCGTGGCCTTTGAATACATCGGCAGTCTCAATTGCAGCCAACCGCTTATCCAGTTCTTGCTCGATATACTCATTAGCACTAGCTGGAATCGAAACACTACTTGGCGGAATTGGCGCAGGCGTTCCCATCTATTCTTTTCCCTTCCAGCGCGACAGAGCCGCTTTGCGTGCTATCTCGCTACGCTGTTCAGGGCTGAGTTTTTCGGCACGGGCCGGACCGCCCTTTCTGCCCCCCAGTCGCCCAAGAGCCACAGCCGCGCGATTTTTTACCCTTTGCGGTGGCTCCGTCTTCTTGACCACAGCACTCAAGACGGAGGCCGCCATCTGGTTTACATCTCTGCTTGAGCGTTTATGCACGCCAACATCATTATGCGCTATAACCGGCATTGTCAAGAGAACCGCTGCGTATTTTTTCAGTTACGGACCATTTCTGCAACTTTTTGCACATGCTTGACCGTTCTAGCATTTTAGATGCCAATCCTTACTGAAAAGATGCTCAAAGTCGCCCACTACCACCAGTTAGCGCACTGGCTCACGGCGAAACTGCTTGCTCAGGGTGAGGGCTTGATGTTGGTATGACGATCCTATGTTCGTACCATAGATCTTGTCTGGACGTGACAAAAGGTGCATATAGTTGAGGCGGCCGACGAGTTGCCCGTGTTCCATCAGGAAGGGAACTTCGTGGGCTCGCACTTCGAGCACGGCGCGGGTTCCCTTGATTTCGCTGGAACCGTAGCCGAACCCGGGATCGAAGAAGCCTGCGTAGTGAATGCGAAACTCACCGTCGGACGGATCGAAGGGAACCATCTCGGCGGCGAAGTCGGGAGGGACTCGCACTCGCTCCCGGGACGCGAGAATATAGAATGCGCCTGGCTCGAGGAGCAAGGCTTTCTGGGAATTCTCGTGAATGGGCTCCCAAAATTCATCCGGCAAGTAGTGATTTACCTTGTCCAACTCTACTAGTGGCGCGTTCGACCTTGCTTTATAAGCGATGATTTCGTTTGGCTGGCCTGCCTCCAGATTGACCGTTATTCTCAAACTACCCCCCTCTAATCGTGCCTTTGCGGGGTCGTCTTCTAAGTAAACGAGCGTCTCTTGTCGGTCGAGTCTCTTGAGATCCGGGTCTTTTGATTCGGCAGTGCCTTCCACGAATCGAAGTTGACTGAGCCGCATTCCTGCGCGGATGCCGACTGTAAATGTTCGCGAAACGATTTCCGCATACAAGTTGCCCTTGTATCCGGGACCGACGCTGTCGAACTCAGTGCCGTAATCGGTAATCAAACGAGTGAAAATGTCGAGCCGACCTGTCGTACTCTTGGGATTGGCTCTTCCTGAAATGCCCCCCGGCAAATGTAGTCGTTCTACGAGAGGAACAATGTAAACGCAGTTTTTCTCGAACACCGGAGCCCCGGTCAGGGATACTCGCGTCATCCGAAGTTCTTTTATCTTGGCCTCGACAGTGGAGTTCGGGCCGGGCAAGAAACTTGCGCGCACGCGATGAGCCATATCTCCTAAACGGAGGTCGAGACTCGCGGGTTGGATCTGGTCCGGGTCGATAGGATTGTCGGCAACAATGTGGTGGGCGTCAATGAGATTCTGAATCGATTGCGAAGGTAGTATCCCTTCGTCCCGGTCGGTCGGCCACGATAGGTCGGGAAAGAGGGCAACCTCGCCATTAGGCTTTTCGAAGCTGGACATGTTTAGAATCTTCGCACTTTACGAGCGTGTTCTCGGGCTGTCAACTCTAGCGGGAATAGGAATTCCTACTGATGCGCCGTGGGAGCTTCTCCCGTGCCGGAGGTCAACGGCGCGATTGGTTGCGTAGCTTCTTCGTCCAACTGCTTGGGCAGCGGAGATTCCAGAGCGATGGCCAGGACCTGGTCCATCGTATCCACGAAGTGCAGCTTCATGGCATTGCGCAGATTTTCCGGAACCTCGGCCACGTCTTTTTCGTTGTCCTTGGGCAGAATCACTTCGAAGAGGCCGGCACGATGCGCGGCCAGCAATTTCTCTTTTAAGCCGCCGATGGGCAGAACCTTGCCGCGCAGCGTGATCTCGCCGGTCATGGCCAGATCGCGGCGTACGGGAATCTTGCTCAACGCGCTGGAAATCGCAGTGGCGATGGTGATGCCTGCCGAGGGGCCGTCCTTGGGAATCGCGCCTTCGGGAACGTGCACGTGCAGATCGAGATGGCGGTAAAAGTCGCGGGTCAGGCCGAGCCGGCTGGCGCGGGAACGCACATACGACATGGCGGCCTGCGCGGATTCCTGCATGACGTCGCCGAGTTTGCCGGTCAGCGTGAGCTTTCCTTTGCCGTCGACCACGCTGGCCTCGGTGCTGAGAATGGAGCCGCCGACTTCGGTCCACGCCAGGCCCGTGACCAGGCCGATTTCGGACTTTTCATGCGCCAGAGTATCGCGGAACTTGATGACGCCGAGGAAGTCGTTGACGTTTTCACCGGTGATGGTGATGTTGTAATTCTCGCCCTCTTTCACGACCTTGCGCGCGACCTTGCGGCAGACGTTGCCGATTTCGCGTTCCAGGTTGCGCACGCCCGCCTCGCGGGTATACGAGCGGATGAGGCCGGTGATGGCTTCGTCGGTGAATTTGATGTTCTTTTCCGAGAGGCCCGCGGCCAGCATCTGCTTCTTCACCAGGAATTGCTTGGCGATTTCGACTTTTTCCTGCTCGGTGTAACCGTGCAGGCGGAGCACTTCCATGCGGTCCTGCAGCGCGGGCGGAATGGTGTGCATCACGTTCGCCGTGGCCACGAAGAATACTTGTGAGAGGTCGTATTCCACGTCGAGGTAGTGATCGACGAACATGAAATTCTGCTCGGGATCGAGCACTTCGAGCAGCGCCGCGGAGGGGTCGCCGCGGAAGTCCATCGACATCTTGTCGACTTCATCGAGCATGAAGACCGGGTTCTTGGTGCCGGCCTTCTTCATCATCTGAATGATCTGGCCGGGCAGGGCGCCGATGTAGGTGCGGCGGTGGCCGCGAATCTCGGCCTCGTCACGCACTCCGCCGAGAGACATGCGGACGAACTTGCGGCCGGTGGCCTTGGCAATCGACATGCCCAGTGAAGTTTTGCCCACGCCCGGAGGCCCGACGAAACAGAGGATCGAGCCCTTGGGATTTTTCACGAGTTGCCGCACCGCGAGAAATTCGAGGATGCGTTCCTTGATTTTCTCCAAGCCATAGTGATCTTCGTTGAGAACTTTTTCAGCGCGGGAAATATTGCGGATTTCTTTCGAGCGCTTCTTCCACGGCACGGCCAGCAGCCAGTCGAGATAGTTGCGCGAAACCGTGGACTCGGCCGACATGGGCGGCATGGCTTCCAGCTTTTTCAGTTCCTGCAGAGCCTTGTCTTTGACGTCCTTGGGCATGCCGGCGGATTCGATCTTCTTCTTGAGTTCGTCGAACTCGCTCTTTTCGCCGCGGCCCAGTTCCTTCTGGATGGCCTTGATCTTCTCGTTGAGGTAATACTCTTTTTGCGCCTTCTCCATCTGGCGCTTCACGCGCGACTGGATGGTGCGGTCGACGTTCAGCTTTTCGATTTCGATGTCGAGCACGTCGGCGATGCGGGTCAGACGCTCGGCGGGATCGAAAATCTCCAGCAGTTCCTGCTTTTCTTCGATCGAGAGTTGCAGGTTGGCCGAGATCACGTCGGTCAGTTTGGCCGGATCTTCCATGCGCACGGCCGAAATCATGGTCTCGTAGTTCAGGGCCTGGCAGAGCTTGACGTATTGTTCGAAGAGGGAAGTGACGCGCTGCATGCCGGCTTCCAGAGCGGGGTTGCCTTCGGTGGCGTAACGCGCGACGCGGACCGTGGCCTGCATGAAGCCCTCGGTGTCGACGACCTGCAGAATCTTGCCGCGCTCAATGCCTTCGACCAGGACCTTGATGTTGCCGTCGGGGAGCTTCAGGCTCTGCACGATGTTGACGATCGTGCCCACCTGGTAGATCTCATTGGCCTTGGGCTCATCGATGGAGGCATCGTGCTGGGTGGCCAGGAAAATCTTCTTGTCCGCCGCCAGGGCCTCTTCGAGCGCACGCACACTCGATTCGCGGCCCACCACGAAGGGGGTCATCATGAAGGGAAAAATGACCACGTCCCGGATGGGCATCATGGGCAGCTTCCTGGATTCGAACTTTTCCTTGGATGTGGTCACTGAGTCTCCCTGGGATAAAACGACCGAACCTGCGAGAACCCTATATTCTACCGCGCCCGTGGCATCTGGCGACATGGCACTTACCGACCATGTCTTACCGAGTATGTCGGCGGCATCCTGAAACTCTGCTACCCGGTGCTGCCGGCGACGTAGCCAGCTACGTCTCTGCGAAGGCTTATCCTGCCTTTTCCATTACGGTAGCGAACGAGGCGCTGCGCTTTTCCACCATTTCCCTCGTTACTTCAAACTCTTTCACTTTCTTCTGGCTGGGCAGGTTGAACATCAGGTCGAGCATGAGTTCTTCGAGAATCATGCGCAGCCCACGGGCGCCCACCTTGCGCGCCATGGCCTGGCGCGCGATGGCGCGCAGGGCGTCGTCGGAGAACTTCAGCCGCACGTTCTCGAACTCAAACAGGCGCTGGTATTGCTTGACGATGGCGTTTTTCGGGCGAGTGAGGATTTCGATGAGCGCGTACTCGTCAAGGTCTTCCAGCATGCCGACCACCGGCAGGCGGCCGACAAATTCTGGAATCAAGCCGAACTTGATCAGGTCTTCCGGCTGGATCTCGGTCAACAGTTCCTGGGTGCGTTTTTTCGAGGTGACCGTTTCCTCTTTGTCCGAGTCTTCGCTGCTCTTGAAGCCGAGGGCCTTCTTGCCCATTCTGCGGGAGATGATCTTGTCGAGGCCGACGAAGGCGCCGCCGCAGATGAACAGGATGTTGGTGGTGTCTACGGGTGTAAATTCCTGGTGCGGGTGTTTGCGTCCGCCCTGCGGAGGAACGTTGGCGATGGTGCCTTCGAGAATCTTCAGCAGGGCTTGTTGTACGCCTTCGCCGGAAACGTCGCGGGTGATCGAGGGATTCTCGTCCTTGCGTCCGATCTTGTCGACTTCATCGATGTAGATGATGCCAGTCTGGGTGCGGCTGACGTCGCCGTCGGCGGCCTGCAGCAATTTGAGGATGATGTTCTCGACATCCTCGCCAACGTAGCCGGCTTCGGTGAGCGTGGTGGCGTCGACAATGGCGAAGGGCACATCCAGCATGCGGGCCAGCGTCTGGGCCAGCAGCGTCTTGCCGGTTCCGGTCGGGCCGATCAGCATGATGTTGGACTTGGTCAGCTCGATGCCGTCGCCGGTTTTCTGGCGGTTCATGAAGATGCGCTTGTAGTGGTTGTAAACCGCGACCGCCAGCTTCTTTTTGGTTTGCTCCTGCCCAATGACGTATTCGTCGAGGAAGGTTTTCACTTCCTGAGGCTTGGGGAGCTGGTTGGGCGTGCTGCTTACTGGAGTTGCGGTGCGGTCGTCTTCGAGGATCGAATTGCAGACGGCGACACACTCGTCGCAAATATAAGCGCGGGGATAATCGCTCGGCGACGAGATCAGTTTGGCCACGGCGTCCTGCGACTTGTGGCAGAACGAACAGCGGAGAATCTCGTCGGACCCCGACTTGTTTTTCACTCGGCTCTACTCCTTGAGGTTTCTCCGGCGACCGAACCCAGCGTCCCTCGGCTCTTTCTTAATTCTTTCAAATCGCCGCCCACGCTTTTCGCCGCCGACTTCCTTCAGCCGCGAAGGCCGATCATACCGCTTTTGCCGTCTTATAGATGATATCGTCTATGATTCCATATTCCTTAGCCTGTTGCGCGTTCATAATGAAGTCGCGCTCGACATCTTTCTCCACTTTGTCCAGTTTCTGCCCGCTGTGCTTGGAGAGTAACTGGTTGGTAATCTCGCGCATGCGTAAAATCTCACGCGCGTGGATGTCAATGTCGGTGGCTTGTCCTGACAAACCTCCCATAGACGGCTGATGTATTAGAATTCGCGAATTTGGCAGTGCCAATCTCTTTTTGGGTTCGCCTGATGCCAAAAGTAACGCGGCCATGGATGCCGCCTGGCCCACGCACAGCGTCATGACATCGTTCTTCACGTACTGCATGGTGTCATAAATCGCCATGCCGGCAGTGATGGAACCGCCCGGAGAGTTGATGTAAAGCTGGATGTCTTTCTCGGGATCTTCCTGAGCCAGAAACAACATTTGGGCAATCACCAGGTTGGCGATGTTGTCGTCAATGGGCGTGCCGATGAAGATAATGTTGTCGCGCAGCAGCCGGGAATAAATGTCGTAGGCGCGTTCGCCCCGCCCGGTCTGCTCAATGACCATTGGAACGAGCATCATGTGTGCGTCGTTCTTGTTTCCATCATTTTGCTTCATGTTCACCTGTCACACTCCGCCTCGACGCAACGCCTAGCTTGCTGGGGAGGATTCGAAAGAGGCCCGCGTTTTTTATGCTACGCGGACTGGTGATACAGAAAATCGAGGGTCTTTTCGCTGCGGATTCTGTTCCGGATTCTATCGAGGCCCCCATCCTGTGTCAAACGAGCGCGGACCGCTTCGGGAGTCTGTTTCGACTGGTGGGCGAGGGCTGCAATCTCGTGATTGAACTCCTCGTCGCCGACTTCGATTTTCTCCAACTCCGCAACGCGTTCCAGTAACAACGACGACTTCACATCCTGCAGCGCCTGATCGCGCTGGCCGGCCCGCAAGCGGGGCAGATCCATCTTTTTCATATCCTCCATCTTCATGCCCTGGGCGGCCAGGGCGCGCAGTCCGCGCTCCAGGCGCAGATCGATCTGCCGGTCGACCAGCGACTCCGGCACTTCAAAATCATTGCGCTTCACCAGTTCGGCGACCAGCTTGTCTTTGGCTTCGCGCTCGGCTTCGTGCTTCCGCTCGGCCAGCATGTTCTCGCGAATCTGCTTGCGGACTTGGTCCAGGCTCGAGAACTCGCCCAGTTCCTTGGCGAAATCGTCGTTCAGTTCGGGCAGGTTCTTCTGTTTGATGCCCTGAATCTTCACGGTGTAGACGAAAGTTTTGCCCGCCAGCCGCTTGTCGGTGGCGTCGGCGGGATAACTCACTTCGAACTCGCGATCATCTCCGGCGTTGGCGCCGCGTAGGTTCTCGGTGAACTCGGGCACGGTATTCTTGCCGCCGATTTCGATCAGGATTTCATCCATGTGAACGGGCTGGGAGGTGTCGTCATCGTGTTTCGGCTTGCCATCCATCGAGGCCTGCGCGAAATCGCCATCGGCCAGCGGACGTCCTTCAACCGACGTGTAGGTCGCGTGCTGCTCGCGCACACTGTTCAGCGCGTCTTCGACTTCTTCATCCTTTACGACGATTTCGGGATGGTCGGCGCGGAGTTCCTTGTAACCTTCGACGACGATCTCTGGCATGATCTCAAAGCTGGCCTTGAAGCGCAGCGGCTCGCCGTCATGAATATGCAGGTCGGTGACGCGCGGCTGGGATACGGGAATCATCCCCAGCTTCTCGGCTTCCTTGCGGAAGTAGCGGGGGACCAGGGCCTCGACCACATCGCTCTTCAAGTCTTCTTTAAAACGCTGCTTGATGATCGACGCAGGCACGTGCCCGGAGCGAAAGCCTGGCAGCCGCGCCACTTTCTGATATTTCTGGATGATGACTTCCATTTCGCGGGCGACTTCGTCGGCCGGGATTTCGACCGAAATTTCGCGTTTGACGCCGTCCTGCTTCGCGTCGTTGACGTCGCCCTTCGCACCGACTGTTTCAGTGGGACTCACGTTTTCCCTTTCAGCTTGGCCGGCCCGGTTTGCCTTGCCGCATTGCGGCCGAATCCTAGGCCGTCGAGCCCAGGTCCCCGAGCCCAGGACCGACTACGTTCATACGCCGTTAATATTGAGTGTAAAGACTTAGGGAGAGCAGCGTCAAACGACGAACTTGGGTCAAAGGAGAATCGACACCACACTCTGGTAAAGCTCGATTCTGATGACGGCTTTTCTCGTGAAGGACGGCAGGGTGAAGGAGTGGAAAGGCGATTTTGCGACAGTTTGCCTCAGTCCCGACGTTTGGCACGCTGAGGATACGCCTGATGAAAGGATCCTCACGTTCGCAATCCCCAATGGGCCCTAGAAGTGAAAGCAATGTGAGCGTTACTGATCAGCATAGATTCACCTCCTCCCCCCATAATTGGACAGTGATGGCACCTCCAGCCAGGACGGCCTTTGGTGAAGCAAAACACGAGCGCGAAGAGAAAACCTGATTTCAATCCCCACACCTTTCTTTCAACGATTGGGAGGGGCAGGGTTATGCTCCCTTTTCAAAAGAAGGACCAGATCTTCGCTCAAGGCGATTCCAAGGACGGCCTATACTTCGTCCAAACGGGGAAGGTGCGACTCAGCGTAGTGTCAGAAGCCGGGAAGGAAGCAACTCTGGGCATTTTGGGCGAAGGCGATTTCTTTGGCGAAGGTGGACTTGCCGGTCAGCCACGTCGCATGTCGTCTGCAACCGCATTGACAGACTGCGTCCTGCTGCACATCGAGCCGAAGGCGATGATGCACGCCATGAACACGGAACCAAAATTATCCGCCCTGTTTGTCAAATACTTGCTGAAGCGGAACATCCGATATCAGGATGACCTGGTCGATCAGCTTTTCAATTCCAGCGAAAAGCGGCTCGCGCGAGTTCTTCTGTTGATGGCGCACTTCGGCAAAGAAGGAGTCTCGGAAACGTCAGTTCCAAGACTAAGTCAGGAGACTCTGGCCGAGATGGTAGGGACGACGCGATCGCGAGTCAGCTTCTTCATGAACCGGTTTAGGAAGCTTGGCTTTATCCACTACGACATTGGGGACAACTTACGTGTTCACAGTTCACTTCTTAACGTTGTTCTTCATGATGATGACGACGACGGAATAAGCCCGACTGCTGGAGCTGGGAGCCCAACCGCCTATGCCAACGGAGGTAAAGAACCTCCTCCAACGCCTGGCCAACCCGCTGACAAAGATCGTGCCAAGAGACCGCCCCTCCCACGAACTTGCGCGACGTCATAATTGAATTGCTAGCCGAGATATCGCAAGGCCATTTTGGAGTTCTTAGGTAAGCTCTTGCTGACCTGAACAGGCCTGGCCCTCATCAGTCCCTTTCGCATCCGCACCCCGAGGCGTACGCTCCGTGGAATGTGGCAGTCTTGCCGCGCTTGCCTTCCGCCCCATCAAACACCGGCTGGCATTATAATTTCCGGACGCGAAAGGAAACCTGGCCGTGTTAGCGACGAGGAAATTTGGCATCACGTGCCCGATTTGCAAACGGTTCTGCTTCCTCGGCTACATTGAAATTGAAGATACGGCTTCGGTGGGGGAACTGCGCGCCAAACTTTTACATCAGGGATGGAAGGGCGAATGGGCCCGCTGTGATCATCTGAAGTGTGAAGGCGAAGTTTTCTGCTCTTTTAATCTTGCGGTCTTTCCTCGCTAGGCACAGTGCCAGGCCGGTCGCCAGATCTGGAGAAACGCTGCGATAGCGCGCGGAAGGTGAGCTAAAATGTCGCGCCTTGTACTTTGGCACGGAGGTGGGAGATGACAGATCCGGTAGCCGGCGAGGTTTCGGTCCGGTCGATCAACCAGGAGATTTTGGGGATGGACGGCCCCAATCACCTGATTTCGCAGATCCTGCCATCCATCGCGGTGATCAATCCCAGTTCTTATCGCCTGCACGCCCTGAACAACCGGCTGACGTTTTCCAGCGTGGGAACCAGCAGCGGACGGCTGGGAATATTTGCGGCGCAGAAGGGAAGCCAGCAGCGGGCGGTCATCCTGCTGCTGCCTCCCGCCGGCACACCGGACCGCCTGCTGATTTGCATCACCCAGGGCTTCGCGCAGGCCAGCCGGAATTTAGAGCCGCTCGGCTGGAGCAATCCCTTGTCGCCGGCTTTCATCAAGTTCGTCCTGCTGAAGCACGTCATCAACCGCTTCGGCGCCCAAACTTTGGCCGCCAGCGATGACACGGCGCTCCTGTACATCGTGCGCGCGCGGGGAAACGAGTTGGGACCTTTCGCCCACGACGGGCCGTTTGTGGAGGAGGCTTTGACCCAGTTGGTCGCGCTCACCGGGAATGCGTTTTCTTTCGATCACGTGGAGGCGTTCACTTTTAGCAGCGGCGTTTCGGACTTCAACGTGTTCATTCCTTCGGTCAGTTCAATTCTGAATATCGAGGCGGTGTATGGCATCGATCCCGCGCAGGCGGTTCCCATCGCGCGGCCCGGAGATGCCATCCGCAAACAGTATCTGAGCGGGCAGACGGGCGGGCCGGCAGCGGGCTTCGAGTATCTCGGCTTGGACAGTTGGATCAACGAATGGCGGTATCCCGACCGCACCACGTTTCCTGATCCCTGGCCTTTCAACTACCTTCACAATCACGTCATGCCCAGCTACATTCTGAATCTGGCACTCTCGACATAGCCTCGCCCTGGTCTGTCATGAACATGACGTCATGAAGATGCCGTCATGAAGATGCCGTCATGAAGAAGTCCTGGCGATTCGAGCGGCAGGGTGTGATGTAATGACGGAATGTCATGGCTGACCGTGCTCAACCGCGAAGTGGTGGCCTGCACCCGCTGCCCGCGCCTGGTCGCGTATCGCGAGGAAGTCGCGCGGGTGAAGCGGCGCGCTTATCTGAGCTGGGACTACTGGGGCAAGCCGGTGCCGGGCTTCGGCGATCCGCAGGCGCGTGTGCTCATCATGGGACTGGCTCCCGGCGCTCACGGCTCCAACCGCACTGGACGCCCGTTCACCGGGGACGCCTCCGGCAACTTCATGTATCCCGTGTTGTACGAGACCGGATTCGCCAGCCAGCCGACGGCGATCGACCGCAACGACGGCCTGCAGTTGAAGGATCTGTATATAACGGCAGCGGTGCGCTGCGCTCCTCCGGATAACAAGCCGCTGCCGCAGGAACTGGCCGAGTGCTCGCAGTTTCTCGATCGCGAACTGGCCGGATTAGAAAATCTGAAAGTCGTGGTGGCTCTGGGGAAGATTGGCTTCGACGCTTATGTGAACTACGTGAAGCGCCGCCTCGCCCACCCTAACGTCGCAAAAAGCGCGACGTTAGGATGGGGCACCCATTTCAGTAAGAAAGCGTATGTCTTCAAACACGGCGCCAGTTACCGGATGCCCGACGGTAAGGTGTTACTGGCGTCGTACCATCCGTCAAACCAGAACACGCAGACGGGGAAGCTGACACGGAAAATGTTTGTAGAAATCTTTCAAGAGGCGGCAAAATTTGCCGATAGATAAGTTGAGGCGCCGCTGCAGCCGGTTCGCTCGACCTTCCCTCATGTGAGGACATAGCCCAAAAAGCTGGGTCAGCGAGCCGGGGCGGCGCCACATCTTGGCTATCAGCTCTCAGCTTTCAGCCTTCAGCAAGACGGAGATGGCTGACGGCTGGGATTTCGAGGTTGTCTGATAGCTGATGGCCGGCAGCCGACAGCTTTCCTCCTACTTCAGCTTCGTCACCGTCACTTCCAGTTGAAACTGGCGCTTCGAGTTGGGATCGTCCGCACTGCCGATGAGAATCGGTTTTCCCAGCACCAGTGCCGTGCTACCTTCAATTTTGATCTGGCGGATTATGGGAGCGAGCCTTGGATTTGTCTCAGGCCCGGCTGAGGTGTCAAGGCTGCTGACGTCACCCGAGACATGCAGATCGCCTCCGTGGCTAATCAGTTGTGCCGAGAGATGCATCCCAAGATCTACGTATTGATACTGCTCGTACGCGCCTCCCGACGGGGAAGATGCAGAGGAGGAGTTGCAGTTGGCGCTAACAACGGGGACCCTGGTGCCGATTTTGATATCGTTGGGTCTGCCGCCCGTCAAGTCAATGGAGTAATGCCGGGTATTGAGTTTCTTGCCGTCCTCGAGTTCGTTGAAAGAAACTTCGAGGCGATAAGCTTCCACCGAATCTTGGGCTGCTGCACTGGATTGCTTCGAACCGTCCTGCCCGTGCGCCGTTCTTACGCCAGGTACGACGATCATGAAGAACAAAGTAACGATGAGCATTGTTTTTCGCATATTGGAACCTTTCCTAGTTCGATTCTCCTGATTTGTTTGCCAGCTCTTGCATCTTGGCCAGAACTTCTCTTTCGGATGCTTCCTGCTCCCGCGCGACCTGATTTGCGTCAGACGGAAAGTTGCGGACGTATTGTGCAAGCGCCAATTCTTCTTCACTCAACGGCCGGGGCGACGGAAAAACATCGAGTTTGGGACTAGCGGCCGCAATTGCGGAGTTGGGCGGCGGAACACGCGTCCGCCCAACTCGCACGGGAATGGGTCTGGACTCTGCACCAGCCTTTGCCAACCGAGGCGAGGGCTTCTGCTCCTGCCGATTCCCAACAGCCGGCCGCTCCACGATTACTGCATGCGAAGGCCGTGCCGTTTTCCAGGCCAGAATTGCCACGATCAGTGCAACAACCATCGCGACGGCATAACCCCATCGCCACCAGGCGCGATTCGGAAGTCGCGTCCGCTCGGCTTGCAAGTTGGCCAGGATTCGATCTTCAAGTCCCGCTCGCGGTTCGACGGCTGCGTACTTGGCGAGCGCGGCATCGAGCGTGCGATCAAGTTCGTCGTGTTGCGCGTCGTCGGGATGTTTGTGCGTTTCTGTCATGGTTCCCGCCTATCCTGCCGCAGGGGCTAAAGCCCAATCCTCTGCCAGTCTTCAACGGCACGGCTGAAGCCGTGCCCTACCCAAAACCTCCCAACCCAAAACCCGCCCAACCCAAAACCCGCCCAACCCAAAACCTGCCCAAACCAGAACCTGCCCAAACCAGAACTTGCCTAAACCAAAACCTGCCTAAACCAGAACCGCGCCCAACCCAAACCGTGCCCTTCCCAAAACTACGAGTTGGTTCTACTTCGTCTGCATCCGTCCCGCGAGCTTCTCGCGCAGGATCTGGCGGGCGCGGAAGACTCGCGAACGCACTGCCGCTTCGTTGATGCCCAGAGTTGCGGCCACTTCTCTGGGTGACATTTCTTCGATCGTCGACAAAATGAGCGGATCGCGCAATTTGCCCGGAAGCGCTGCGATCATCTTTTCCACCGCCGCGCTGACCTGCGCGCCGTGCATGGTCTGATCCGCGGGAGTGTCGGACGAAGCCACTTCCGCGATCGGCTTCTCGGGATCTTCCAACGGAATCTCCCGGGTGCGGCCGCGCTGGCGGCTGCGGTCGACGGCGACGCGCCACGCGATGCGCGCCAGCCACGTTTTCGGGTCTTCGACAGACGCGAGCTTCGAACTGTAGCGCAGCACTCGCATAAACGTTTCCTGCGTGGCGTCTTCGGTGTCGTGGTGGCGGCGCAGCACAGCATAGGCAATGCGGTAGACCAGCCGCGAATGCTCTCTGACCAGAGCTTCAAGCGCGGCGTGATTGCTCTCAACCCGACTGCGCTCGGTTTCAGTGCGCTCGTCTCTGCTGCGATCTTTACTGCGATTGATCGTCGCCGCTCCGCTCAGGATTGCCTCTCCTGCCAGCACTTGTCTGCCCTCGCTCATAAAGACCTGCCCGGGGCCCGTTCTGTTCAGGAATTTCTTCGGAAGAACGGCAGCTGAGACGTGACTTGCGAAATGTCGCGTGGCGCGGGCGCCCTTTCGCCACGCATTTGTCCCCGCCTGACTCTCGATTCCATCTGGGAAAGAGCGCGAGGCCCTTGATTGATTGGCTCCGCAGGCGCGCGGGCGAGGGCGCCCGCGCCACATCGATCTAAAACCCGACCATAACCGGCTCCGGCTCCAGACGGACGGCCCAGATTTCTTCGACGCGCTGCTGGATCCGATCTTTCAGGGCCAGCACCTCGGCGGCGGTGGCTCCGCCGCGATTGACGATGGCCAGCGCGTGTTTGCTGGAGATGCCGACGTGGCCAAAGCCGTATCCGCGGGCGAATCCGGATTTCTCAACCAGCCACGCTGCGGAAACTTTTCGGCTCTTCTCGAGTGCAGGATAGCTGGGCACGGTAAACCCCTTGGCCGCGGCGCGCTTGTTCAGATCTTCATGTTGCTGTTCGGAGAGCACGGGATTCTTGAAAAACGAGCCGGCGCTTTGGCAATCGGGATCGCCCGCGACGATGAGCATGCCCTTGCGCGCGCGGATGTAGCGCACGGCCTCGCGCGTTTCAGCGAGATTGGGGCGCGATTCGCGGCCTTCGAAATGACGCTTCAAGTCGGCATATTCGAGGTGAGGCTCGCCGCCGGACTGGAGCGCGTAGGTGACGCGGAGAATGATGAAGCGTCCGCGCTCGCTGGTGTTGAAAATGCTGGAGCGGTAACTGAAGCCGCAGGCCTCCCGGCACAGCTCGCGCACCTGGCCGGCTTTCCGATCGAAGACTTCGACCGAGGCGATGGTCTCGGAAACTTCCTGTCCGTAGGCACCGACATTCTGTACCGGCGTGCCGCCCACGCTGCCGGGGATGCCGCTCAGGCATTCGACGCCCGCACATCGCGCCATGACGGCCTGGGAGACGAAGCGGTCCCAGGATTCTCCCGCGCCCACGTCGAAAACAACTTTGCCGCCGTCGTCGCCGGAGCGGCGCTCGATGCCGGGGATGGCAACCTTCAAGACCAGCCCGGGCCAGCCGGAGTCGGCTACGAGCAGATTGCTGCCGCCACCGAGAACAAAGAGCGGCAGGCTCTTCGACTGTGCGAAAGCGATGGCTTCCTGTACGTCGGCGGCTGAGCTCGCTTCCACAAAGAAACGGGCTGGCCCGCCTATGCGAAAGGTGGTCAGCGCGGCGAGTGAAACATTTTCCTGCAGCAGCATCGATGCTCTCAATATACACACGGCGGCTACTCTTGCCGCTTACTGACGTCTGTCATCCTGAGCGTAGAGACTGCTTCGCGGATGCGAAGCAGTCACGAAGTCGAAGGACCCCGCGTCCGTGAGCACAACGACGAACGGAGCAGGGAGTTCTTAAGGAAAGCGCCGCGGCGTCTCGGGGAAACTCGCGAAAAGCCGATATAGCCCTCCAGGAGCAAAGGGGTCTTTCGACTGCGTGGCCGTTCGCTTTGCGAACGGCCACTTCGCTCAAGATGACACTAGGGATAACACGTTACAATGAACAGAGTATCCAACTGGGGGAATCAACGAAATGCCGATGTATCCCGAAATTATGGTCATCCCGATGCGCGAGGAATTGACGCGCCTGGGAATTGAAGAGCTGCGCACACCGGAAGAAGTCGACCAGGCCCTGAAGAATCCCGGCACCACGATGGTGGTGGTGAACTCGATCTGCGGGTGCGCTGCCGGACGCATGCGTCCGGCGGTCCGCATGGCGATGCAGAATTCCGTTCGGCCCGATCGCGCCTACTCCGTGTTCGCCGGGCAGGAAAAAGAAGCGACCGAGCACGCCCGCACTTATTTCACCGGATATCCGCCGTCCTCGCCGTCCATCGGGATTCTGCGCGATGGGCAGCTCGTCTACCTCATGCCGCGCAGCGATATCGAGCGGCGCGAAGCCCCGGCCATTGCGGCTGATCTGCAGGCAGCGTTTGACAAGTTTTGCGCGAAGCCTGCTGCGGTGTAACCTCCCTGCTTTTTGTCATTTCGAGGAGCGAAGCGACGAGGAAACTGCTGTTTTGCCGGCGCCGGCAAACCGCAGGTTCCTCGCTATGCTCGGAATGACAAAGTGCTCGGAGACTGGCGGCCATGACCTCTTACTGCTTCGTCTTCGTGCTCATCAGGAACGACTTCACCACAATCGCATTCGGCTGCATGCCGACCGGGATCAGGGTCAGGAGCGAATACTCCGAGGGTTCCAGTTTCCGCGGCGTGCGTTTCTGGATCACGGTCACATCGCCCGATTGCGTGTCGAGCACGAGAAGATAGTTCTGATCCGGGGTGAGCGCGAGGCCATCGGGACGGCTGCCTACGGTCAGCGTCCAGATGCGGCGGCCCATGTCAATGTCGTAGACCGCGACGCTATTCGAGCCGAAGTTCGTGACGTAGAGCCGTGAATTGTCGAGCGTGACCACGCCGCGGGAAGGGCGCTGTCCGATCTCCTGGCTGCTGCCGACTTCGTCATTTCCGGTCTCGATGATGGAAATGCTGTCGGAGTCGAAATTGCAAACCATCAGTTCGCCGCCGTCGGGCTTGAGCGTGAGACTGACCGGGGTGTGGCCGACGTCAAGCAAGGCCAGGACGCGATCGTCCTGGTTGGCTTCTTTCTTGTCCTTGTCCCTGCCACTTTTGGTGGCATCGCTAGCGAGCGCAATGGAGGCGACTTGCGACGATCCGGAGCAGGCCACGAAAGCTTTGCTCGAGTCGGGCAGGATCGCGATCTCTTCCGGTTGCTGGCAGACGGGAAGGGTGGCGCGCACGCGCAGCAATTTCGCGTCGATTACGGACACGGTGTTGTCGCCGCGATTGCTGACCACGACGGCCGAGCCGTCGGGCGAAACCCGCGCCAGCCCAGGCGCGGCGCCCACGCGCACATTGCCGATCACCATGCGCTTCTCGAGATCGATCACACTGACGTTCGACGAGCCGGAGTTGGCCACGTAGGCGCGCTTGCCGTCTCCGGCCATGTCGATGAAATACGGACGGCCGTGCACGCCGATTGTGGCCACCACGGTGTTGCTCTCGGCGTCGATAACGCTGACGTTGTTCGATCCTGTATTGACCACGTAAATTTCATTCTTCTTGCTGTTGGCGGCGATCCCGGTGGGCTCGCTGCCCACACGAATGGTCTTGGCCAGCGCGAAGGTGCGCAGGTCAATCACGCTGACCGTGTTGCTCTTGCCGTTGGTGACGTAGGCGTACTCGCGGTAGAGCGGCCCGTAGTCGGGCAGGGCCTCCTCGCGGAAATACCACCAGCCGAGGCCGGCGAGAATGGGGAGCAGTACGGCGATGAAGAGGAGTTTTCGCAAGGTAAAGGCCGCACTGGCGGAAGAAGAAGATTACCAGAGCGGCGAAGCATCGACACTTCGAATGCGGGTGGAACTGGACGGGTTAGGCCGGCACGATTACCCTCAGCCCTGTTACGTTGGCAAAGTGGCGCTGATTAAATGTTGCGACCGCGCTCCCGTGTTCCAAAGCCGTTGCTGCCACAATCAGATCGTAATAGCCGATCATCTTGCCCGATGATTCCAGACGAGCCCAAACGCGGGCATGCTCTATGGCGGTCGCTTCGGTGTAGGGAAGAACGCGAACCGAACTCAATATCCGGCGAATGTATCCGTCTCGTTCAGCTTTGAATGCGCCCGTGGCGCGTTCCGCGCCGTGCCACAATTCAGCAACGGTGATTGCGGCAACCTCGAACTGCTCATCTGGCTGCGAGGCCACCCATCGTCTGAGGTCGAAGGCTTTTCTTTCGTCCCGAATAATGACGTCGGTATCGAGGACTATCGCCACCGGTCCACCGGAGGTTTCAACATCCTGCGGGCCCGCTGCAGGTCCTTCCGCCATGCCTTCGCATTCTCCGGCGATAACTCAATCTCTCGCAGAGCATCGGCCAATTCGCGGCCAGTGCAGCGTTTTTCGTCAGTGGGCACGAGCCGGGCCACTGGCGAGCCATTCTTGAGCAGGACGAAAGTCATATTCTGATAGCGGACGCGATTTACGCAATCGGCAAAATTGCGCGCGGCGTCGGTAACCGAGATGACTTGCTTTTTCATAGAATCAGATTATCAGATTATACACAATGATGAAATGTCAACGATTGAACTGTCGGCAAGAGCTCTCTGAACGCTATTCAAAAGGCCCTGCGTTGTCACTTCTAGTAGAGGTGGAAATTGACTTCGACGGCGATGCGCATGGCAACCGGCTGTCCATCCTTGGTGGCGGGTTCGAATTTCCATTTGCTGACGCATTCCAGCGCCTTCTTGTCCAGATCTTTGTCCAGGCTCTGGGTGACCTGAGGGTCGCGCACGGTGCCGTCGGCCGTGACGATCATGGAAAGGAAAACGTTGCCCTGAATCTTCTTCCGGCGCGGCCGATCGGCGTATTCCGGCGGGGGCTGGTACACAGGCTTGGGGTGGGTCATGCCTGGGCCCCGGCGCTCGTACACAACTTCGGAGGGACTCTGCGGCGCATCCTGGGCCGGTAGAGCAGTTCCGCCGCACAGAAATGCGAGGGTGGTGAGGAGCACCACCAGCTGAGTCAGGGGTAAACGAGTATTTGTCATACACGCTCCGGAATCGAGTGATTCAGCCCCAAGCTACTTGCTCACTGCGACCTGCTCCCGCACTCCGATGGCCGGGACCGTTCTTCCCACGACCGCCGCGATCTGGCGCACCTGTTCCATCAAGGTGTCGAACTGATCGGGGAACAGGGACTGCGGGCCGTCGGACATGGCCTGATCGGGCTGATTGTGCACTTCGACCATCAATCCGTCGGCGCCGACGGCGACTGACGCGCGCGACAGCGGCGTGACTTTGTTGCGCTTGCCGGTGCCGTGGCTGGGATCGACCAGGATCGGCAGATGGCTGAGTCGCTGCACCGCGGGCACCAGGCTCAGGTCGAGCGTGTTGCGGGTGTGGTCGGCAAAGGTGCGCACGCCGCGTTCGCAGAGCGCGACGTTATAGTTGCCTTCGCTCAGGATGTATTCCGCCGCCATGAGGAATTCTTCCAGCGTGGCCGACATGCCGCGCTTCAGTAGAACGGGCTTGTGGGCTCTTCCTGCACGCTTCAGCAAAGAAAAATTCTGCATGTTGCGGGCGCCGATCTGGATGACGTCCGCATACTCTTCGACCAGGTCGAGCGACTCGTGGTCAATGGCCTCGGTGATGATCTTCATGCCAAACTGCTGGCGGATTTCCGCCATGATGCGCAGGCCTTCTTCGCCGAGTCCCTGGAAAGAGTAGGGCGAGGTGCGCGGCTTGTAGGCGCCGCCGCGGAAGAACTGGGCCCCGGCGCGATGCACGCGCTCGGCCACGGCAAAGGCCTGTTCGCGGCTTTCGATGGCGCACGGCCCGGCAACGATCGCGAGGCCGGGCCCGCCGATGGTAGCTGCAGTGCCGGGAAAAGTGATGACCGTGTTGTCTTCCTTGACGTCGCGGCTGACCAGTTTGTAGGGCTTGGAGACCTGGATGACTTCCTGCACGCCCGGCATTTCTTCCAGCGTGCCCTGTTCGACTTCGCCCTTGTTGCCGGTGATGCCGATAGCGGTGCGGGTTGCGCCCGGCATGGGATGCGCGCGGTAGCCGAGCTTCTCGATCTTCTGGCAAACGGCGCGCACCTGTTCTTCGGTGGCCTGCGCCTTCATGACGACGAGCATAAGGTTCACCCTGAAAAGTGCCTGTGTGGGGACGGGCGCCCTCGCCCGTCCGTCGAGCGCAGCTCGACTTTTTGCAGCGGCCGCAGGAGAGGCCGCGCTTCCCATCAAGTCTACCGTTGCGCGCGCCTGCACCGCAAATGAAGCACGCGGCACGCCGGCGCCGAGAGGGAGTTTGACCGGCGACGGCGAAAAGCCGGATATTCTAATCGACGCTTATGCCGAAGCATGATCCGGGAAAAAGAGTCGGAGCTCTGGGCAAATCCGCGGAGTCCCGCCTCAACGAATTGCTCCACTACGAGCAACTGAAGAAGGAACAATGGCTGATGCGGCTGTCCGTGGACGGCCGTCCACGCGGCTGGGAGCCTCTCACCAGCGATTCGGCAAGCAACGACGCGATGATCAAGGAGCGGATTGAAGCCAGTGAAAAGCCAGTCACCGAACTGGCGCTGGGGTTCGTGGGGATGGTGGTGTGGAGGGGTAATCGGCGGTTCATGGCGTACCTGCAGTACTTCGAGTCAGACTGCGAGCAGGGGCTTTTGTGCCTTCGCCATTTGAAAGAGGGATTGCCGGAGGGGACATTTGAGGCTTTCGGTGGTTTTCTGATTGCGGGCGCTTGCAAGAATATTTGGATTTGAGATAAGTTCCGGGTTCGCGCATCCCGCCGCGGCCGGCGGCATCCATATATACCGTCGCATTAAAAATATAGCGTCGCATTCAAATTTCCTCAGGAGCATTCCTCATGAAAGCAGCAGTCGTTCCCTCGATTAACGGCAAGTGGGAAGTGAAAGAGTGGCAGACGCCCACGGCCGGTCCCAATCAAGTCGTCATCAAGATTCATGCCAGCGGGCTGTGCTATACCGATGTGCACTTGACGCACGGCTTGTTCCCGCTGCAGTTTCCGCGCGTGCTGGGTCACGAGCCGGTGGGAGAAATTGTTGAAGTTGGCGCCGGAGTGACCTCGCGCAAAGTGGGCGACCGCGTGGGCGTGGGCTGGGTACAGAAAGGCTGTGGGCGCTGCGAGTGGTGCCTGCGCGGCAAGAAAGAGTTATGCCAGAACGCGATCTCGACGGGAATTGGCCTGCAAGGCAGCCACGCCGAGTACATGCTGGCCTACGCCGATGCGACCATGCTGATTCCCGATGCGCTTGGCTACGAGCAGGCCGCGCCGATTTTCTGCGCGGGATACACGGTGTGGAGCGGGCTGCGCCTGGCCGAGCCCAAGCCGCACGAGCGAGTCGCGGTGGTCGGCATTGGAGGACTCGGACACCTGGCGCTGCAGTATGCCAAGGCTTCGGGATTTGAAACCATTGCCGTGACCAAGTCGAAAGATAAAGAAAAAATGATTCGCGACCTGGGCGCCGACGAAGTGGTCGAGGATGGCGCGAAGTTGCTGGCCGCGGGCGGAGCCGACGTGCTGCTGGCGACGTCGAATTCCTGGTCGGCGACGGCCGAGGCCGCGAAGGGCATGCGTCCCGATGGCCGCATCATCCTCATGGGCGTTGGCCACGAGCCGCTGAACTATACTCCCGAACTCATGTTCAAGCGCGTGCGGCTGATGGGCTCGAGCCAGAACGGGGTCGAGTATCTCTATGAAGCGCTGGATTACGCCGCGAAGGGCAAAGTGAAGGTAGTGGCCGAGACCTACAAGCTCGACGACATCGGCAAAGCCTATGACCGCGTGGCCGACGGGAAGGTGCGGTTCCGGGCCGTGATCACGATGAACTAAACGGTCCCGAAACAAAACCAATTCGTAGAGACGTTGCCAGCAACGTCTCTGCGGTCGATACTCTTCTGCATGAAACTATACCGTTGTCGACACTGCGTCGTGGCCGAGCACGCTGGTTCCAGCTACCAATTGAATGCATCGTCCTGGGACGAATTGGTGGCGCGCGAAGACCTGCTTGATTATCTGGACCGGGTGATTCGCGAAACGAAGCCGGCGGATGCCTTGATGCCGGAAGAAGTGCGGCATGACGTGCTTCCGCCTATCGGCAGCCAGGAGGTGTGGGCGGCAGGGGTTACCTACTATCGCAGCCGCAATGCGCGCATGGAGGAGTCGAAAGGCGCCGGCGGCGGCGATTTCTATGATCGCGTTTATCAGGCAACGCGTCCGGAGTTGTTTTTCAAAGCCTCGGCGCATCGAGTGGTGGGTCCGGACGCGAAGGTTGCGATCCGCGACGATGCTTCCTGGTCGGTACCAGAGCCTGAGTTAACCCTGTTCGTCACACCTCACGGCCAGATCGCCGGATACACGATTGGCAACGACATGAGTTCGCGGGACATCGAGGGGGAAAATCCACTGTATCTTCCGCAGGCCAAAGTCTACGACCGTAGTTGCGCGCTGGGGCCCTGTCTCCTGGTTCAGAATGAGCCATTGCCCGCCGCCACGGAAATTGCGCTGGAGATTCGCCGCGGTGGGGCGGTGGCATTTTCAGGCGCGACCACGCTCAAAGAAATGAAGCGCAAGCCGGAGGAACTCGTTGAATATCTCTATCGCAATAACAGCTTCCCGCACGGGTGCTTTCTTCTGACCGGCACCGGCGTCGTACCCCCGGACGGTTTTACCTTGAAACCGGGCGATGAGATCCGCATTGCCATTCCGCCGATTGGAACTCTGAGGAATGTGGTGGGGTGAGTTCTGGGCCAGGCGATTTCTCAAAGATCGACCGGAACCCACCGCAATTTGCACAGCAGGTCTGTCCATGCTATGTTTAACATGTTAAACATTATGCTTGGTATTCGCCTCGAACCCGAACTGGAAGCGAAACTCGATTCGCTGGCCAAAGAAACCGGCCGCAGCAAGAGCTACTACGCTCGCGAGGCCATCCGCCAATATCTACTTGACCGTGAAGATTACCTGAAAGGCATCGCCGCGCTCGAGCGGCGCGAACCCACGATTACGCTCGAAGAACTGGAGCGGCGCCTTGGGCTGGATCGGTGAGAACTCGATCGCCGATGATAGCGCTTTGATGGGTGGTAGCCCAAAACGATATTTCTCCTCAGCCGCGTTCCGACGAACGCGCAACCGCAAGCCGGGCCAAGTAGCAAAAGGACATTGCGGAGGGGAGAACAATCATGCCCGCAGCGAACAATATGGGTGGGAACCCGTCAGCGAAGACCTGGCGGATTGAAATCACGCGCACAGCAACCAAGCGGATCACAAGGCTTGACCACCAGGCGCAGAAAGCCATACTGAATTTCCTGCGCGAGCGTTTGTCTACGGCCGAAAATCCACGGCAATGGGGATCTGCTCTGCAAGGTGACAAACGTGGCCTGTGGCGTTATCGCGTCGGCGACTACCGTTTGATTTGCGACATCCAGGACGAGAAGGTTGTAGTGCTCGTGCTTGAAGTTGGGCACCGCTTTATCGCTGATTCCTAATGTAAAATCAAAAGCTTACTCGGGCCTCGCTGACTCACATGCCTTCGCAAAACAATTCGGAAATCGCTGCCACGCCGATCGAGGGCAGCCCCTCTAAACCGGACCGTCCCAACGACGAGCGCTACGACGCCCAGCGCGTCGAGACGAAGTGGTCGGCGCACTGGCAACAGGACGCCGCGCTCTTCGCCGCCGAGCCGAATTCGGCGAAAAAGAAATACTACGTGCTCGAAATGCTGCCCTATCCCTCAGGCGCGCTGCACATGGGACACGTGCGCAACTATGCCATCGGGGATGCTCTGGCGCGCTACATGTGGATGAACGGCTACAACGTGCTGCATCCCATGGGCTGGGATTCGTTCGGTTTGCCGGCGGAAAATGCGGCCATTTCGAACAACACGCCGCCGCGCGAGTGGACCTTGCGCAACATCGCCAACATGAAGGCGCAGATGAAGCGCCTCGGCTTTGCCTACGACTGGTCGCGCGAAGTCACGACCTGCCTGCCCGAGTACTACCGCTGGAACCAGTGGTTCTTTCTCAAGCTGTTCGAGCGGGGGCTGGCGTATCGCAAGAAAAGCAAAGTGAACTGGTGCCCGAAGTGCGCGACGGTGCTGGCCAACGAACAGGTGGTCGACGGCTGCTGCTGGCGCCACGAAGACACTTTGGTTGAGCAACGGGAGTTGGAGCAGTGGTTCGTGCGCACGACAAAATACGCCGAGGAATTGCTCGCTGGGCTGGACAAGCTGGAAGGCTGGCCGGAAAAAGTCCGCACCATGCAGCGCAACTGGATCGGGCGCAGCGAAGGTACGCTGGTCGATTTCAAACTTGATTACGCGGAGAACCACAAGGGGTTCGGGCCGGCGGGATCGACCATCCCGGTCTTCACCACGCGCGTGGATACGATTTTCGGCGCGACGTCGGTGCAGCTTGCACCGGAGCATCCCATCACCAAAGACTTGGCTGCGGCCGATCCTGGCCTGCGGGCGAAGGTCGATCAACTGATCGCCGAGCAACGCAAGGCCAGAGAAGCCGGAGACATCGGCGAGATTGAAAAGCACGGAGTCTTCACCGGACGCTATGCCATCAATCCGTTCAACAGCGAGCGGCTTCCGGTGTGGGTGGCGAACTATATTTTGATGGACTACGGCACCGGCGCGATCATGAGCGTGCCCGCGCACGACGAGCGTGACTACGAGTTTGCCCGGAAGTACAACCTTGAAATCCGCCTGGTCATCTTGCCGATTGCGAACGATCCCGAAGAGACGATGGCCGAGCCGCAGCTTCCGTTCGTAGCGCACGAAGGCATGGTGATCAACTCGAGGCGGTACAGCGGCTTGGCCTGCGAAGAAGCGATCAAGGTGATGTCCGCGTACGCCGAAGAGAACAAGTTCGGCAAAGCCACCGTTACCTATCGGCTGAAAGACTGGGGAATTTCGCGGCAACGCTACTGGGGCACGCCCATCCCGATGCTCTATTGCGAGAAGGATGGCATCGTCCCCGTGCCCGAAAAAGACTTGCCGGTGATCTTGCCGGAGAACGTCGATATCACGCTCACGGGCGGATCTCCTTTAGGAAAACTCCCGGAGTTCGTCAACGCCACCTGCCCCAAGTGCGGCGGTCCGGCGCGGCGCGAGACCGACACCATGGACACGTTCGTCGATTCGTCCTGGTATTTCTATCGCTACACCGACGCACACAATGACCGCGCGCCTTTCGACGGCAAGACGGCGCAATACTGGTTTGGCGATCGGGGCATTGATCAGTACATTGGCGGCGTTGAGCATGCGATTCTGCACCTGATCTACTCGCGCTTCTGGACACGGTTTATGCGCGACCTCGGGATGATCACCAACGACGAGCCAGTCGAGCGATTGTTCACGCAGGGCATGGTGATCAAGGACGGCGCCAAGATGTCGAAGAGCTTGGGCAACGTGGTATCGCCAGATGAGATGGTGGCGCGCTACGGCGCCGATGCGGCGCGTCTCAACAGCTTGTTCGCCGCCCCGCCCGACCGCGATCTCGACTGGCAGGATTCGGGAGTGGAAGGTATTCAGCGATTCCTGGGGCGCGTGTACCGGTTCGTGGTGAGAAATGCGCGGCCGGAGCATACGGACCGGCGGAAGCCGTTGCCGTCTGATTTGCCGCCAGCGGCGCGCGCCATTCAGCGCAAACTGCACCAGACCATCAAGCGAGTCAGCGACGACTTCCAGGGACGCTGGCACTTCAACACCTGCATCTCGGCCATCATGGAATTGGTGAACGTGTTGTACGGCGCGGAAGAAGCGATTGCTCGGAATGAAGTTCCGGCGCCGTTTTTGGCCGATGTGCAGCGCAATCTCGTCTTGTTGCTCGCGCCCTTCGCGCCGTATCTCGCGCACGAACTCTGGGAGATGCTGGGCGAAAAGGGGAACTTGCTCAAGGCGCCGTGGCCGAAGTTTGACGCTGAGTTGGCCAAAGAAGAGGAACTTGAAATTCCGGTGCAGGTGAATGGCAAACTGCGCGGCCGGGTCATCGTGCCTGCCGATGCCAGCGAAGAGGCGGTTCTCGAACGCGCGCTCGCCGATGAGAAGGTGCAGGCGGCCATCGCGGGCAAGCAGGTCGTGAATAAGATTTACGTCCCCGCCAAGCTGGTCAACATCGTGGTGAAGTAAGCTACCTTCTTCTTTCTTCCTAAATACGCCTTGTCATCCTGAGCGAAGTGCCTGCTTCGCGAACGCGAAGCAGGCGCGCAGTCGAAGGACCCCTTTCAATTTGCAGCGCACTGTACCCCATGAGGCATCCTCACGATGAGGACTCTGAACTCCAAGCAGCGGGGAGAATTCCCTGATGCTTGGCGGGCGTGGCAATCGTGGTAGGGGTCCTTCGACTCCGCATCGGCTCCACTTCGTGGAACCGATGCTGCGCTCAGGATGACAAGGTCAAGGGATGGCCGTGGAGGATGACAGGGAATGAGTTATCCTGAGCGTGATGGCCATCTCGCCCACAGCTGAAGGTTTTCGCGCAGCTTTCCGGCGGCCGTTGCTGACGCTGGCGGAGATCATGTGGCGCTGGACTGCCGGTGCGACTGCTGCCGCACTACTCCTGTTTGGCCTTTTCGAATACCTCGACACGCTGCCTGTGACCAACGGCGAACTGCTTTTTCTGCGGACGCGGCAGCCCTACCTGGTCGGGGAAGCGATCGCTCACATTCTTCGCGGAAGTTTGAACCGCGCCGTGATGGCCGGAATGCTGGCGGCATTTCTGCTGGGGACGCTCTGGATTTTCGCCGCATCCGTAGGCCGCATCGCCACCGTGCGCGCGCTGCTGGATTATTTTCGTGGAGATGCAGCTATCGGCGTCTCCTCGAGCGACGTTCGAAATGGTGACGAGAGAGACGTTGCGAGCAACGTCTCTACGAAAGCGTTGCCGGCGCTGCTCCGACTCAACTTCCTGCGTGCGACCGTGGCATTGGCCGCGGTGTTCGGATTCATGGGCGCTTCGATTCTTGCCGGCTTCGCTTCGCCTGACGCCGATCCTCGGCCGGCGCTCGCTTTTTTTCTTTTTCTACCTTTGGCGGGATTGATCTGCCTGGCCTGGAGTTCACTCAACTGGGTGTTGTCGTTGGCCGGCATGTTTGCTGTGCGCGACGGTGAGGACGCGATGGTGGCGATCTCGGCGGCCGTGACTCTGTGTCGCGAACGCACGGGTGCGGTTGCCGCGGTCAGTTTGTGGACGGGGCTCGCCCACATGGTGGCCTTCTTCGGAGCGACCACGGTGGCTTCCATGCCGCTGGGCTTCGCCACCGTAGTGCCGTGGCGGCTTGTGGTTTTGGCCGTGCTGCTGGTGACCCTGGCTTATTTCGTGGTCGCCGACTGGCTCTATATGGCGCGGCTGGCGGGATACGTCTGCATCGCGGAGATGCCGGAGGAAGTATGGGCACCCGCGCCGCTGTCTGCGCGACCGCCTATCGGAGGAACGCCGATTCAGACGACTCCGGTGCAGACGACGATCGACCGCGACGAGCCAATCCTGAGCGACCTGCCGAATCTTGCGTTAGAGACCTAACCCTGTCGAGGCACGACGTAATAGTAGATGGCAACGTAGTGGCAGAGGCTGCCCGCCATCACGAACAGGTGCCAGATCCCATGATTAAACGGGAGCCGCCGCCACGCGTAGAATGCGATGCCGGAGATGTAGGCGACGCCGCCGGCCGCCAGCCAAAGCAGCCCCGGGGTTCCGACCGCAGACAGCAACGGTTTGAAGCCAATGACGGCGAGCAGTCCGAGCGCGACGTAGAGCGGAGTCGAGAGCTTTTGCACATGCTCGAACCAGAGCACCTTGGCCAGCACACCCAGAAAACTGAGTCCCCAGACGAAGCCGAAAAGAGTCCATCCCGACCCGCCGCGGAGACTGACCAGCGTGACCGGCGTGTAGGTTCCCGCAATCAGAAAGTAGATGCAGCTGTGGTCAATGATTTCCAGCGGGCGCGCCCACCGGGGAGAAGTCACCGAGTGCAGCATGGTCGAGGCCGCATAGAGGCTCACCAGGGTGGCCGCGTAGACACAACAACTCACAATCACCCAGGCATCGCGGGTCCAGGCGGCAGCGACAATCAGCAGCACCGCGCCGATGATGCTGAGCGTCAGCCCGATCCCGTGAGTGACCGCGTTGACTAATTCTTCCACGCGCACGCTTGAAGGCTTCATCCTTGGATTGTACCGCCGGATGGTTTCGCTTCGCGCAGTAATTCACTCCTTTACACCGTCTCTCCGGATTTGAGAGACTCATGTGTGACATCCCAATCCCCGCACAATCAAACTTTAGTAACCCAATCCATCGTTATCCTCGACTTTGGCGCGCAGTATTCGCAGCTGATCGCGCGCCGCATCCGCGAACAGAATGTGTTTTCCGTCGTGTTGCCCTGCACGGCCAAGCTGGACGAGATCAAGAGCTATTCCCCTGTGGGCATTGTGCTCTCGGGGGCGCCGTGGTCCGTGTATGACAAGGACGCGCCACCCGCCGATGCGCGCGTGTTCGAACTGGGCCTGCCCGTGCTCGGCATCTGCTACGGATTGCAGTTCATGGTGCACACGCTGGGGGGCAAAGTGCGGCCCGCGGACAAACGCGAGTACGGCCACGCGGAAATCGACATCGTTTCGGATTCGATTCTGTTTCAGGGACTGGCGAAAAAGCTGGCCGTGTGGATGTCGCACGGCGACGAAGCGCTCGAACTGCCTCCGGGCTTCGAGTTGATGGCCAAGACTCACTATGCCGTCGCAGGCATTCAGAACACGGCCAAGAAATGGTATGCGGTGCAGTTTCATCCTGAAGTGCACCACACGCCGCAAGGCACGCAAATGCTGCGGAATTTTATCTTTCAGATTTGCGGCGCGAAGCCCACGTGGACGGCGCAGCACTTCATTGATTCCACGATCGAGCAGGTTAGGCAGCAAGTCGGGAGCGGGCGGGCCATCTGCGCGCTTTCCGGCGGCGTGGATTCGTCGGTGGCAGCGGTTCTGGTGGATCGCGCGTTGCGCGACGCCAAGGGGAAATCGCGGCTGACTTGCGTCTTCGTGAACAACGGCGTGCTGCGCAAGAACGAATTCGAGAAAGTGCAGCAGGTGCTGTGCGACAAGCTCAACCTGAACCTGGATGCGGTCGACGCGACCGAGCGTTTTCTAAAGAAACTGAAAGGCGTGGAGGATCCCGAGAAAAAGCGCAAGATCATCGGCAACGAATTCATCAAAGTATTCGAGAAGGAAGCGCGGCGCATCGAGAAATCCGAAGGCAAGGTGAAGTGGCTGGTGCAGGGGACGCTGTATCCTGACGTGATTGAGTCGCGCTCGGTGCGCGGGCCGTCGCAGGTGATCAAGTCGCATCACAACGTGGGCGGCCTGCCGGAGAAAATGAAGCTCAAGCTCATCGAGCCGCTGAAAGACTTGTTTAAGGACGAAGTCCGCAAGATCGGGCGCGACCTCGGCATCCCCGAAGAAATCCTGCAGCGACAGCCGTTTCCGGGCCCTGGGCTCGCCGTGCGCGTGCTGGGCGAAGTCACACCTGAGCGGCTGGCCTTGCTGCGCGAGTGCGACGACATTGTGGTCAGCGAAATCAAAGAGGCCGGGCTCTACACGAAAATCTGGCAGTCGTTCGCCGTGCTGCTGCCGGTGATGTCGGTGGGCGTGATGGGAGACATGCGGACGTATGCTTATACGTGCGCCATCCGCGCTGTCAGTTCCGAAGATGGCATGACCGCCGACTGGGTCGCGCTCCCGCACGACGTGCTGAAGACGATTTCCACGCGGATTGTGAATGAAGTGAAGGGCGTGAACCGGGTGGTGTATGACGTGACGTCGAAGCCCCCGGGGACGATTGAGTGGGAGTAGGAGCTCTTAGCTGTTAGCTTTTGGCTTTTAGCTGAACCTTCAAAATCGTGAGTCCGGTGTCCGAAGCTAGCCTTCTTCAAAGAGCGACGGCGTGTCCGCGAACAACTCTTCCAGAAACTCCTCTCGATGATTGAGGAAGCGATGGGCAACCTGAAACGAACCGGTTTGCTCGTAGTTGATTTCGTGGACTCTTCCGTCGTCGAACGCGAGAATTTGGGCCTTCGGATAAGCAAGCAAAACAGGTGAGTGCGTTGAGATGATAAACTGCGCGTCCTTGAACTCACGCAGGACGTCGTGAATCAGGACAAGAAAAGACAACTGGCGAAATGGAGAAAGCGCCGCTTCCGGTTCGTCCAATAGGAACAGCCCATTGCGCCGAAACTTGAGGTCGAGCAGGGTGAAGAAGGTCTCGCCGTGCGAGCGGGTGTGAAGGCTGCGACCTCCGTAGAAAGCGCTGATCGGCGGGCCGGCTCCGGGCTCCTCGTCAAGTTTGTCAATGTGCGAGGCGGTGTTGAAGAAGCTCTCTGCGCGCAGGAAGAACCCGGCTCCAGTCTTCTTGTCGAAAGATAAACGCAACGCCTTCACAAGGGGATCGATTGAGTGATTGCTTTCCGTCGAGTCGTTTCGAAAATTGCGGTTTCCGCCTTCGCGTCCGAATCCGTAATGCGCGGCAATCGCTTCGAGAAGGGTTGATTTCCCCGTGCCGTTCTCACCTGCGAAGAAGGAAATGCGAGAGCGAAGAGCCAATTCACTCAGTCCACGAATTGCGGGAACCGAGAAAGGGTAGATCTCCCAGTCCTGGACCCGCTCGCGTAGAAGAGTGAGTTTCTTCAGCACGGGAGCATTCTACTTGAGTTGTCGACGCACGCACGGGAAGCGAACCTCAGTGGCTTAAAGCCGCACTTCTTTAACGACTTCGTTACGGCACGACTGGAAGTCGTGCCCTTCCCGGTTATTCGCTTCCCAACGCACTTTGCCTTAAGCTGCCAGACGTCTAGTGCTGCGAATTCACTGATCCCGGTGGACACTGTCCATGGAGAACGCCGGCAGGCAGACGGCGATATATTCGGCGCCGCCTTCTTGTGGCGTGGAGTAGCGGACCCACTCGGCGGCGTGGGCGATGACGGCTTGTCCGGCGGCGACGTCGAGGGAACCGATCGTTCCATCTGCACTTCTGTGCTCGACCCGCAGCAATCCTTTTAGCACGATGGTGAACTCGTCGAACTCGGGAGTCTGGCCGGGCTCGACCCATCCTTGCGGGCTGCGCATGTGGGCGACGCTGGCTCCGGTTGTCTTGGAGTTGACGCGGCCGATGTATTCGTCGATGAGTTTGGGCTTATTGCCTGCGGCGGTGATGCGTGTGGGCTGGGGAATCAGTGTGGGCATGGCGTCCGGACTTAAGAATACAACAATACTTTTCCAGGCCGAGGCCGGGAAATAATCGAGGAGTGGGCTGAGAAGGGCCGGGATCGTGCGAAGAACTGACGCGGAGCAATGGCGAGTGCTGTGTATACGTCGGGGCGAGACGTAGCAAGCTACGCCTCTACGCGGGGTGCGGTGGTGGCTGCCTCGCTTTCGCGAGGCAGCCACTCCGCTCAGGAGGACATTTGGCGTCTTGCCACAATCACGCTGTGCCCGGGGGCGTGCCGGGAATGATGATCGGCGGCCCGGGGACACCGCCAGGACCGGGCGCTCCGGGAAGGATCGTTGGCGGTGTACCGGGCGAGGTGGCGGGACTGGGCGAGAAGCCGGGGTCGGGCGGCGGCATAGGCACTGGCCGCGGCCATACGGGCTGGATCGCTACCGGTTGTTGTCCAAATTTCTGGACTGCATCGGAGACCCGGTTTTGTTCCAGCGGTAGCGGCTGCGTAAGCACCATGTCGACCGGCGCGCCTGCGTCCATAAAGAAATGGTGCGAGCTAGCGAGCAACGCGAAGGACGCCACCGCTCCGATCGCCATCCCGACGCCCGCGCCAATGGCCGTGTCTCTGCCTTTGGTGCCGAAGACGAGGGTGGTTTCCGGGGTGCAGTACGGCGGTGCTCCGGTGCACCCCGGAGGAAAGTTGGAGGTGACATTGGATTGTGCCTGCCCCACCGAGTGGCCGATGAGCGCGCCCAAGCCGGCCCCGGCCGCGGGCAGAGCGATGAATCCGGCCGTTCTTCGTGGGCCCGGATCCTTCAGAGCGTAGCCCTCATTGCCTACCAACGTTGCCGGCCCAGACATGGGAGCGACATAGCCGTCCGGGAAAGTAATCGTCATGGATAGCAGATGAAGCTCGGCGCGTCCTGCTGACTTGAGTTCGAGCTTGTCGACCTTACCGGTCACAAATGTGCCCGGCGGAATCTGCATCTCAGTGGCCGAGTCGACGGGAGAAATGATCTGGGCATAGATGTCGTCGCCGTGGTGGATGTACCGGCTCTGGATCGGATGGGTGAGGACAAGGGCAATCCTGGTTCCGGCTGGAATGATCTCGATGGCTGGTGGGGGCGCTGCCGAGGCTTGCATGGTCTGCGAGTCCGTCTGCGAGTCCGGCGGTGCGGGCGGTTCGGGTTGAGGGTTATCCTGCGCCAGGCAGCTGGCGGCAAGAAGCAAGGTTGTAACGGCAGCGAGAGTTTGCTTTGCGTTGGTCCCGGCCAGAGTCAGAAAGGCATTCATGGTCGAAACGGACGTGCTGCGGATGTTCGCCATTTGCTACCTCCTGTCGAAAGCTCTCGTTGCGCGGAGGCCTTCGATTCGTGCGGACTGCTCTCTTCAGACTTCTTTGTTCAGGACTTTGTTTAGGACTTCGGGAGAGGAATTCGGCTCCCATCGGCTTAGACCCTCGCCCCCCATGAAAGTATCGCGTTTGCGGGTAAAGGTTTGCATAGAGTCGGTCGGGATTTGTAAAGGGGCTGCGGGGCGCGGGGTTTGATGCGATTCGCATCACTCGGTGGGATGCCTGGCCTGAGAAAGACGTTGTCGAGCAATGCGCCTACTGGATTTTTTCGGCGATCCAGCGCGACACGGCGGTAACCATCTTGCGGGGAGCGAAGCGAGTGGCTTGCGCGACGATCCAGTTATGTGCGCCGGAGATGGCCAGGGTGCGGCCCTCCATGACGGCGCGATAGCCGTCGAGGGCAACCTTCTCCGCCGACATGGCGCCGAACTGCTTGAAGATGCGGGAGTTTTCCAGGCCAGCGCGCTTGGCGAAATCGGTGAGCGTTGCGCCCGGGCAGAAACAGGTCACGGTGACGCCCGATTGGTTCAGTTCGTTGGCGATTGCCTCGGTGAAAGAAAGTACATACGCCTTGCTGGCGTAGTAGACAGCCATCAGCGGGCCGGGCTGGAAGGCCGCGGTGGAAGCGACATTCATGATGCGGCCGCTGCGGCGGGCGACCATGGGCGGCAGGAACAGCCGAGCGAGTTCGGTGAGAGCGCGAATGTTGAGATCGAGCTGGCCGAGGATTTCTGCTTCGGGCAGGCGGGCGAATTCGCCGAAGACGCCGAAGCCGGCGTTGTTGATGAGAATGTCGACGGCGTCGCCCTCGCGCTGCAGTTGGTCGAAGAGAAACTGCGGTGCAGGCGGGGTGGCGAGGTCGAGTGCGATGGCCTTGACCGTGACGCCGTGAGTCTGCAGTTCATTGGCGACTTGCGTGAGTTTGTCGGCGTTGCGGGCAACCAGCACCAGGTTGTGATGGTCGCGGGCGAAGAGCTTGGCCAGTTCGTATCCGATGCCGCCGGAGGCGCCGGTGATGAGGACGGTCATTGAGGATATCTTAGCGGGATACGTAGCCCCGGACGCATTCGTCCGGGGCGCTCGCTTCGCTTCGCGGGACGGACGAATGCGTCCATCCCTACGGGTTTTGCGTTCTTACGCGTGCACCAGCTCCACGCCGTAGATCGAGTGCCAACTGGTGGCGGCTTTCAGCTTGTCGTTGACGTTGTGGATGTTCTTCACGCCTTCGGTTTCGAGCCACTTGCGGAAGGCGGCTGCGCCCTGCTTGGCGTAGATGGGAATGCCGTCTTTCCAGGTGGCGCGGCCGCAGAGCACGCCATTGAACTTCACACCGGATTCTCCAGCGAGTTCGAGGGTCTCGCTGAACTCCGCGTTGCTGACGCCGGCCGACAAATAAATGAACGGCTTGGTGGCGACGTTGGCGGCGCTGTGGAACAGGTCGATGGCTTCTTTCTTGGTGTAGGCCTTGGTCCCGCCGAATGACTTCGTGCCTTCGACGAATTTCATGTTCACCGGCACTTCCACCTTGAGCACATCGACACCGTAGCGGTCTTTGCTGAACTCGCGCATGCTCTCGGTGACGATGTGCGGTTTCTTCTTGGCGTACTCAAGACCCTTTTCGTCCGCGCCTTCTTCATAGCCGACGAACTCGAGGAAGAATGGAATGTCGTTGGCGCGGCATTCGTCGCCGATGCGCTCGACCCAGGCGTGCTTGATTTCGTTGACGTGCTTAGGATCGTCGGGGGTGTAGTAGAGCAGAATCTTGACGCAGTCGGCGCCCGCTTCTTTCAGGCGGCGGGCCGACCAGACATCCAGCAGGTCGGGTAGGCGGCCGGGGCCGGTCTTATCATAACCAGTCTTTTCATAGGCCAGCAGCAGGCCGGCATTCTTGGCGCGGCGCTTGGAGGCGGGCAGTCCCCACTCGGGGTCGAGCAGGATGGCCGTGGCGTGCGGCGTGAGCACCTCGCTGACCAGGGTTTTGAATTCTTCCATCATGGCGTCGGTGACTTCGCCGCCTTTTTCCTTGGCCAGAGATTTTTGCAGGGAGCCGCGCTGGTCCATGGCAGCGGCGGCGATGATGCCGCGTTCGTTGGAGACTTTCTTGAGACCGGCAAGTTTGCCAGGGGTGAGCTTCATGAGAATCCTCCTGAATGCGAATGAAGATGAGTGCTTGGAAGTACTGAACATTGTAAACCAAGGCGGGAGAAAAACGGCGTCGGACCTCGGACTGCGGGCGTCAGCGATTCTCGTTTCGGGACGGGCTCAGGGGCGTTTATTTTGTGGTAAACATGGGCCCCTGGGAGTACTCTTGAGTTGTCTCGTCCCGCATCTTCCCGCAGCGCCTTAATGGTGACGGTTCCTTGCGAAATCAGACAGCGTTTTCGCTGCACAAGGAGCCGTTATGGCGAGAAAGATTGCTCTGTCTGCACGAGCCGCAAAACCCCCGTCCAATGGCGACGGGAATTCTGTTGCCAACAAAATCCTGCTCAGTTTTTCCAGCAAAGAGCTCAGCCTGGTCGTCCCTCGATTGGAATTCGTGCGGCTGAAGCTTCATCAAGTGCTGCACGAGGCCGGCGAAACCATCAAGTCCGGTTACTTCGTGAATGCAGGATTGATGTCCATTCTGGCGGTTCAGCCGGACGGAAAAACGGTGGAAGTCGGTCTCATTGGCAGGGAAGGCTTCGTTGGTCTGCCGTTGATCGTGGGCTACAGCCACTCCCCAACCAGAGTTATGACTCAGGCGGACGGCGCGGCGTACCGATGCGATGCGGAGACGCTCAAGCAATTAATTCAGCAATTTCCCGAAATGGGAAAGCGGCTGCATCGCTTTGCCTACCAATTGGCGATGCAGAGTACGCAAATCGCCGCCTGTAACCGACTACATGACGTCGTCTCGAGATTAGCCAGATGGATCCTGATGAGCCAAGACCGGGTTCGCTCAGACATGCTTCCCCTGACCCAGGAATTCCTCGGTCAGATGCTGGGAACACGCCGCTCCAGCGTGACGGTGGCCGCCGGCGTCTTGCAGAAGGCAGGGCTGATTGCTTACACCCGGGGCAGCGTCACCATCCTGAATCGCGAGGGGCTTGAAGAGGCGGCGTGCGACTGCTACACCATCGTGCAACAACAGCTCAAGAGCTGGGAAGCGGAAACGAAGTGAAATGTGCGGAAGCGCACAGAGATTAGTTCGTCAGCGGACTGACAAAATTCCCGCCTTTTTGGTATTTCCATTCCATGAAGAACAGCACCAGTTCCTCCGCCCGCGCTGGCAGGTCTGATTCTGGGTTGGTACGGCGGTCTCTTGTGAACAGATTATGTTCGTCACAGGAGGCCCGGCGATGACGCCCAGGAAATCTTTCTCTACTCTCAGCCCGCATTTACCAGAATGGCAGCATGCCTACGAATCGGTGTTGGCGGAAACCGATACCGGCAAGCTTTTCAAGCTGGTGGAAATCGCCGAATCGAGTGTGCTCACCCGCCGCGCCGCGCTGGCAGGGAGCGCAGACCATCACGCCGAGAGAAAAGCGATGGACGAAGCCTTGGCGAATCTGCGGGCCGTCAAAAAGGATCGGCTGCAGTTCCGGCAGCAATACTTTCCAGATTAGGCGACCCATCCAGACGCGAGCCGTGGAGGAGCGGGGTATAGTGGTATGACCGCTCGGTCTCACGCGCCCGCGGGCCTGTCGTTTATGTCGGTTCCCCAGGACAGCGATAGAATTCACTTCTACAAGAATTTCATCTCCAACGAGGGGACCTGCCATCATGGCCATTGCGACGATCAATCCCGCTACGGGAGAAGTCGTTAAGACGTTCCAGCCGCTTTCCGAAGCCGAGATCGAGGACAAGCTGAAGCTTGCCGTGAGCACGTTCAAGGCGGAGTTGAAGACGCCGTTTGCCGTGCGCGCGCAGCGCATGCTCAAGGCAGCGGAGATCCTGGAGCGCGACAAAGAGAAGTTCGCCCGCCTGATGACGCTCGAGATGGGCAAGCCCTACAAGGCGGCGGTCGCGGAAGCGGTGAAGTGCACCACCGCCTGCCGCTACTATGCCGAGAACACGGCGCGCTTTCTGGCCGACGAAGTGGTGGAGACGGGAGCGCGGAAGAGCTTCATCCGGTATCTTCCGATTGGGCCGGTTCTGGCCGTGATGCCGTGGAATTTTCCCTTCTGGCAGGTGATCCGCTTTGCCGCGCCGGCGCTGATGGCGGGCAACGTTGGGCTGCTGAAGCATGCCTCGAATGTTCCGCAGTGCGCGCTGGCCATCGAAGAGATTTTCCTGGCGGCGGGATTTCCCGCAGGCGCGTTTCAGACGTTGCTGATCGGATCGGGCCAGGTGGATGCATTGTTGAACGATTCCCGCGTGGTGGCGGCGACGCTGACGGGCAGCGAGCAGGCGGGCATTCAGGTGGGGATTGGTGCGGCGAAGCGGATCAAGAAAGTTGTGCTGGAGTTGGGCGGCAGCGATCCTTTTATCGTGATGCCCTCGGCCGATCTGGACACGGCGGTGAAGACGGCCGTGGAGGCGCGCATCCTCAACAACGGGCAGTCCTGCATCGCGGCCAAGCGCTTCATTGTGGCCGAGCCCGTTGCGGCGGAGTTTGAAAAGAAGTTCGTCGCTCGCATGGAGAGCCTGCGCGTGGGCGATCCCTTTGACGAGCAAACCGAGCTTGGTCCGCTGGCCACGGTCGATGCGGTCACCACGCTTGACGCCGACGTGCAGAAAACCGTGCAGGCGGGAGCGAAACTGCTGACCGGCGGGCATCCTTTGCAGCGCAAGGGAAATTACTACGCGCCCACCGTGTTGACCAACATTCCGAAAAACTCGCCGGCGTATGGCGAGGAATTCTTTGGTCCGGTGGCGTCGATTTTCCGGGTGAAGGATCAGGATGAAGCGATCCGCATCGCCAACGACGTGCGCTTTGGCCTGGGCGCGAGCGCGTGGACCAACGACGATCAGGAGCGCGAGCGCTTCATCAACGAACTTGAGGCCGGGATGGTGTTCATCAACAAGATGGTCGTTTCCGATGCGCGCATTCCTTTCGGCGGAGTCAAGCAGTCGGGGCACGGGCGGGAACTGGGGGCCATCGGCATCCGCGAGTTCGTGAATGCGAAGACGGTGTGGGTGGCGTAGACAGCTGCCAGGGGCCCTTAATGCTCGGACCAGTGCCAACGCTGGTTTCGACTACGGGCTGCGCGAGAATATTTGATACAGTGCTGAGCAGGCAACCCGAGTTCTTGTTCCGGAGTCCAACGCGGCAGGAGGTCTGCCATGAGAAAGTACGGCCTTTCCGTTTCCTTCCTCGCTATTCTCGCCATCGCGATTACCCTGGCGTGCGGCTCGTCTCCGCGTATCTTACAGTCGGTAAGCCTCAGCCCCCCGACCGCAGATGCCCAGGGCAACCCAGTCCAATTCACGGCCACGGGTTACTTCAACGATCAACCCCGGTCGGCGAAACTGGTTTCGGCTAATTGGGGCGCGTGCTATCAGAACCAACGAACTACCTTCGTCTCGGTGAGCGCCGCGGGTGCGGCCCAGTGCGCAGCCGGCGCGGTTGGCACGTATACGGTTTGGGCCTGGGCCGAGCGCGCTGGCTCCTGCGGCGGCAACAACGGCGAGGTCCCAGCCAACCCTTGCGGCGGCGCCAGTGAATGCCAAGTTACAGGTACAGCGCAACTGACGTGTCCATAGCATTGTCGGAGCAGGAATTTCCGGAATCTCCGAGAACTAAGCAGCTGCTCTGGTATCGCACGCACCCGGCAACTGGACACGCACCTTCCGATCCTGCTCTATCACTTCGGATCGGGTTGGAATATGCATGTCCTGGCTTCCGCTGTTTTGTCACGCAGTGCCAGAATGCACCAGTTCGCCCAATCCACGATGTCTTGTTCGTTGTTGATGGCCTCGTTCAACCTCGGGGTTGAACCGTCTGTATTTTGCAGAGCAAGCGCCAGCACACGGATGGTTCCGCGTGCTGAGAGCCGCATCTTTTCGTAGTGCACGATGGTCGCGGTGCGCTGCTCTGGCTTTACTTCGGGATCCTTCAGCGGGGCGCTGATGATGGTCGTCTGGCCGTAGGCGCAGGCCAACGAGAGCAGGAAACCGGCGACAACACTTGTAATTTTCATCTTTACTCAACTCTCTCGCGCGGAGGCGGCCAATGTCTCTCAACGCCATTTCGGCCTGCGGGTACTGCTTAGATTCTAAAGTCGATCCGCCGGAAATCAATGTAACCAGGGTGTGGTTACCATTGCACCATTGACACCGCTCTGCCAGCAGTTGTGGGGAAGGATGAAGGTGCCTAAGGGGTTACAGCCATATCCTGTACCTCAGCGCCCATTCCGGCTTGCGGGAAGTTATAAGGCGAAGTTGGCAAGGGCGTCAAAGCGCCCGTGGTGTGGTTGATCGAGAATCCAACCAGAGAGTTGTACCCCGCCAAGCGGCCCGCATAACACGAACCAGCGTAAAGGTAGTTTCCAGTAGAGTCAGTGCGAACCGCGCCATAGCAGGCGCTGTTTTGCGGCGTGTAGTTCAGGAAGTTCAAAGCGCCGTCACCGGCAATTGAGTAGATTGCGATGTCGTTTTCCCAATTATTGAGCGCATATAAGAATTTGCCGCTGCCATCCACGGCCAGCGATCTGGGACTCATCCAAGCCTGGGGATAGTCGATTCCGCCACCGCCTTCGCAGTGTGTATCCTCCCAGGGAGAGCCGGAGAGACCGGTGAGAGTTCCTGCACTGGGGGCAACTGCATACCCATCGACGACACCTTCGACTCCATCGGCGGCATAGAGGTAGTTTCCGGCGAGGTCAAAAAGCGAGGCGGGATAGGAGGCTCCGCATGGTTCTACAGCCGGCACCTGGAAGGGAGAGCCCGGCAGCGGCGTGAGCGAAGCGGAAACGGGATCGACCGCGAAGGCTTCGATATAGCCAATGCCCGCGTTGCCGTTGCCATCGGCAACGTAGAGATAGTTCCCGCCCGGATCCTGCGCAAATGCTTGCGGTCCGTTCTGGGTAGGGTAGGGAGAGCCCGGAGCCAGTTGCAAAGATCCGTCAGCCTGCAGTTGAAATACGGCGACCCCATCTCCAGCAGCGTATTCGGAAAGGGCGGCGAAGATGAGTGTGCCACTGGGATGGACCGCCACTGCCGCGACTGAACGATGAGCGGCGAACGGCGCGCCGGGAACAGGCGAAAGATATCCATTCCTCCGATCAATAAAGTAGGCAAACACATCTCCGGAAACGTAGTCGGCAACGTAGAGGCGGTATCCGCCTTTATCGGACGCTACCGCCACCGGATCTTGGTTGGCCGTAACGGGCCCTTGTCCCGTCTGCGCGAGCGCTCCATTTCCCGGAACAATCGTGAATTCCTGGATGAAGGGGGCGTTGCCGGAATCCTCGTCGAAATTGACGGTGTAAACGAATCCAGCCGGCTGCGCCTCTCCGGTGACGTTAATGGTCACATAGGCCTTGCCGACATTGCCGCAATTGTCCCAGGCCTGAACCACAGTATTGTAAGTGCCCGGCTGAAGATTGATATAGGTGTTGAGTTGGCCGCCGGCGCCGGTGAATGCCTCTACACGCGGAGCGGAGTAGATGCGCATGGCGAGGATGCCCTGCGCGCATGTCGTGCTGACCGCCGAAGCAACGTAATTCACGGGGCCAGTCACGGAAGATCCTTTAGCGGGGGAAGTGACGAGGACAACCGGATCGGCGGCAAAAGCGATGTAGCTGAGAGTGAAAGTAAAGAAAAAGACGGACAGGATCCGAACACAGAAAGTCTTCATAAATCCCTCGCGTGCCGTTTGTGCGGAAGTGAAATGAGGTGGAAGGTTGGGAGGTTGCCCAGACGGACAAGGGCTCTAGGGATCAAGCCGTGCCACGACGGGGCCATGAGCGGACTGCTTGACGGACGAGAATCAAGGTTCGCGTCTGCCGTTGTCGCTTTATGAACTGCACTCTGGGAGATCAATCGTCGTCACCATGTTGCGTTGTTAATCATACGGCGCACCCGGAAAAGGAAATGGTCAATTTCGCACAGGTGAAGCCGGAAGGTTGGTGAAGCGATAGCACTCATTAACAGAGTGTTGCACTGCTACTGTCTTAGGGTAAGCGCTTTCAGCACCGCCTGCTGCTTGGCGATCAGCGACTGCACGCCTTGCTTGGCGAAGGCGATCATCTTGGCCAGTTGCTGGTCGTCGAAGACCTGGTGTTCGGCGGTGGCCTGGACTTCCACCATTTTTCCCCCGGCGGTCATGACGAAGTTCATGTCGACGTCGGCGCGGGAGTCTTCTTCGTAGCAGAGATCGAGCAGGATTTCTCCGTCCACAATCCCCACGCTGACGGCGCCGACAAAATCCTTGAGCGGCACCGAAGTCAGGGTGCCCGCTTCCACCAACTTTTCAAGAGCGAGCCCGAGCGCGACGAATGCGCCGGTGATGGACGCGGTGCGCGTGCCGCCGTCGGCCTGGATGACGTCGCAGTCGATCCAGATGGTGCGCTCGCCGAGACGCGTGAGGTCGGTGACGGCGCGTAACGAACGGCCGATCAGACGCTGGATTTCGTGAGTGCGTCCGCTGGGGCGGCCTTTCGTGACCTCGCGCGGAGTGCGGGTCAGGGTGGAGCGCGGCAGCATGCTGTATTCGCTGGAAATCCATCCCTTGCCGCTGTTGCGCATGAATGAGGGGACGGTTTCTTCGATCGAGGCGGTGCAGATGACCCGGGTGTTGCCCACCGCAATCAGGACCGAACCTTCCGCGGTGGAGATGAAGTCTGGGGTGAGGACGACGGGGCGGAGTTGGTCGGGAGAGCGGTTATCGGAGCGATAGAACATGCGGGGATTGTAAATCATCGGCTTCCGGCTTCCGGCGCTCGGCTTTCGGGTTATACCTTTCAATATTTTTTTGCCGCTCTCTGTAAAATACTCATGGGTAATGGTTTGCGGGCGGTGGGTAGGGGTGATCCGGCGCAAAATATTGAGCCGTAAGGAGTTAGAGCTAAAATATTCTGGAATAAGGAGTTAGGGCTGTGCGTGGGGGCGCCCCGGGGACTGCTGGCGGGAAACGGCTTGGTAGAGCTTTGGTGCATCCCTCCCAGCGTGCGCTTTCGGGAATTCTGGTAGTGGTGCCGTTTGTCAAACGGCACCACTACCAGAATTCTCGGTAAAGGTTGATCGTCACAGGATTGGGAAATCTTTCTGTGGAAGGCTGTGGAAAATGGCCCGTGCCAGCGGGATTTTGAGTGTAATCGCCTGTTTTCGTCAGCTACGAAGAGTATCCACGGTATTGGATGCTGACCAAGTGAGAAAGCAAGATTTGACTGCAGAGGTGGACTTCTCGGCATGAAGCGGCTTCGCCGCCAGGAGGGCTACTTCGCTGAGAGGGCTTGCAGCAAGTGTTCCCGCGCTTCCGCTACCTTCCCGCGTGCCTCGTTGCACCTTACCGGAGCCAGACCCGCGGTTTGCAGCTGCAGCACCTGGCTCAGCTTATGCTGCCTGGATTCCAAATCTTTGAGTAGCGGTTTCACCTTCTCCGGCGGCTCGCGTAACGCTTCCTGGGCTGCCAGCATGAACTCGCTGTAGTTCTCCACGTCCTGCTGGCTTGGTGGGACTCCTTTCGGCACCGGCATCCCGATTCGTTTGTAATAGGCTCCCGGGTCGTCCGTGCCTCGCAGCTTCCCCAACCACTCCTCGCCCATCGCTGTCTCCACACCCCAGGACACGCCCCAATCGAACCCGTCTTCCGGCATCGCCTTCACGGCCGCGTACAATTCTTCTCGCTGCGCCTCCGGCAGTTTTCCCGGCCCGGCATAGCTTGCCACGGCGCGCAACTCATCCAGCAGTATCGCGCTCGCAACCAGCGCATTGATCACCGGACCACCCCGCCCCAAGTCCTGCGTAAACCGAATCCCCGCCCGCCACGTCTCCACCGCCCCCTTGCTGTCCCCGTTCGCCAGCTGGCGCACTCCCCACACCGTGTTCAGTTGCTCCAATCCGCGCGACCGCATCAATAGATTGTTGATGTTGAGATTACCTAACCGGTAGTCCAGACCCCAGTTGCAGTCAGGCAGCTTTGTGCCCCGCTGCATCGTTTGAATCGAGTCTGCATACACTTCCAGGACCGGCCCCATCTTCTCTTCATTCCAAGCCGTCTCGCCCTTCATCACGGCCGAGAGCATGTTGTGCGTCGCTTCCTCGGTTAACGGGTTGTCGCGCATCTCTTCGATCGCCGCCCAATATCGCAGTGCCGCATCATTTGACTCAGGCAGGTATTTCGCCTGCGCACGCGCCGAGCCGGTAGCCACAGCAATCGCCAGGAATGTTGCCAGGATTCGGAATTTCATGGGCTTCAGTATCCGATTGGAATGGTTGGGCAACGTGTCGACATGAGGGAGTCTCACGCTTCCCAGAACGCGGGCCACGATCAGTCGCCCTTTATTCCATTCACGTCTACATCTTGAGCGTTTTCGGTGCGCCGTGACAGGTCACCTACGTAATGGTTGGCGTAATATCCCGATTTCACTCATTGACCCCTGCCACGGGGTTTTTGGTGCGATGGCCTGATTTCAAGAACTACACGCGAATCTGATTGTCCGCTTTTCCGCGGCGCCGATGCTGGAGCGAACATCTGCGCGGGGTCGAGATTGACAATAGTTATATCTATAGATATAGTTATCGACAGATCGAACGGTGTCGATTGCTGGCTGTTGATTTCTTATCGTTAATTGAAACCATGGCAGGCTCGGACGGTGGTTTTCAATCAGCAATCAGAAATTTGCGATCAACAATCCGGAGCCGACGACGAACTTAGAAGGAGTTTGTATATGTACGGAAAATGTGGAAGTTGGTGGCGTGGAGGATTCGCGACGCCGTTTATGGGGGGTGGATTTCCCTGGGGTCGTGGCGGGCGGTGGGGACGGTTTTTTGGGCCCGGAGAAATCCGGCTGGCGTTGCTGTCGATGCTCGAAGGCGGGCCCAAGCACGGCTACGAGCTGATGAAGGAACTGGAGACGAAGTCGGGCGGCATCTACAAGGCGAGCGCGGGAGCGATTTATCCGGCGCTGCAGCAGATCGAAGATGAGGGCCTGGTGACCTCGGACACCGCGGCGGGCAAGCGGACATATTCGCTGACCGATGCCGGCAAGGCCGAGTTGCAGCGCGAAGCCGAGACGGTGAAGAAAATATGGCAGCGCGCCGAGCAGGCTGGAGACTGGGCCCCGTGGATGGGCATGGAGGGGGCGGAGGTGATGCGTCCGGCGGCCGAGGTGATGAAGGCGGCGCTGAAAACCGCCACCCGCGGCTCGCACGATTCGGCAAAGATCGCGAAGATTCGCGAGATTCTGGAGCGGGCAAAGCACGAGATCGAGGGGCTGGAGAAACCGGCGTAACAGACCGGCCTCGGGCGGCGCCATTGGGCACTCGGCGAATCGGCATCTTTGCGCCGAGCTGGGAAGGTCCTCCCTTGTCAGCGCGCTCCCGGCGGCTCTTGGGTGGTTGGAATTCCGACCAGGGAACGATAGAACGCAACGGCCCGGTTAACCGAGGAAGACTCATTTCCCGCGATCAGGCCGTTGACGTTCTTTCCGGTGCGCACGATGCTGTAGTAGCGCCAGACGTTATCCGATTCGCGATCCAGAAAGTACATCGACTGCAACTCACCTGCGTGAAGGATAGGGATAAAGTAATAGCGCATCGTGCTGACGTTCTCGACATCGAAGACCAGCCGGCTCGCCGAAACCTCGACAATGTGCATTCGGTAAATGGCTTTGCCAGAAAGGTTATCGGCCTGTTCGAAGTAGAGCACCCTGCCTTCCTTCATCTCATCGGACGTGAAGTCGTCGCGGCGTTGACCAGACTGCGAGCCGGTCAGAGCATAGGCGTTCACGATTAATGTTCGCCACTGCTGGTGGGTAGTCGACCAGTAGCGCATGCCCGCGAGTTCTGAAATTGCCCCGATGTGACGAAGCAAGCCTTCCGCTTCCGAGGTATGGGGAAATCGCGCAGCTATGGTGACCAAAGTCGTAAAGCCCACTTCAGACCAGCCGGTGCAAGCGGGCGGTTTCCAGTCGTGGCCGAAATCAGACTTGCTCCACGATTTCACGACGGCTTGCTCATTCACACCCGGATACGCCGGAATGGGTTCCGTTCCACACGGCGGCAGCGGTCCTGTCTGAGGCTCAACATCAATGAGGGAGCTCGTTCGCAGCGCAATGGGAGAGGGCAGGAAGCGATCTGTCTGTTGGGCCAGGATACCGGGCGCTATTAGAGCGATAAAGAGAACCGCGCCGCCGGGAAGCCGTTTCAGGTCGATGCTCATTTCATGATGTAACTGTTGTTAACAGACTACACTCAAACGGGCTCAACGAATGTCACCGGTTTTTCCTGAGAGCGCTGATTCGCGCCATACATCCTCGTGAACGCCTCATCGGGCAACCGGCATCGTGGTGTGGACCAGATCGCTCCCACCATGCTCGGCCGAGGTCTGACGTCCGAGGTCCGCGCTTTCTCTATTGCGCGGATTGCAGTTGCGTGGCGAGTTGGGTTACGGCGGTTACATCGTAGAACGAAGAGAGATCGGCGTGGCCGGCGAGGGTGGCGGCGGCCGAGGTGATGAAGGCGGCGCTGAAGACGGCCACTCGCGGCTCCCACGATTCGGCGAAGATCGCGAAGATTCGCGAGATCCTGGAGCGGGCGAAACACGAGATCGAGGGGCTGGAGAATCCGGCGTAAAGAAGCGGACCTCGGACCTCGGACCTGACCTCAGACCTCAGACCTTTGAACCCTCAGACTTCGAACGTTGCCGAGGCGGGAACAGCGACGGTGGGATGAATCGACAGCAAGTACAAAAATGAAACGGCCGCCTGCAATGGCGGCCGTTCCGTCTTATCTCTCCTGCTGGTTTATCAGTCACGCTCCTTGGCAGGTTTCGTCTTGTTGTTGTTGTGCTTCTCGTTGTAGATCTGCTTGCTGTTTTTGTTTTCTTCTTTGTTGGCCTGTTGCTTCTGTTGCTTGGTCAAGGCGCCGCCGTTGGCGGTGCGCTCGTTGTGAACCTGCTGGGCGACATTGGCCTGGTTCTCGTTGGTGCGGGCCGCTTCGCCGGAAGTCATCTGGCCGCTGCGCAGCCCGTTGGCGGTGCGCTGCTGCTGGTTGGCTTCGCGGTCGTCGACTTCGTTCGGCTTCACGGTATTCGCGTTGTGCTTCTCGTCGTAGATCTGACGGCTGGCGGCATTTTGCTCGCCGTTGATCTGTTGACGCTCCGCACCCGTGAGCTTGCCACCGTTCGCCTCGCGATCGTCGTGCACCTGCTGGTCGATGTTAGATTGCGTGCGCTCGGCGCGGGCCGCCTCACCGGAAGTCATTTGGCCGCTGCGCAGGCCGTTGGCGATGCGCTGGTCCTGATTGGCTTCGCGGGTATTGGGATTGTAGTTGCGCCCAACCGAGCGATCGGCAGCAGAGATGGGTTGCGATTGCGCGTGCTGCTGCGCTACCTGGTGATATGCGTTTACGTTCGCGCTCGCCATGGTGGCAGGACGTCCTTGATTCACCGACGCCAGCTGCGAGCGATCCTGCGCGGCAAAGTTTTGATGCTGCACCTGCTCGGAGGTGGGCTCGAAGTGGTGCTCGTTGGCCGCCTGCAGTTCTACCGCCGACGCATGCACCTGAATGCCAATGCCGCCATTGAAGGCTACGTGGTTGACGTTCACGATCGTGTTCTGCTCGACGATGGTGCGATTCTCGTACACATTGGTGACATGGACGCTGCCAAAGTTCGCCACAGCGCTGTTATAGGCGAATACTCCACCACGCCACTCGCCCCCGGCGAAGCCGATGCCGCCGAAGCCGAAGCCGTAGTTCACGCCACCGTAGAACCCAACATGCGGGCCCCAGTAACCGCCGTGCCAGCCGTATGCTCCGCCCTCATAGCCCCAGTAGCCAGGCGTCCACAGAAGACCAGCGCTGGGTGGTTGCGCCCACACGCCCGGAACCCAGAAGTAGCCTGCATCCCCGTAGGACCAGTAGCCGGGAGTCCACATATAACCCGGCGCCGGCAGCGGTGGTTGCTCATAGACCGGCAACGCGGGAGGAGCAATGTTGATGGAGAGAGCGACGCCGATTTGTGCCTGCGCTGCGGGCATGGCTAGCATCGGCAGCATGATCAAAGCGGTAGCAAACAGATTGCGAAGTGTTGAACGAAGAGACATGGTGATTTCTCCTTGTGCCGGGGCCCCAAAACGGCAGTATCTCCCCGTCTGCCCAGACTTTGTGGGCGTATGTATTACAACCCAGACTCGCGGCGTTTGTTGCTAACTAAGGTTCAATGTCCAAGGGGCCAATGCGGGCAAGGGTTTGGTAACAATGTGGGGGATTTATTTCCAATTGAAGAACACCCCGGTCGATGAGTGAAATCGGGATTGATACCCGCGATCGTACCGGCTACCAGATATACGAGAATGTTACAGAGGGTAGCCCAGTAAGTCCCGTGTTCAACTCATTGTTAGAACTGGTTTCCTGGCTAATCGCGCAGGGCGTTTCTCGCCAATCGGCAGAGGCATTTGTTGAAAGGGGTTCTGCTCCATCTTTTGCAGTGCAGCTGCCAAAACGAAAATAAACTACGTCTTACACCATCTATGCAACACCCACTGGTGCAGTTGATGAAACCAGGCGATTGCACTCAAAACCCGCTCAGCGTCGTCGGTGTTTTCTTGCAAGCGGCGATTCGGCGCTATGTTCCTCATCAAATCTTCATCAGGCAACTGGATTCCTGGCGTGGAGCTTGGATCTCCCACGGGGTTCCCAGAGTTCTGAGGTCTGACGTCCGCGGGCCGCATTTCTATTGCGTGGATTGCAGTTGTGTGGCGAGTTGATTGACCGCGGTTACGTCGTAAAACGAAGAAAGGTCGGCGTGGCCGGCGAGGGTGGCGCGCTCCTGGCCGTCGACCAGAATCTTGACTTTTAGAATGCCGGGAGTGTTGGCCGAGATGGTTTGGATCATCGAGGCGACGGTCAGGTCCTCGACGAGGACGCCGGAGCGGTGGGTATCGGCAAAGGCGGAGTTCACGTCGATGACGGCGACGCCGGGGTCGACCAGGAAGACGCTGCGGATGTCGGCGCCGGGGCCGAGCGGGTGGGGTGAGGACTTGTCGAGGTAGTGCGAGAGCAGGGCGCGCAGAAGTTCCTCGGCGCGCTGCTGGCGGCCGGAAGGCATGGGGATCAGGGCGGGCTCGGCGCGGAGGCTGCCATCGTCGTCGTGGGCGATATAGAGTGTGACGCGCTCGGTGGGTCCGGCGATCGGAGGCGCGAGCGGCCGAGTATCGATGGAAGCGACGGGCGCGGTGACGGCAGTGCCTCGCATGTGCCAGGCGTAGATACTTAGGCCGAGCACGGCCACGAGCAGCACAGCAATGGCGATCAGGAGATGGCGGGGGATCATGCCGGTTGCCTCATATTCCCTGCCTCATTGCGCGGCTCCTAGCTGATCGCGGGTGGCGGCGATCGCGGTGGCCACGGCGCTGGTGACGAGTTGCTGGTAGTCGGGCGCGGTGAGTTGCGAGGAATCGGAACCTTGCGGCGCGACTTCGACGGCGATGGCCGGTCCGGTCAGGTTATTGAGAGGGCGAAGAGGCGCGGTGAGTGCGCGAACCGGGATTTGCCGCCTTCGCAGTTCGGCGGCGACGGCGGAGGCGGTGGTCTGGCTGAGCGTCAGGGAAGCGTGCTGAGCGGTGTTCCAAGCGCGGAAGGCTCCGCGATCGTCGCCGTCGAACGGCAGCAGCGCGGTGTATACGCGCACGCCGTGACCACTGGAGGATGCGTGCACGGCGATGTAGATGGCGGCGTGGTTGGCGTTGGCGAAAGTGGCGCGCTGGTCGAGGGGAAGGTTAGCGTCGGAATCGCGCAGGACCAGAGTCGGGATGCCGCGGGTTTCGAGTTCCTGGCGCAGGCTGCGGGCGAGGGCGACGGTGACGTCTTTCTCGAGGAGGGTGCTGCTGAGAGTCTCGCCGTGATCGTCGCCGCCGTGGCTGGCGTCGACTACGGCAAAATAGCGGCGCGCGACTGGAGCCGGGGCAGTCGGTGCAGCAGTGGGTGGCGTGGCGGCTGCGGGCTCTCCGGGAATTCCTGGCGCAGGTGGAGTTGGATTCTGCGCGGTGACTGTGGGAGAAATCATGACCGTGCGCCGGTCGTTGCTGAAACTGGCGATCACCGGGACCGAGGCATTCACCGTAACCACCGCCGTGCCGTTGCTCTCGCTGTAAATGGCCGACGGGATAATCTTGTTGCCGAAAGTGAGCGTCGGCGAGGCAGGCGCGACTACGGGTTCGCGAGTAAAGGTCATGCGCAGCGCGCCCGGTTCGGTGGCGACCGTCGGGTTCACAGGCGCAGTGAAATGGAAAATGAGGCGCGGAGGGCTGTCGGCCGATAACGATAAGGCCGCGGTGAAGTGGGTGGCCACGCTGCCGATGAACAGGCGCGCTGACTCCTCGTGCAGCGTGACCGGGCCGCCGAGAAAGCGGGGCAGCAGGGAAGCGAGCGCAGTGAGAGGGACGAATCCCCGGCTATTTTCTACATAGAATTTTCCGCTGAGATCGGCGTCGCGCCCCTGGACGCGGGCGCGAGTTTTGCCGACCTGGAAATCGCCTTCCACATTGTTGTAGCGCAGGCGCCAGCGCAGGCCGTCTGACTTGGCGCTCACCTTGCCCAGGGGTTCGAGCACTTCGAGCAGGCCGACGTAGGCGCGGCCATCGTGCTGCACGAGAGGGAGTGAATAGTTGGCGGCGACCGAATACACGGAGAGGTGCTTCTCGGGGGCAGCGGCTCCAGAAAAAAGAGTCGAAATCAGAGTAAGCCCAGCTACTTGCAGAAGTAGATACCGGAGCCGGGGCGTCCTGTCGGCGTCTCTCGAAAATCCCCACCCTTCGGCGGGCTCAGGGCAGGCTTTCTCGCGCAAAAAGCGCGCGAGAAATGGGGCGCCCGGATTTCGGTTAGTCCAGCGCATAGGCGGTCAATCCACTGAGCAGCTTGGGATAAAAATCGGTGGACTTCTGGGGCATGACTTCGCCTGCAAGGGCCACGTCGCGCACCTGCGCTACCGGACATGGGTTCATCAGGAAGGCGATGTTGGCGGCTTTTCCGGGGCTTTGTCCGCGAACCTGGTTCAGGGCTTCGGAGGCCTCGCGCAGGTAAGACAGATTCTGCTGGTTGCGAATGGATTCTTCCGAAAGCTTCAGAACTCCCTCGAGCAAACATTTGTGCAGTTGCACGACATCGAGCGAGCGCTGGCGGTCGGAGAGGCCGGCAAAGAATCGCGCTCCAGCGGCCTTGGGAGAGTGCAACAGGAAGGCTCGGTTGGCGGTGACGGCCAATAGAGCAGTCCCGGCGCGGCCCCGGTCGTGCAGCAGCGTGGTGGCGCGGGCGGCGTCGAGCGAGGGGTCGACTTCGTCAATTTCGAAGAAGGCGCGGGCGGAATTCTGGAAGTCATCGGCAGAGAACGATTCGAGCGAATGCACGACGCGATGCGTGGGCAGCACCAGCAGTCCGGGGTCATTCATGTTGACGAAGGTCATCATCACGAATTCGTAGGGCGCCTGAGGATTGGAATCCGTGCCCGCCGCCGCACGACATTCATTCCGAAAGTTGAGCGCGGTTTCGTAACGGTGGTGGCCATCGGCGATAACCAGCTTCTTGTCGCGCATCGCATACTGCACTTCTTCGATCATGCGCCAATCCCATACTTGCCAGACGCGGTGCGCTACGCCGTATTCGTCGGTGACTTCGACGGTCGGAGTCGGGCCGCAGCCGGATCCAAGCAGCACAGCGATTTCCCCGGAATCTTCATAGAGCAGAAAAAGCTGCTCGTAGTGGGCGCGGGTAGCACGCAGCAGGTCGAGGCGGTCGGCCTTGGGCTTGGAGAGAGTTTGCTCGTGCCGGTAGACGACTTTGGCGGAATAGTCTTCGACGCGGCCGAGGGCGATGAATCCGCGGCGCTCGAAGCTGGCTCCCGAAGGGGCAGTAAAAGATTGTGAATAGGAGTAAATGGAGGGCGATGAATCCTGGCGGAGAATGCCTTGTGCTCGCCAGTCGCGGGCGTAGGCGGCGGCCCGGGTATAGACGTTGTCCCCGGCGTTCTCGTCAGCCTCGCGGCGGCCGAGGATGATCCGCACCAGGTTGTACGGGCTGGCTGCGTAATAGCGATCCTGCATGGCGGGAGTGATCTTGTCGTAGGGTTGGGTCACGACCTGCGCAGCGGAAACTTTCTGCAAGTCATAGCGAAGAGCGCGAAAAGGATGAATGTCTGCCATTTGTAAGCCACGGGAAACTTTTGATTGTAACAAGATAGCGGCAGACTTCGGCGCTCGCGGTACCCACCCTTCGCGAGGCTCAGGACAGGCTCTGTCGAAAGGCGCGACAGGTGGGGCAGCCGTAGCTGGTGGTAGCGGAAACCAACCTTTTCCGCACAAATAGCAACCAAAGTTCGGTTCTGGGATTTGTGTGTAAATTTTGACAAAAATCCCTGCGCCGCGGGGCGAAAGCTGTGCTAACATCCGCGGCATTGAGGTATTTATGGCCCGCCTGCGTGGGGAAGAAGGGCGTCGGTCATCTCGCCCTGAGGTGGTAGTACGTGACGGTCGCAGTGGCCGTTGGGTTTCTCCCTGGGATCCGACTTACGGCTGGCTGCGCAAAAATCCTGCAACCCTGAATTGCCTGGGAATTACTCTCGTTGCACTCGCGTTCTGGTGCATTCCCGCGTTCGGGCAAACCGACGTGAATGATGTTCACGTTGATCCGCGAGGGGTGGAGAAGCCGCCAGAAGCTGCCAAGCAGGATCTTCTTACCGCTTCTACTATTACTACGTCGACCACGGGGATGAGCGCGCACGTGCGTCCGTTGAAGGTTGACGTGGATCTGGTGCTGGTGCCGGTGACGATTACCGACCCCATGAACCGGCTGGTGACCGGCCTGGATAAGGAAAACTTTCAGCTGTTTGAAGGCAATGCCTCGCAGCAGATCCGGACGTTTTCCGCCGAGGACGCTCCCGTGTCACTGGGCGTGATCTTCGATTCCAGCGGAAGCATGAGCAGCAAGATGGACCGCGCCAAAGATGCGGTGGTGGAGTTCTTCAAGACGGCGAATCCGCAGGATGAGTTTTTCATGATCACCTTCTCCGACGAACCCGAGGAGGTGAGCGACTTCACCAGTTCGGTGGACGAGATCCAGAACAAGCTGGTTTTCGCCGTGCCTCGTCGGCGAACGGCGTTGCTGGACGCCATTTACATGGGCGTGAGCAAGATGCGGCAGGCCAAGTATCCGAAGAAGGCGCTGCTGATTATTTCCGACGGAGGCGATAATCACAGCCGGTACACCGAAAACGAGATCCGGTCGCTGGTGAAAGAAGCCGATGTGATGATCTACGCCATCGGCATTTATGACCGCTACGCGTCGGCCGTGGAAGAACGTCTGGGGCCGCAACTGCTGAGCGACATTACGGAACTGACCGGCGGGCGGGCGTTTACGATTGATAATCCCAACGACCTGGGAGATGTGGCGACCAAGATCGGCGTTGAACTGCGCAATCAATACGTTCTGGGCTACCGTCCAACCAAAGTCATGCACGACGGCAAATGGCGTAAGATAAAAGTGAAGCTGCTGCCACCGAAAGGATTGCCGCCTCTACGGGTGTATGCCAGGACGGGATACTACGCGCCTGCGGAATAAGGCCAAGGCCGCGAGTTTTTTTCTCTTCACGTTGGTGATTTGGGCTGGGCTGCAGTTGGCGCTGCCGGCTTGGCCGCAGGCTGCTCCTCAGAACGAGAGTAAGCCCGCTGTTCCGTCTTCTGCCGCGCCCGCTACGGAAACGACCGTCCCTCCGCAAGCCCAAGGGGACACACAACCCCAGGACAAGCAAATCGACGATCAGGGAATCTACGTCTTCCGCAAGGATGTGGACGAAGTACTGCTGCACGCCTCGGTGGTGGACGACAAGCAGCACATTGTCACCAACCTCGACCGCACTGCCTTCACCGTGTTTGAGGACGGGAAGCAGCAGAACATCATCTCGTTCCATCACGTGGACATTCCGGTGTCGATGGGCATCGTCATCGACAATTCGGGATCGATGCGGGAGAAGCGGAACAAGGTGAACCAGGCGGCTCTGAATCTGGTGCGGTCAAGCAATCCGCAGGATGAAGTTTTCATCGTGAACTTCAACGACGAATATTATCTCGACCAGGACTTCACCAATAGTTTGCTGAAGCTGAAAGAGGCGCTGGAAAAAATCGATCCGCGCGGAGGTACTGCGCTTTACGATGCCGTCGTGGCTTCGGCCGATCATCTGAAAAGGTACGCGCGCCTGGAGAAGAAAGTTTTGTTCCTGGTGACCGACGGCGAGGATAACGCCAGCACCGAAAATTTGGAGCAGGCCGTCAAGCAACTCCAGGGAGAGAATGGTCCGTCGGTTTATGCCATCGGAATTCTGGGGGAAGAGGAGCATCCCAAGCGGGCGAAGAAGGCGCTGGAGATCATCGCGCAGCGCACGGGCGGGATCGCATTTTTCCCCAAGACGCTGGATGAAGTGAACGAGATCAGCCGGACGGTCGCGAGCGACATCCGGAATCAGTACTATATCGGCTACAAGCCGAGCAATCCCCGGGGAAACGGCGGCTTTCGCCAGATTCGCGTCGAGGCCAAGGCCAAGGGACACGGGAAGATGACGGTGCGCACCAAGAGCGGCTATTATGCGGGAACGCAGCCTGCGGCCGGCGGCGCGAAGTAGACTACTCACGAGTGCAGCCGTCTGGCTGCATTCATGCATTCCAACGAAGTGCAACGGCGGGATTTTCCTGACCATAAGCGATGCGGAGGAGGCATCGGAATGAACGAAATCGTGAACGTAGAATTCGATTGGGTAACGGAACGGTCGTTATGCTCCTTGCAAAGGGTCTTTGAACGATTGGGACTGGAGATTCAGCACGACGTCGACGTACGCAACGCCATGCGGCCCGCGATTCCGCAGTTTGGGTTTGAATATGCGTTTGAGATGGTGGGCGATGAGAAGAGTTTTGCGGTCCATCTGCATGCCTATAAGATCCACAAGTCTGTAACGTTTACGCTGGTGGACGGGCATATCGAAGTGCGGGACGCCAATGAAAAAACGTTCGTGGCGACCGTTGGGCTGAATGATGAGGGTGCGTGCATGTTGTATGTCGACGGCAAGGAACGGAGTTCATGGCACGTGCGAAAACTGGCTTTGGATGATCTTTTTTTCAGTTTTGTGTAGGCGCAGGATTCTGTGAGAGCGCGGAGGACACTACCTTTTTCGGTCCATTGACGATTCCATTCTCTGCCCGTACCCTGTAGAGTGACTTCGAAAACTTCTGAAATGTCCCGCCTGCGCGTTGCCGACGACATTACTCAACTGGTCGGCGAAACTCCCATGTTGCAGTTGAAGCGGCTGGTTCCGGCCGGATCGGCAGACGTGTTTGCCAAGCTGGAGTACTTGAATCCGGGCGGCAGCGTGAAGGACCGGGCGGCGATTGGGATCATCCGGCGCGCCGAGCAGGAGGGGAAACTCGCGCCCGGCGGCACGATTGTCGAGGCGACCGCGGGTAATACTGGTATCGGGCTGGCGCTGATTGGAGTGAACCGCGGGTATAAAGTAAGACTGTTTGTGCCGGAGCGCTTCTCCGAAGAGAAGGTCACGATCATGCGGGCGCTGGGCGCGGAGGTGGTTCGCACTCCTGACTCCGAGGGGATGCAGGGAGCCATCCGCGAGGCGAAGAAACTTGTCGCCACCGACCCTGCTGCCTTTATGGCGGGACAATTCGAGAATCTCGCCAATCCCGATTATCACTACGAGACTACGGCCCACGAAATCTTCGAGCAGATGGACGGACGAGTCGACGCCGTCGTGCTGGGATGCGGCACCTCGGGAACTTTTTCTGGAATCGCTCGCTACTTGAAAGAAAAGTCGCCCGCGGTGCTGGCGTTCGCCGTCGAGACGCAGGGGTCGACGCTGGGCGGTGGGCAGCCCGGGCCGCACAAAGTGGAAGGCATCGGCACCAGCTTCATTCCGAAAACGTTTGACCGGTCGGTGTGTGATGAAGTGATGATGGTGATGGACGACGACGCGTTCGGCATGGTCAAAACACTGGCGGCGCAAGAGGGTGTGCTGGCGGGGTCAAGCGGCGGGGCCGCGGTGTTCGCGTCACTGAAAGTGGCGAAAAAGCTGGGCGCGAGCCAGCGCGTGGTGACCATTATTCCGGATTCGGCGGAGCGGTATTTGTCGAAGAAGATTTTTGAGGGCGGCATCTAAGGCCGCCGACCTTGAGCTTTCGGATCTCGCAGATTACATTCATGAAAAAAACTAGCGAACCAGGTTTTGCGACGCGCGCCATTCACTGTGGGCAGGAGCCCGATCCTTTGACTGGGGCGGTCACCGTGCCCATCTATCCGACGTCGACGTACGTTCAGCAAGGAATCGGCGAGAACAAGGGATACGAGTATTCCCGCGTGTCGAATCCCACGCGCACGCGGCTGGAGGAGAATCTCGCGGCACTGGAAGGAGCCGTGGCGGCCCGCGTATTTGGCAGCGGCATGGCCGCGATCCATGCGGTCGTGAGCATGCTGAAATCCGGCGACCACGTGGTGTGCGGCAACGATTTGTACGGGGGTACGCCACGGTTGTTCAACCAGGTGATGGCTGGGTTCGGGCTGGAGTTTTCCTACATCGACACTTCCGACGCGGAGAAAGTCGAACGCGCCATCCGCAAAAATACGCGGATGGTTTTCGTGGAGACGCCGACGAATCCGTTGATGCGGCTGAGCGACCTGGCGGCCATCAGCCAGATCTGCCGCCGGAAAAAAGTTGCGCTGGTGGTGGATAACACGTTCATGTCTCCGTATTTTCAGCAGCCGCTGGCGCTGGGCGCGGACATGGTGGTGCACTCGACCACGAAGTTTTTGAACGGCCACAGCGACGGGCTGGGCGGGGTGGTAATGTGCGCCAAGCAGGAGCACGCTGACCAGCTGGCGTTTCTGCAGAAGGCGGCGGGCGCGATTCTTTCTCCGTTTGAATGCTGGCTGGTGCTGCGGGGAGTAAAAACGCTGGCGGCCCGCATGGAGATTCACGACCGCAGCGGCCGCATTGTGGCCGATTTTCTGTCGAAGCACAAAAGAGTGAAGACAGTGCTCTATCCGGGGTTGGCCGATCATCCTCAGCATGCCCTGGCGCGGCGGCAGATGAGCGGGTTCGGGGCGATGATCACGTTTGAGACCGGGTCGCTTAAAAACGCAAACAGAATGCTGAAGAAAGTGCGCGTCTGTTCGCTGGGCGAGTCGCTGGGCGGTGTGGAGACGCTGATCTCGCATCCCGCGACCATGACGCATGCCGGGCTGGGCGTGAAGGGGCGCGCGGCGATCGGCATCACCGACGGCATGGTGCGAATTTCCGTGGGGATCGAGGATGTGGATGACATTCTCGATGACCTGGATCAGGCGCTGAACGCGATCTGAGTTGTGGTGGCAACACTGGAGGAACGTCAGTGACGAGAGACGAGGCCTTGAAGCTGGCCAACCATTGGGTCGCGGCCTGGAACGCTCATGACCTGGACTTGATCATGACGCACTATGATGACGCAATCGAGTTGACTTCGCCGGTCGCCGTTCAACTGCTGGGGACGCCCGATGGCAAAGTGATCGGAAAGGCAAGCTTGAGAGCTTACTTCCAGCGCGGGCTGGAAACGTATCCGGAACTCAGATTTCGTCTTGATGATGTGTTTTTGGGCATTAGCAGCGTAGTGGTCGTGTATGCGAATCAAAAGGGGACACGAACGGCGGAGTTCATGGAGATATCACCGATTGGAAAAGTGTCCCGAGTTGTGGCGAACTACTCTGCTTAACTCGTCAGCTCAATTTACCGAGTCGGCGAGCCATTGCAAATAGAGCGGGCTTCCGTCTTCAATCGCCACCGCAACGCACTCCGGCAGTTCGTAGGAGTGCAGCTCTCGAATGGCGTCACGCACCGCCGGGAATCTCTCGGCCGTGGTTTTAATGAGCAGCAACCATTCCTGGCTCGATTCCACCTTGCCCTGCCAGCGGTAGATCGATTCAATTTGCGGGACGATATTCACGCAGGCGGCGAGCTGGTGCTCGACCAGATGGCGGGCGAGGTTGCGGGCTTCGTCTTCGGACCCGGCGGTAGACAGGACGATTCTTTTGTCGGTCATATAAAATCACACGTCGGCTTTCGGCGATCAGCTCTCAGCCATCCGCTTTCAGCTGGTTGACGGAGAGCTTAGCACTCATTGCCATAGAGTGAGGTTAAGTATGCTAACGCAAATCAAGTTTGGCACATCGGGTTGGCGGGCGGTCATGGCCGAGGAGTTTACGTTTGCCAACGTGCGGCGCGCCGTTGGCGGCATCGCGCGCTACGTCGCCGCGCAGAAGCCGCAGGGGGCTAGGGTGATCGTGGGACGCGATCCGCGGTTTCTGGGCGAGACCTTCTGCTCGATGGCGGCGGAAATTCTGGCCGCGCATGGAATCGTCCCGCTGGTGGTGACCGAGCCTGCGCCCACTCCTGCGTTTGCCCATGCCGTCATTCAGAACAAGGCCGACGGCGTCATCAATTTCACGGCGTCGCACAATCCTCCCGAATACAACGGAATCAAATTTTCCACGCCGGACGGCTGCCCGGCGTTGCCAGAAGTCACAAAGAAGATCGAAGCGGAGATTGTTGCCGGTGATAGCGCTGAGACCAGTAAAACCCCCAGCATTACTCCGGCTGAACAGGGAACGCTCGATCCGAAGCCAGCGTACCTGAAACGCCTGAGTGAGATCATCGATCTCGATGTGATTCGCAAGGCGAATCTGCGCGTGGCGTTTGATCCGATGTGGGGCGCGGCTCGCGGATATTCCGACGATTTGCTGCGCGCCGCCGGCTTGGAAGTAGCTACCGTGCACGACTACCGCGACGTGCTGTTTGGCGGACACGCGCCGGAACCGGACGACCATCTGCTGGAAGATCTGCGAAAAAAGATGCGCGAGACCGGAGCCCAGATCGGCATTGCGACCGACGGCGACGCAGACCGCTTCGGCATTGTCGATGCCGACGGAACCTTCCTGCAGCCGAACTACGTAATTGCGCTGCTTTTCGACTATCTGGTCGAGAGCCGCGGCTGGAAGAACGGCGTAGCCAAGTCGGTCGCGACAACAAATTTAATCAATGCTCTGGCAAAACATCACGGCGTGGAGTTGCACGAGACTCCTGTGGGTTTCAAATACATTGGCGAACTGATCATGCAGGACAAGATCGCGATTGGCGGGGAAGAGAGCGCGGGGCTGTCGATCCGCCATCACGTACCGGAGAAAGACGGCGTGCTGGCTGGACTGCTGTGCTGTGAAGCAGTTGCGCGCCGAGGCAAGTCGCTCGGCGAACAGCTGAAGGCGCTGTGTAACCAAGTAGGTTCCTATTATCCGGAACGGCAGAACTTCCGCTTGACGCCCGAGGTCAAGGCGAAGTTCACTGAGAAGCTGCGGGCGGATCCGCGGGAGTTCTGCGGGCATCCGGTCGGCCAGGTGGTCCGCACCGACGGATTGAAGCTGGTGTTCAGTGACGGCTCGTGGGTTTGCTACCGGTTATCGGGGACGGAGCCGGTAGTGCGGGTCTACACGGAAGCGCGCAGCGAGAAGGGTCTGGAGAAGCTGAGCACGGCCGCGAAACACTGGATCTTCGAGTAAAGGTTTTCAGGAAATTCTTGAAGTTCTTAATTGTGAATCCCTTTTCTAAGATCGCGAGATTGCCACGCCCGGAGGACGGCCTGCGCGCGGTGGTTAATCGCGCGCCGCAGGCGGAAGCATTCGCCGCTTCCTGGATTGAACGCATTCGCCCCCTGGCGGTGCGCATTTACGGATTGCGGCGCCGCATTGCGACCATCACTGTAACGGTGCTGGCGGTGTCGTTGTTCATCCATGTGATGTTCGGCGCGAACGGAATGATTGTCTACAAGCAGAAGCGCGCCGAGTACGAAGCCTTGCAGAAACAGATCGCCCAAGTGCAGCAGGAGAACGAGCGCTATACCCAGCAGATCCAGGGCTTGAAAAGCGACGAGAAGGCTGTTGAAAAAGAGGCGCGCGAACAACTGGGATACGCCAAGCCGGGAGAGTATGTGTACGTCCCGCCGGTGGCCGTGAAGCCCGTGCCGCCCGCCAATCACTCCGCGAGAAAATAGTCGGGCAGTTTTCCTGCCAGGACAACTACTGAGCCTGGGCGCTGACAATCTCTTCGGTTCGATGTGGTATATTTCGGGTGCCTCATTTTCACAACCGAGCGGAGATTGCTGCTTCCGAGGGGACAGCCAGGATCTTCGAAGCGCTGTGGATTCTTGCGGGGTGGGACCGCAATCTGAAATTCAAAAGGAGAAAAACCGGCCATGAGAAAAGTTCTGGTAATTTGTCTTGCGTTCTGTTTCGTGTTCGCCCTGTCGGCGATGGCGTTCGATGACATGGGGAAGAGCACAACCGTCAACGGGTGGATCACCGATGCGAAATGCGGCGCCAAGGGCGCCAATGCAGCGGGCGAGGCGTGCACCAAGAAATGCGTGGCCGCCGGTGAGAAGATGGTCATCGTTACCGATGGCGATTCGAAAGTGATTGCCGTTGACAACCAGGACGCCGTGAAAGATCACGCTGGCCATCATGTCACCGTGACCGGCACCATGGGGAAAGATTCCATGCATGTGGCCAGCGTCAAGATGATGTGATTAGCGACGTTTCTGAAACTGAGGGCGGCTTGCGAGCCGCCCTTTATTTCTTGGGAAAGACCTTATTGTGGTGGCCTAACCTACCGCACTACGCCCTCCAGCGGGGAACTCGCCGTGGCGTAAAGCTTCTTCGCCATGCGCCCCGATAGATACGCTTGGCGTCCGGCCAGGACTGCATGGTGCATGGCTTCGGCCATGAGCACGGGATCCTGCGCGTTGGCGATGCCCGTGTTCATCAGCACCGCGTCGGCGCCGAGTTCCATGGCGATCGCCGCGTCGGAGGCTGTGCCGACTCCCGCGTCGACAATCAAGGGCACGCTGGTGATCATCTCGCGGAGAATGCGGATGTGGGCCTGGTTCTGAATTCCCATGCCACTGCCGATGGGCGCGCCCAACGGCATGATGGTGGCCGCTCCGGCGTCGATCAAACGCTTGGCGAAAACAATGTCGTCCGACGTGTAGGGAAGCACCGTGAAACCTTCTTTGACCAGCACGCGCGTGGCTTCGAGTGTGGCCTGCACATCGGGATAAAGCGTGGCCTGGTCACCGATGACTTCCAGTTTCACCCAATCGGAGAGGCCGACTTCGCGGCCCAGGCGGGCGGCGCGGATGGCCTCGTCGGCGGTGTAGCAGCCGGCGGTGTTCGGCAGCAGAAAGTATTTCTTGGCGTCGATGTAGTCGAGCAGCGATTCCTTGCTGCGATCGAGATTCACGCGGCGCACCGCGACCGTGACCATTTCCGCGCCGCTGGCTTCGAGCGCGCGCGCCGTTTCCTGAAAGGATTCGTATTTTCCCGTGCCCACGATCAGGCGCGAGCGGAAAGAACGTCCGGCAATTATCAATGAGTCCGACATGGAAGTATTGTAATGAATTCTGCGGTCGGAGCACTACGGTCGAGCTGCGCTCGACCCTTCGGCTTCGCTCAGGGCAAGCTAGCCGAGGGCGGCTGTCCCCACATTTTTACTTCGCCGCCGTCGCTTCCGCCTGGGCATACAGGTCCTCGATTTGCTTGCGGTAGCGCTCTTCGATCACACGCCGTCGTAGCTTCATGGTTGGCGTCAGGACGCCGTTGTCGGCGGTGAATTCGTCGGCCACCAGGAGGACGCGCTTCAGCTTTTCGAAGCGGGCGAGATTTCCGTTGATGCCTTCGACGACGCCTTCATAGAGCGCCTGCACCTTTGGGTCGGCAACAAGTTCTGCCCGCGAGGTAAACGCGATGTTGTTTTCTCGCGCCCACTCTTCCAGGGCCACGAAGTTCGGCGAAATCATGACGGCGGGGAATTTGCGGCGGTCGCCGAGGATGGCCGCAACGCTCACCAGCGGATTCAGTTTGAGGGAATTCTCGATGGGCTGCGGAGCGATGAATTTTCCACCGGAAGTTTTGATCAGATCTTTCTTGCGATCCGTAACGGAAAGATATCCATCGGCGTCGATGTTGCCGATGTCGCCGGTCTTGAACCAGCCGTCGAGCAGGGCGGCTTTGGTTTCTTCCGGCCGGTTCCAATAGCCTTTGAAGACCGACGGGCCGCGCACCAGGATTTCTCCGTCTTCGGCGATGCGGACTTCGAGGTTGGGCAGAGTCTTGCCGACGGTGCCGATGCGGTGATGGACCGGCGTATTGACCGCGATGACCGGCGAAGTTTCCGTGAGCCCGTAGCCTTCGTGAATGCGGATGCCGACCGTGGCGTACCACTCGGCCAGTTCGCGCCCGAGCGGCGCGCCGCCGGAGATAAACGTCTCGACGTGCCCGCCCATGCCTTGGCGAATTCTGGAGAACACGAGTCTGTTGGCCAGCCGCCAACTGCGCGATGTGGGAGTTCTTCCCTCAAGAATCTCGGGCTTGTGGTTTTGCCCCACGGATAGAGCCCAGTCGTAGAGAGTGCGTTTGCCCAGGCCTTTGGCGGTCTGTTCCGCCTTCGCGTAGATTTTTTCGTAGACGCGGGGCACCGCGACGAAAATGGATGGCTGCACCTCCAGCAGGCTCGCGGGCAGACGGTCCATAAACGGGCAATAGGCCAGCGTCACGCCGTGATAGATCATGGAGAAATCCACGTGGCGTGCGGTGATGTGGCAGAGCGGCAGAAACGAAATGCTGATCAGGCCGGGCCGCATATCGAAGCCGAGCAGCGAGCACAGAATGTTGGAGGTGATGTTGCCGTGGGTCAGCATCGCCCCTTTGGACGTGCCGGTGGTTCCGGAGGTGTAGACGATGGTGGCCAGATCGTCGGGGCCAATCGAGCGTGCTCGCGCTTCGAGATCCGCGCCGAGATTCTCCGGGCCCTGCTCCGTGATCTGGCCCATGGAGACGCACCTGCCCGCGAAGGGAGCGAGATCGCCCACAAAGTCCACGGGATCCATGACCACGATTTTTTCGATCTGCGTCTGTGGCAGGATCGACAGGACTTTGTGCAGTTGCTGGTCCGACGACAGAAAGATCGCGCGGCAGCCGGAGTCGTTCAGCACGAACGCAGTTTGCTCGGCGGTAAGCGTGGTATAGAGCGGGACGGTCACGGCGCCGAGCAACAGGCTGGCCATGTCGGCCATGGGCCACTCCGGTCGATTTTCGCTGAGGATGGCGATGCGGTCCCCAGTTTGGATGCCCCAGGCATGCAGCGCGTGCGCCGTGCGGGCGACGCTGCGGCCAAACTCGCGGGATGAAACCGGAAGCCACCTCCCGGCGTCGCGGTACAGCATGATGCGGTCCAGATTGCGTGCGACCGCGGCGAAGAAAATGTCGTTGAGAGTGGTTATGCTGGGAATGCTCATTGCGTCTTTCATGGCCCATTCGCAAGCCCCGTTTTTCTGAACCGGCGTCGCGAAAATTGCTTTGAATGAACTTTACTGTTTTGTGAGCTGTTTGAGCAAACTGAAAGCTTAGCTTCCTGGGTACTATCCGGTTTACCGCATGGCCGACGCAGGGTATGCTGGGCCATCACTTCTGTGGGAGGAGTTCAATGCATAAGAGACGATTAGGAATGCTGGCGGCGGGGTTGCTGATGATTACGCTGGGTGTGACGGCGGCATCCCCGTTGTGCGCGCAGACGAAGAAAGAGGATTCTGGCATGCCCAAAGTCGGTGACATGGCGCCGGACTTCACGCTGAAGCATTTTGATGGGAACGATCTCAAAGACGTGAAGTTGAGCGACTACCGGGGCAAGAAGAACGTCGTCCTGGCGTTCTATATCTTTGCTTTCACCGGCGGTTGAACGCAGCAAATGAAAAACTTCCAGCAGAATTTGAAAGCGCTGGAAGCAACCGACACCCAGGTCCTGGGTGTGAGCATGGATAGTGCCTTCGCCAACAAAGCCTTCGCCGACCAAATCGGAGTGACGTTTCCGCTGCTCAGCGATTGGGGCGGCAAAGTCACCCACGAGTACGGCATCTACAAAGACGAATACCAGGCCCCGCGCCGCGTGAACTTCCTGATCGGAAAAGATGGAAAGATTCTGGAAGAGCAGGTGGATAAAGACGCCATCGATCCCAAGAAGATCGTAGATGCCTGCCAGCGTCCGAAGTTGAAGGAGTGACTCCTTCCGCCGCCGCATGGTGCCGTAGAGGGGTAGCATGCTGCGTCTCTGCTGGCGGCGTTAGAGATGATGGCGAGAGAGAGATGTTTGCCATCAAAGTCTCTACGACGCAAGTGCGTCACCGTCAAGCACTTCCCTCTTCCGGGGAAACTAAACTGTCTCTATTGTGTTTACCCGTATGTCGGTAAGATCGACGGATACGAATTGCTATTCCGTTGGGGCAAAGTCATGAAAACACGAAAATTGTGGTCCTGGATATTTCTTCTGGCGAGCTTTGCACTCGTGCTGCAAGTTTCGACCATCGCAAAGGCGCAGGAAAATGGCAACGCCGACGCGGACGATCAGGATCAGTCTCAGGATCCTCCGGGCCGCGTCGCCCGGCTGGATTTCTCGCAAGGGGACGTGGAGTTTCGCCCGGCCGGCGAAGACGACTGGGTCACGGCGGTTCCGAACCGGCCGATGGTTACGGGCGACGACTTGTGGGCGGACCAGGACTCCCGAGCCGAAGTGCACGTGGGCTCGGCGGCGATTCGCATGGGATCGAAAACCGGAATCACGTTCCTCGAACTCGACGACCACAACACGCAGATCCGGCTGGCGCAGGGATCGCTGATTCTGCGCGTGCGGCACGTCGACGACGACGACACCTACGAGATCGACACGCCCAACATCGCGTTCAGCCTGCTGCAGCCCGGCGAGTACCGCGTGGACGTAAGCGAGGACGGAAATCAGACCATCACCACGGTCTGGCACGGCCGCGGCCGGGTTACCGGCGGCGGGTTCTCCTATACGGTGGTCGCCAATCAGACCGCAACGTTCACCGGCAGCGATCACCTGGACTACGACCTCGGGCAGATTCCTGACCGGGATGATTTTGATGGCTGGGCGTTTGATCGCGACCATCGCGAAGATGAGGCCGATTCCGCGAATTATGTTTCGCGCGAAATGACCGGCTACGAAGATCTCGACGACAATGGCGACTGGAGCTACGTGGCCGGCTATGGGCCGTGCTGGCGTCCACGCGGCATCGTCGTGGGCTGGGCCCCGTATCGCTACGGGCACTGGGCCTTTGTCGGCCCCTGGGGCTGGACCTGGGTGGAGGATGAGCCCTGGGGATTCGCTCCCTTCCACTACGGGCGCTGGGCGTTCGTGAACAATGGATGGTTCTGGGTGCCGGGGCCGGTGGTCATCCATCCGGTGTGGGCGCCAGCATTGGTGGCGTTCGTGGGCGGCGGGCCGGGATTCCGCTTCTCGGCGGGAGTTGGCGTGGGATGGTTCCCACTCGGTCCCGGAGAAGTCTATGTGCCGTCCTACCGCGTGAGCCGCACCTATGTGAACAATGTGAACATCACCAACACGACGGTGAATGTCACGAAGGTGACGAATGTCTACAACACGGTCGTCATCAATCGAACCGTGAACAACATCACCTACGTGAATCAGCGCACCAACGGAGTGACGGTGGTGTCGCACGACGCATTTGTGAATGCGCGGCCGGTGGCGCGGAACGTAATGAAAG
>Ga0209656_10000033_pt1 | contig 98706 bp, 89 predicted proteins | sample BogFormECP12_OM2_FD_188239 | JGI IMG/M metagenome (GOLD analysis project Ga0209656, IMG submission 188239) | Bog forest soil microbial communities from Calvert Island, British Columbia, Canada - ECP12_OM2 (SPAdes) (version 2) | ecosystem: Environmental > Aquatic > Freshwater > Wetlands > Bog ...
ACGAATACGACCGCGGCAGCGTGACGATCTACGGCAATGTCGTCGACGCAACGCAAGGGCAAAGCACCGGCGAGGTGCTCGGCAACGGCAACGCCACGATCGCCTTCCCCAGCTTCGCCTTGAGCCAATCGCCGCTCACTTATGTCTCTGCGGCCACGCCCTCGGGCACGTCGAGCACGCTCGGCGTGCAGGTGAACGAGCTCGAATGGCATGAGGTAAACGACCTCGCCGGCGCGACGCCGACGCAGCGTTGCTATGTCACGAGCGAAGACGACGCGCAGAAAACCGCCGTCACGTTCGGCAACGGCGTGCACGGCGCCCGGCTGCCGACCGGCACCGCCAACATCAAGGCCACGTATCGCTATGGCATGGGCAGCTCAGGCAATGTCGATGCCGGGCAGATCAGCCAGCTCGCGACGCATCCGCTCGGCGCGCAGGGGGTGATCAACCCTTTGCCGGCGAGCGGCGGCGCCGATCCCGACCGTATCGACCAGGCGCGGGCCAACGCGCCGATGGCGGTGATGGCGCTAGACCGCCTGGTCTCGGTGCGGGACTATGCCGATTTCGCGCGCACCTATGCCGGCATCGGCAAAGCGGTAGCGGCGCTTCTGTCGGACGGACGGCGGCAACTCGTGCATGTCACGATTGCCGGCGCCGACGACATCCCGATCGATACCGGCTCCGACCTCTACGCCAACCTGGTGATGTCGCTGCAGAATTACGGCGATCCCCACCAGCCGATCGAGGTCGCCATCCGCCGCGTCCGGCTTATCGTTATGGCCGCGACCGTGGGCTTGTTGCCGGACTATCTGTGGGAGGACGTCGCGCCGAATCTGCGCGCCGCTATTCTGGCGCTGTTCAGTTTCGACGCACGCGCGCTCGGCCAGACGGCCTTCCTCAGCGAGGCGATCGCCGCCGCACAGCAGGTCGAGGGTGTTGCCTGGCTCAACGTCACGACCTTCGACGGCGTGCCGGAGAGCGTTACCGCCGCTCAGCTCGCCGCGCTCGGCAGCACGCTTGGGCTCAACCCCCCCTATGTCGAGGCGGAGCTGGCGCGGGTCGACCAGACGGCGGCGCCCGGCTCGGCGGGGCGGATCGTGCCGGCAGAGCTGGTCTTCATGACGCCGGACATCCCGGATACGCTGATCCTGTCGCCGGCGAGCGGATAGGGAACAGTCCATGACCAACGATCCGGACCGTCTTTACGATCTCGTTCCCGTCGTCTACCGGCTGCGCGACGCGGACCAGGGCTCGCCGCTGCGCGCGCTGCTGCGCGTCATCGCCGAGCAGGTGGGCGTGGTCGAGAAGGACATCGCGGGCCTCTACGAAAACTGGTTCATCGAGACGTGCCAGGACTGGGTGGTGCCCTATATCGGCGCGCTCGTCGGTTACACGCCCGTCAGCACGCTGACCCAGAGCGCGACAACCGCCCGGGCCTTGGCGCGCGAGCGCATCATGGTGCCGCGCCGCGAGGTGGCCAACACCATCCGCTTCCGCCGGCGCAAGGGCACGCTGGCGGTTCTGCAGGACCTCGCCGAAGCGGTGACCGGTTGGCCGGCCCGCGCGGTCGAGTTCTACCGCCTGCTCGCGGTGACGCAGAACATCGACTATCTCCACATGGACCGCGGCCGGACCGCGGAGCTGCGCGATGGCGATGCGCTCGACCTGATCGGCACCGCCTTCGACGAGATCGCGCGCAATGTCGACGTGCGGCGCGTGACTTCGGCACGCACGCGGGGGACCGCGAATATCCCCGAAACCGGCGTCTTCATCTGGCGGCTGCGCGACTATACCGTGACGCAGGCGCCGGCCTATTGCTATGAGGAGGAGGCGCCAAACTGCTTCCTGTTCAGCGCGCTCGGCAACGACTCTCAGCTGTTTGTCAACCCGGAAGCCGTCGGCGCCGATCCGGCGCTGCCGCTGCCGATTACCCGCCGCGCGTTTGAAATGCGCGAGACCGATGAGGCAAGCGGCGCCACCACCTCGGGCGTGCCGTTCTATTACGGTCCCGGGCAGAGCCTGATGATCTGGACCGGCACGCCGCTCGTGCCGGTCGGCGCTTCGCGGATCGTGCCCGCCGACCTCAGCGACTGGACCTACCGGCCGATAGGCGACCAGGTGGCGGTCGACCCGGTGCTCGGCCGCATCGTTTTCCCGCCGAGCCAGGCGCGGCGGGAAGCGGTATGGGTCTCCTATGCCTACGGCTTCAGCGCCGACATCGGCGGCGGCGAATACGAGCGCACGCTGAGCCAGTCTCCGGACGCCACGGTCTACCAGGTCGGCGGCGGTGCGCCGTTCTCGCATATCGGCGACGCGCTGACACGCTGGAAGCAGGATGCGCCGGTCAACGCCGTGATCGAGATCGTCGACAGCAACGTCTATGTCGAACCGATCGCGATCGAGCTGGCGAAGGGACAGACCGTGCAGCTTCGCGCCGCCAACCGCAAGCGGCCGGTCATCCGGCTGCTCGATTGGCAGACGAACGCACCCAACGACCTGAGCGTAACCGGCGCGACAGAGAGCTGGTTTGTGCTCGACGGGCTCGTCGTCACCGGCCGCGGCATGCAGGTCGGCGGCGACGTGTCCGGCGTGATCATCCGCCATTGCACGCTGGTTCCTGGCTGGGGACTCGACTGCGATTGCGGACCAAAGCGTCCAACCGAGCCGAGCCTCGAGGTCGTCGGCGCGCCGCTGTGCATCGCGATCGAGCGCAGCATCCTGGGCGCGATCCAAGTCGAGCGCGACGAGGTCAAGGAGGATCCGCTGCGCCTTAGCATCAGCGACAGCATCCTCGATGCGACCAGCCCCGAGCGCGTGGCGCTCGGGGCCTACGGCAAGCTCTGCGCCTATGCGACGCTGTCGGTGCGCCGCAGCACCGTCTTCGGTCAGATCCAGGCATATATGATCGAGCTGGCGGAGGACAGCATCCTCGTCGGCGTCATCCTCGCCTGTCGCCGCCAACAGGGCTGCATGCGCTTCTGCTACGTCGTGCCGGGATCGCGCACCCCGCGTCGCTACGAATGCCAGCCGGACCTGGTGGAGCAGGCGGTCGCCAACCTGTTCGCCAAAGGCGACCGGACCGCTGCAGAGCGCGACGCGGTGTTGAACGCCGAACGGCTGCGCGTCGAACCCGAGTTCGACAGCACGCGATATGGCACGCCCACCTATTGCCGGCTCGCCGCCACCTGCGCCGTGGAGATCACCGCCGGCGCGGACGACGAGTCCGAGATCGGCGTGTTCCACGACCTCTATCAGCCGCAGCGTGCCGCCAACCTGCGTCAGCGGCTCGACGAATACACGCCGGCCGGGACCGACGCCGGCATCATCTACGCCAGCTGAGGAGAGACGCCGTGAAGGCCGATCTGACGCGCAAGAGCTTCGACCCGCTAAAGCATTTCGCCCAGGTGCTGATGCAGCAGGGACGGGTCCAGCTCGATGCCGACTGGAACGAACAGGCCGGGATTCTTCTGCATCTGCTCCGCCGCGCGGTCGCCGACAACGGCGGCCCGGCTTTCGCCCCGAAATCCGGCGGCGGTTTCAGAATCCTCCCCCTGACAACGTCGACACATTTGACAGGATTGATCCGCGATTTCGGCATTCAGCCCGGAAGCTTCTATATCGACGGCATCCTTTGCGAGCTCGAGGCGACGCCGGTGCCGATCCTGAGTATCAACAGCACCAATATCACGGTCACGGTGGCGGAGTGGACCATCGACGGGAGCTCTTTCGCCGTCAATCAGTACCTGACACTGTGGGATGACCCGCAGAATACGGGTGTCATTCCGTCCTTCTCATCGCCTCTTCAGGTCTCACAGATAACCCTCACCGACTACCCCAGCAAGACGCTGACATTGGATGCGATCCCGAGCAGCCTCACCCCCCCGATATACGCGCAGCGCATCATCACCTACGGGACCCAGCCGGACCTTCCGCTACCGGCGTCGGGCCAGTCAGTTCCGCAACCACTGACCCCTCAGACGCCCTACCTGATCTATCTCGATGTCTGGGAGCGGCTGATCACCTATATCGAAGACGATTCGATCCGCGAGGTGGCGCTGAACGGTCCCGACACCGCAGCCCGCGCGCGGGTGGTCTGGCAGGTGAAGGCGCTGCCGCACCCGCCCCCGGCGCAGCCATGTATCCCGCAGCCGCAGCTTTCCGGCATGCTCCAACCTTGGACGCGCGGGCTGCTGCGGGCGCAAACCCAGCCCGCGCAAATGACCACCGATCCCTGCACGATCTCCCCGGATTCGCAATATCGTGGAGCGGAGAACCAGCTCTACCGCGTCGAGATCCACACCGGCAGCCTCGATCCCTCAGGCAATCCCGCCACGCCGAGCTTCAAGTGGTCGCGCGACAACGGCGCAGTGGTGTTCCCGATCGTCGGGTTGCAGACCTCGGGCATCGCGTCCACGACGGTAACCCTCGGCAATCTGGGACGCGACGATCGTTTCGGCCTGGCGGTGGGCGACTACGCAGAAGTGCAGGACGATTATTCGGTGCTCAACAATATCCCGGGCAATTTGCTGCAGGTTCAGTCGATCGATCGGACGAACCTCGTTGTGGTGCTGACCGGGGCCACGACCTCCGGCGTCGGCGGAAATCAGGCGTTGCACCCGCTGCTGCGCCGCTGGGACCACAAATCCGGCGCCCCGGCCCAGGGCGGCGAGCAAATCTTGCCGGACGGCGCGCTGCCGATCCCGTTGGGGCCGCCCCCGGGCAAGTGGCTCGACCTGGAGGACGGCGTGCAGGTGAAGTTCGAGGTGCTGAGCGTGCCTTTCACCTACCGCACCGCCGATTACTGGCTAATCCTGGCGCGCGTCGCCACCGGCGATGTAATCTGGCCCTCGGATACGTGGAACGATTCACAGGGCAACACCCATACAGGCCCTGCGGCAAAGCCTCCGGACGGCGTCACGCACCACTACGTGTCGCTCGCCTTGGTCACCCCTGAGCCCACCACCGGCATCATCGGCACGGACGACGTGACATCCTGTCCAACAGCTCCGTCATGACCATTGCCTTCCCCAACGCCGCCCTTGCGACGCTGCCGGGTTGGACGGGACGCTTCGCCCCTGCCAGGCAGTAACGACGAGTGCGATGAGCGCAGCACACAACCCGCCATCCCGCCAGCCGGCCGCGCTGCGCCCGGTACCCGCGCGAACCCGTGCCTTGCAGCGCGCGCACAGTTTCGGGCCGCACGCTGGCATCGCGCGGGAGGCTGGTCACCCAGAAGGAAATGAGCTTCGACGAGCTCATGCCCTTGCTGATCCACGAAATGACCCACGCCTGGCAGACCCAGCACGGCATCAGCGTGGTGACGAAGACCCTGACCGCCTTGAAAGGCGGGTCCGCCTACAATTAGGGGGCACCAAGGGTCTGGAGCAGGCGGCGAAGGACGGTCGCCACTTCCTGGACTTCAACACCGAGCAGCAGGCGAGCATCTGCGGTGACTATTACTCCGCGCTGAAGGCCGGCACGGACACGTCCGCCTACGAGCCGTTCATCAACGAAGTGAAGCACGGGGGACTGCCGGTTAATCAGAAACAGCCAGAACTGAACGACGGCGTCATGCCCACCGGGCCGAACCGGCTCGCGTAGGGCGGCCCGAGCAGTCAGCGTCCAATTTCGGGGCGCCGACGCAACAACGTTCGCCCGCAACAGGTGCGGTGGGAACCCGAAATAATGAGTTGCCTGGGCCGACCGCACTTGGAATTCGCTGCCCTACCGGAACCTTCGCCCTGAGCTGGCAAGGATGCGCCGGCAGTCGCACGCGAGCTTGTCGGCGAGGTCCCGGCCCCCACGCTACGCTCGCGATCGACCGTCGCCCCCGGGTCGCGCCCGGGGCAGGCTACCCCGGACAATTCTGCACAAGTCGGGGGTAGACCTGGGGGGCGACGCACAGGATCTGCGCCCCGGGGTCGTGCCCGAAGCACCATGCCGCGAAGGCGACCGAAGCGAGCACCGACTTCAGGTGGCGCGGCGTCAGCTTGATGATCACCCGCCGGATCTTGCCTCGCTGTACCGCGGCCAGTTTCGCGGCAATGACCTCGAGATGCGAGCCGAACGAGAGCGGGGTCTGCGGGTTGAGCTCAGCGAAGCAGCGCGCCGCGAATCCGCCGTCACTTGCCGCGCGTCCCCGCGGCGACCATCTCCGGAACCCGTTCTCCGAGGTTAAAGCCCTCCGGGAATTGCGTGTTGATGAACAGACCGACTTTCATGACCCGCGCCTTTATCGTCTTGCTGCGCGCAGTTTACTCTCGGACGTACGAGGCCTGAACAGGGCTAGGACCCGGGATTTATCCTTCGGAGAGCTCAAGCGGCCGCAGCCCCCTCAACCCCGCGAACCCAGAGATCCCCCTAAGCCGGGTCGGTAGCACACCCGCACGTCATTGCGAATGATGGCTGTGATAAAATGAATCCACCAAATAAGAACTCCTGTGTGAAGTGGCTCACACTTCCTCGCCAACGAAAGGTGCTAAGTTGCCCACTAACCTGAAGGAGCTATCCGATGGACTCGTCACATATCGCGACTGGCACAATAACCGCGCTACTGGCAACCGCGCTGGTCTACCTTTCACACTGGCCCGTCCAATCCCTCGACTTGCCAACGGCATCTGCTTTTGCCGGTCTGCTCGTTGCCGCTGGCGGCGGCGCTGTCAAGTTCTACAAATCCAGGACCGCGCCTTTCGCAGGGCCGCTCGCCCCCGTGGTGTCGATCACGTCAGCGAATGCGGGGGCAGACCTCACCTCAATTACGGCTCGCCGCGAGCAGGCGGCAGCAACGTGATTCCAGAGAACGTTGCGTCGCCCGAATATTCCACCATTAACCGGAGAAATAGCAGATGACGAAGTTTAGCCCGATCTATGCATGAGGAAAGTTCATCTCTACAGCGTTGATTGAGGCGCTCACGTTCTGGTTGTAATTGGCGATGCGGGCATCGGGATCGTTGCCGCTGTGGCGGTTTTGTCGGATCGGGCGTCCACCGATCCTTGCACGATCTCGCCGGATTCGCAATATCGTGGAGCGGAGAACCAGCTCTACCGTGTCGAGATCCACACCGGCAACCTCGATCCCTCAGGCACTGTTACCAACGCCATGCCGAGCTTCAAGTGGTCGCGCGATAACGGCACGGCGGTGTTCCCGATCGTCGGGCTGCAGACCTCCGGCACCGCGTCCACCACGTTAACCCTTGGCAATCTGGGACGCGACGATCGTTTCGGCTTGGCGGTGGGCGACTATGTGGAAGTGCAGGACGATTATTCAGTGCTCAACAATATCCCGGGCAATTTGTTGCAGGTTCAGTCGATCGATCGGACGAACCTCATCGTGGTGGTGACCGGCATCACGACCTTCGGCGTCGGCGGAGCTCAGGCGCTGCACCCACTGCTGCGCCGCTGGGACCACAAATCGGGCGACCCGGCCCAGGGTGGTGAGCAAGTCTTGCCCGATGGTGCGCTGCCGATCACCGGCGGCACTTGGCTCGACCTGGAGGACGGCGTCCAAGTGTGGTTCGAGGTGCTGCCGAACGTCACCTATCGCACCGCCGATTACTGGCTGATCCCGGCGCGTGTCGCCACCGGCGATATAATCTGGCCCTCGGATACGTGGACCGATTCACAGGGCAACGCCCAGACAGGACCTGCGGCAAAGCCGCCAGACGGCGTCACGCATCACTACGTGTCGCTCGCCACGGTCACCCCTGAGCTCACCACCGGCATCATCGGCGCGGTCGATGTGCATTCCTGTCTGGAGGTGCCAGCTGGGTGACGACCGCCTCGCGCCTTGCGATCCCTCGGAGCTCTCCGTCGATGGTCACGACCACCTTCTCGTTAAGTGCATCGACCAGCAGCGCCGGCAGGTTTTACCGGCGCGGTCCGCGCGGGTTGCCGGACTGACCCTTCCTGAAACGGCTGTCCAACGGCGGCTTGCCGCGGCCGATCTCGTAATCGCGCGTTGTCTCGGACATGGAGCTCCCGCCACCCTTTCCACCCCGCGCGGCGAGGACGACACCTGCCGCCCGCTTGCCAAAGTGAAGTTCCGCAACCATATGCAACCATGTGAAAAAGTCAATTAATTAATTACCATGATGGTAATGATCGAGCGATGCCAAACGGCGATCGGACGGTTTTCGGGCTTCCCTGCCGCTTCCCTGCCGCGCCTTCGATTTGATCGGAGAGTCGCGTTCAAGGTGTTGATCAGAAAAGATTTTTTGTCTCGAGTCGAGACTCGAAAAAATTTTTTCCCTGAGTTTCCCGGAGCGGCAGGGAAAGGGAGGGGGCGGCGCTACCCTGCTCTCTTTCGCCCTTCTTCGGGCTCGGCGCGGGAGCCTTTTACGGGGCTACTGCCTCTTCGAAGTCCCGAGCAACCTCGTTCCCGAGCGGGTTGGCGCGCGCTTTTGGATTGCGCGCAGAGGCGATCTCGACCGCCTTGTTGGGGCTCGACGGCGTCTTCGGCCTCCGCGGGTGGCAGTGGGTGTTGATCACTGAGGCGGTCCCCGCCGTGGTTCTTGGCTTCGTCGTGCTGACCTACCTTAGGGATCGACCGACACACGCATCCTGGCTGACGGCGGAAGAGAAGGAATGGCTGACGACCGAACTCGCCCAGGAACGGCGTGAGCTGGAGGCTGTTCGGACCCACACGCTGTTTCAGTCGCTGACCAACATTCGCGTGCTCGCTCTGGCGGTGATCTATTTCGGCATTGTCACCGCCAGTGTCGGGCTCGTCATCTTCGTGCCGCAGATCATCAAGGAGCTCGGCGTGTCGAACCTGGAAACCGGTTTCCTGACGATGATCCCCAATGTTGTCGGAACCATCAGCATGATCGCTTGGGGCTACGTCTTCGACCGCATGCAGGAGCGCCGCTGGAAACTCCGTCTCGGCTGCCTCGTCGGCGCCGTTGGGCTGATCACTGCCGGGTTGCTCGGCGGAAGTTTCTGGTCGCTCATCCCCGCGTAGCGGGGTGGGGGATCGCTTATTGCGTCGACGGATGAAGAACGCCGAACCCCATATCAGCCGCGTGGCCGTCGCTCCACTCCGGGCTTGGTGATCTAGATCACGAGCAAATAGCTGCGGATAATCAGCTCGTGCGCTTGCCGTTACCCGAGGAGAGCTTCAGCACGCCGGCGGGTTCGACGCCAAGAGCCTCCGCCAGTCTCCCGATGATCTTTAGGCTCGCGTAAAAAGGCGCCCTTCTCGAGCTAGCTTACGCGGAACTCACCAACTTTCGTTCGACCGGCACCGGATTCCCGACGAGGCGAGTTGCGAGGCCTACCTATTCGGGATTCGCTGGCCGATCGGCAGCACTCGTTCGACAAACTGACCGGACTCGCCCTGGACCATAGACCGACGAGCTACTGGGACATGGCCGGACGCGAAAACCCCGCAACGGCATTCCAACGGTCCGACGTAAGCCGCGACGCCGCAAGATGGCAACGGGGATGCGTCAGGATGGCTCAGGACGCGTACAAAATTCGAGGCCACCCAGCCGATGAGCCAGAAATGTCCTGATCGGGGACGAACTCCGCTGGCACCGACCCCCGATATCGCGGGGTGACAATAGATTATGCACGGACGCTGATCGGGACGACCTCAGCCTGACCCCTCGCGGTCACGCAGAAGCGCGCCCGTGCCTCCATCAGCTGCCGGCGCTTCTGGAACAGGTCGCCGCGACGGTATGCTGCCTCGACCTTGTCGCCGACTGTGTGCGCCAGCGCCATTTCGGCGACCTCGTGCGGGAACTTCGTGCGTTCCGCCGCCCAATCGCGGAAGCTTGAGCGGAAACCGTGGGCAGTAAGCTGACCCCGATCCATCCGCTTGAGAACGGCCAGCATCGCCATGTTCGAGAGCGGCTTGCCCTCCTTGCCGCCGGAAAACACGAACCCGCTTTCGCGGATCGCCTTCATCGGACCGAGAACGGCAACAGCCGCTGCGGAGAGCGGCGCGACCCGCCTTCATCCGCGCCGCAGGCACTATCCAGATCTTTTCCCCGAGATCGACCTCATCCCACCGTGCGCCGATCGCCTCGCCGGTGCGGGCGGCGGTCAGGATCGAGAACTCCAACGCCTTCGAAGCGACCCCTTCCTGCTTCCGCAATATCGTGAAAAAGTCGGCTATTTCATTGTAGGGCAAGGTGGGGTGATGCTTGACCTTGCGGACCTTGCTGCGCGCCGGCAGCAGCTTGTCTAAATGACCGCGCCAACGTGCCGGGTTTTCACCTTTCCGGTAACCGCGCACAGTGGCCCAATCGGGGACCGCTTCGATCCACCCTCGAAGCCGGCTCGCCGTCTCGGGCTTCGCCTGCCAAATCGGCTCCAGGGCCTTCATGAAGAGCCCGACACCGACGGCTTGCCCCGGCAACGAGCCGAAGACCGGACCGGCGTGGCTGCTCAGCGTATTGCGTCATTGGTCCCGGTGCTTCGCATTCTGCCAGCCAGTCTTGTGGGCTTCGATATAAGCGGCGGCGCATGCGTCGAAGGTCATTACCTTGGCCGCCTCGAGCTTCTTCGCGTTCCGCTGAGCACCCCGGGCCTCGATCGGATCGACCCCGTCGTGACGCATCCTGCGGCATTCGGCCGCACGTTTGCGTGCCTCCGCGAGGGGAATCGCGTGGAGCGGTCCCAAGCCCATTTCGCGCGACCGGCCGCCGATCATGAAACGGAAGATCCACGACTTCGTCCCACCGGCGCTCACCTGGAGATAGAGCCCGCCCCCATCATGGTACATCCCCTTCTGGCTGGCGGTCTTCACCTCGGCCGCAGAGAGCCTATTAGACGCACGAGCCATGACCTGCCCTCGACCTCATCCGCAACCTGAGCGAGATCGTCTACCACAGGTTCCCGCTTTTATCCACTGGTCTACTCATAAATCTACCCACAAATGATCTGTTGATCGGGGTTCCTGGAATGGGGTGGACAAGAAGCTATCGATTTCAATTGCTTGATGAGCAGGCATGGACTTACGTAGACCCTGGTGGAGTTAGATCCGACGGACATCCCCTCCGCCACCATCCGCTTAGCGGGTCAGCAGAGTTTTGCTCACCAGCGGAAGTCGGGTTGCGGTCTGCGATCCGCGGCCGTTGCCGGCGGGTCATCAACCGTTGCGGGACCGTGCGCGTCCTTCAACGAGCCCGTCAAGATAACAAATCAATGGTTGTTATCAACGGCTTAGGTTATTCAGCCGGCGTTGCTTCATAACCCTGACGAGCCGAAGGAAGAGACCGTCGCAACTTACCCTTGGGTTCCGCGCAATCTTGGGTATATTACAGGCGGCCTAGTGGATCCACCGCCTGTCGAGCCTTAAAACGGCGCCGATAGAGTTTCTTCGGCGACCGGGCGGGGCATGGCACCGGCATCCAAAAGGTCATGAACCCGACCGACGGGTGCAACTTGCGACAATCGCCAATGGAGGTCACCCATGACAAGGAAGACGTCGATGACCAGCAACCGAACTGCCGCGGCGGCGATCCTCCCGCTTGTGGCGCTGCTGTTCTCGGCCTGCGTCTCGCAGCAGCAATACCAGGCGGTGGTAACAGAGAACGACAATCTCAAGGCGCAGATCGCGGCGCTACAAGCAGAGCAAAAGTTTGGCGAAGCCGGTGATCTGCTGTTCCCGGAGGGCGGTTACAAGCTGAGCCCCGCCGGCCAGGCGGAGCTCGCCAACAACATCGCCCCCAAACTCAAAGGCCTCGCCCCGACCGCCAAAATCGTCGTCTATGGCTATACCGACAATTTGCCGGTCGGACCCGCGCTGCAGCAGCAAGGGATTCCGGACAATCTCGTGCTTTCGACACGGCGGGCCGCTGAGGTCGCAACGTTCTTGGTATCCCAGGGCGTCCCCCCGGCCAGCATTTCCGCCAAGGGCTTCGGCGACACTCGGCCGGTCGCCTCGAACGACACGCCTCAGGGCCGGGCGCAGAATCGCCGTATCGAAATCACCATCCAGGGGCCCGGCGCCTGACTGCAAAGCGATCGACGAAGATCGCAGGGCCAGAGCCCTGGAGTTGAACTCAAGCTTTCACAAGGTGCAATCATCTAATACGACAAGGAGGTATCGTCCATGATCATCAAACCAGTTACCGCGGCCGGTGCCATCTGCCTTGGTGCGCTTATCTTGTCGGGCTGCGTCTCGCAGTCGCAATACGATGCGGCGGTGGCCGAGAACCAACAACTCAAGGCACAGCTCGCAGCGCTGCAGGCACAGCAGAAATATGTCGAAGCGGCTGACCTGCTGTTTCCGCCCGGCGGCTATCAGCTCAGCCCCGCCGGCCAGGCCGAGCTCGCCAACAACATTGTCCCCAAACTCAGGAATCTCCAGAACGCCAAGATCGTAGTTTATGGCTATACCGACAATACGCCTGTCGGACCCCAGCTTCAGCGACAGGGAATTCCGGACAATCTGGTGCTGTCGACGCGCCGGGCTGCCGCTGTCGTGACATTTCTCGTGTCACAAGGTGTCAATCCCAACATGATCTCAGCCAAGGGGGTCGGCGACACGCGTCCTGTCGCCCCGAACGACACACCCCAAGGCCGGGCGCAGAATCGCCGTATCGAAATCACCGTTCAGGGGCCCGGCGCCTGAGACCTAGGCGACGAGGAGCGCCAGCCGCTGCGGCCGCTCCCTCCATTACGACTGACCCGCAAGACTGAGAGCGATTGTCGCAGGGCCTTGCGGGTCGGAAATTTCGGTCGTGGTTAGTTGGGCAGGTCCATAAGGTCTGGCACTTGGACGCCCTAAAACGTTGCCGACCGAACCCCGCTGATCGATGAGCTGCAAGCCTGGCAAGCTCACATAGTGCTCGACAACCGGGTATGTCATACAATGATCTCCCCGACTGAGTTCGACAGTAATGAGCATGATGGCTGATCAGATTAAAAAGCACGCCGCCGCGGCCGCTTTCGCCGCGATGATTTTGTCAGCCTGCGTATCGGAGGAGAAATACGAACAACAGACCCAGCAGCTGCAGCAGGCCCAGGCACAGGCGGCGGCGCAACGGCAGCAGATCGCTAAGATGGAGGAGCAGGATAGATGGGTCGTGGCAGGCGACCTCCTGTTTCCGTCCAGCGGCTATCAACTCACCACCAAAGGGAAGCAGGCGCTCCAGCGATACGTTCCTCGCCTGCAAGCCCTGCAAAATGCCAAAGTCGTCGTGTATGGGCATACGGACAACAAGCCAGTCGGAGCCGCATTGATACAAAAGGGCGTTGCCGATAATCTGGATCTTTCTTCAAAGCGTGCCGATGACGTCGTGGAGTATTTCGTGTCGCAGGGCATCAACCCCAACATCATTTCGGCCAAGGGGTTCGGCGACACGCATCCGCTCGCGCCAAACAACACCGAGCAAGGCCGGGCAGAGAACCGCCGGATCGAAATCGTGGTCGAGGGACCCGGGGCGTGGTAGCGGGGCGCAGCGAGCCGGGCGCCCCGGGCGACCTGCTGCATCCGATCAAGCTCGGGACCGGATTGGGGCTGCTCGTCGGCAAGCAGGTAGGGGTAATCGGATCGATCTGGGCGGCAACCCGGATCGGGGTCGGTACCCTTCCGGAGGGCACCGACTGGCTCCAGCTTTATGGCATGGCTCTGCTGACCGGATCGGCTTTACGATGAGCCTGTTCATCGGCACGCTCGCCTTTCCCGCCGAAGTCTACGACCTGGATGTCCGCATAGCTGTGCTGCTCGCCTCGTTGATTTCCGCGATCTGCGGCTACCTGGTTTTGCGCGTCGGGTCACGGAAGCGCTTGCCGCGTCGTGGCCCGGCCGGCCAATGATCCGCACCGGCAGCGATGCTGGGTCACACCTACCGAGCTAGTCGTCGTCGAGGCGTGCGGCCGCGATTGAGCGGGGCTAATCCCCATTAAGGACTTTGCCTATTTGGCTGGGGTTTTACGCTGCCAGCCGTCATCTCCGAGTCACTGGAGCCCTTACTGCGCTACTGCGGGCGCCCTCCGCTCCTAGGAGACCGGACAGGGCTTCGCCTTCCAGATATCGGCCGCGTATTGGGCGATCGTGTGGTCGCTGGAGAATTTGCCCGAGCCGGCTACGTTTAAAATCGCCTTGCGCGCCCATCCATCGCCGTCCAGGTATAGCTCGCAGAGCCTTTGGTCGGCCTCCAGATAAGATTTGAGGTCTGCTAGGTGCATGTAACGGTCGCCGTGGTTCAGCAGCGCGTCGTGCAGGGGCGCAAAAACGCCGGGTTCGTATCGGCTGAAATAATCGGAGGAGATCAGGTCGAGTGCGGCGCGGGTTTCCGGCTCGTTGTCGTAATGCCAGTGCGGGTTGTACCAAGAACCGCTATCCGCTACCTGCTGGGCGCTGAGGCCAAATAGGAAGAAATTCTCCTCCCCGGCTTCTTCCGCCATTTCGATCGTCGCCCCGTCGCGGGTGCCGATCGTCAGCGCTCCGTTCATCATGAACTTCATGTTGCTGGTGCCGCTGGCTTCGTAGCCGGCGGTCGAGATCTGATTGGACACATCGGCGGCGGGGATCAACCGCTCCGCGAGCGAAACGTTGTAGTCGGGCAGGAACACAACCTTCAACCGGCCCCGCGTCACCGGGTCGCCGTCGACGGTGCCGGCCAAATTGTTGAGGAACTTGATGATCAGCTTGGCGAGGTGGTAGGCCGGTGCCGCCTTGCCGGCAAAGAAAAAGGTACGCGGCGGTATGTCGAGCCCGGGATTCTCCCGCAGCCGGTTGTAAAGGATAATAATGCGCTGCGCATTGAGCAGTTGCCGCTTGTATTCGTGAATTCGCTTGATCTGACAGTCGAATATGGTATCGGGATCAATCGTCTCGCCAAGGTTCGATTTGAGCCAGTCAGCAAACCGGGACTTGGCATCGCGCTTGGCCTTGCGAAACGCACCACGAAAGACGTTATCGTTATCGAGCGCCCTGAGTTCGCTCAATTGGCTGAGATCGGTCACCCAACCGTCGCCGATGGCTTCGATGATGGCGCGGGCGAGCCCGGGGTTCGCCAGCAGCAACCACCTTCGCGGAGTGATCCCGTTGGTCTTGTTGTTGAACCGCTCGGGAAACATCTCGGCCAGTTCTTTGACCGTCACCGTGCGCAACAGTTCGGAGTGGATTGCGGCGACCCCGTTGGTGCTGTGCGAGCCGACAATAGCCAGGTTCGCCATTCGAACCTTGTCCTCCGGGCCTTCCTCAATCAGGCTGAGGCGAGCGACGCGCTCCTCGTCGCCCGGATTCCGGCGCCGGACATCGTCGAGGAAGCGGCGATTGATTTCGAAAATGATCTCCAAATGCCGCGGCAGTATTTGTTTAAAAAAGTGGAGCGGCCATTTTTCGAGGGCTTCGGGCAACAATGTGTGATTCGTGTAGGCCAAAGTTCGTTGCGTGAGATCCCAGGCTTCGTCCCACCCGAGATGCGCGTCATCGAGCAAAATCCGCATCAGCTCCGGTACCGCCAATGTCGGGTGCGTGTCGTTGAGCTGGATCGCAACCTTGTCGGGAAATTTTCCCCAGTCCGAATTGTCTCGCCGGAAGCGCCGCACGAGATCGGCCAGCGAGCAGGCGACCAGAAAATATTCTTGCAGAAACCGCAGCTCCTGCCCCAGCTCGGTCGAATCGTCTGGGTATAAAACCCGGGTCAGCGTGTGAGCCGCCAAGCTCTCGACCAATGCGCCGACGAAGTCGCCGTGACTGAATTCCTGAAAGTCGAAATAGTGATGTGCTGCCGCACCCCACAATCGCAACGTGTTGATGGTCTTGCCGCCATAGGCAATAACCGGCCGATCGAACGGGATACCGATCAGGGTAGAGGGCCGGCCCGCGACAGGCTGCAAACTCCCGCCGTGCATCTCGAGCGAGCAGCCGAGCCTGACCTCCACTGTTTCGTGCGGACGAAGGATTTCCCACGGGTCGTGGCGGCGCAGCCAGTGATCCGGACGTTCGCGCTGCCAGCCGTCTTCGATCGATTGCCTGAACATGCCATATTCATAACGCAGCCCGTAACCCATCGCCGGCAGCTGCATCGTCGCCATCGAGTCGAGAAAGCAGGCGGCGAGCCGCCCGAGCCCGCCGTTTCCGAGGCCGGCATCGGGTTCTTGCTCTAATAGGTGGGGCCAATCGAGGTCTCTCTGCTGGACGGCTCGCTGGACAAAGGGGTCGAGCAGCAGGTTATTTACATTGTTGTTGAGCGAACGGCCGATCAGAAACTCCATCGACAAATAATAGATGCGCTTGGGATTTTCTCGGCTGTAGGTCCGCTCGGTCTCCACCCAGCGTTGTGACAGCACATCCCTGACCGACCGAGCGGCGGCCTCGAACCGCTCGCGCGCGCCGGCGGCAATCGGATCGATTATGTCATCGAAGAGCAGATGCCGCTCATACAGCGCGTCGTGGTGCCCGGAGAAACGGATCGGGCCGCAGCCGTACTGATCGAGAAGTTCTGTCGCTACCTCTGCCGCCGTTGCCTGTGGCATCGCGATCCCGCCGGCTTCGTTCATTACCCCCTCCAACCCGTTGTCCGATCACCTCGATCAATTTAATTTATCGACATGACGTTTACGTTACGGGTCTCGTGCGACAGCCGCCACGGTTCTCGGACCGTGACGGCCGAGGGAATTTCAGGCGCCGATGCTACATTAGGTGTGAGGTCCGCCAGCGATCGGAGCGACAACTACGTTAAAAAGCAGGCCGCTCGCACAACGCGTCGTTGTCTCCGAAAAGAGGATCGGACCGCCTCCATACTGCGTCAGCAGCTCCTGCAGGCGTCAATGCTCCCCAATTTCGGGCATTCAGCGGCGTCGCCGGCCCACACGCTCGCGAGGCGCTGCTGAACCGGCAGCTCGACTGCCACGCCTATGAGCACGGTATCGATATGCCGGAGATCACCGACTGGAAATGGCCACTCTAAGGCTGCTAATATTAGAGGCGAACGTGGTTGCATTGATCCGCGATCGTTATCGGTTCATAAGAGTGGCGATATTTGCCCGACCTCGGCTCGGGCTCAGCTCGAGGCGATTGATTTGGCCGGATTCGCGACCACAGCCACGCCTCGGAGCGACGCAGCGATCTTCCATTTGGTGCTGATCAAGCCGACCCACTACGACGACGACGGGTATCCGATCCAGTGGGTCAAGGCCGCGATACCGTCAAACACGCTCGCCTGCCTCAACGGTCTTGCAGAGGACGCCAGCCGACGCCGAGTGCTCGGCCCCGACGTGGCAATTCGCGTCCACACCTATGACGAGACCAATCAGCGTGTGAGGCCCGATCGGATCGTCCGGATGATCCGCAGGGCCGGAGGCCGGGCCCTCATCGGGTTGGTCGGCGTTCAATCGAACCAGTTTCCCCGTGCCGTCGATCTGGCGAGGCCATTTTTGCGCGCCGGCTTGCCGGTCTGCGTCGGCGGCTTCCATGTTTCCGGCTGCATCGCAATGCTGCCGGAAATGCCGGAGGAGATGCGCGAGGCGGCGGCACTGGGTATTTCCTTCTTTGCCGGCGAGGCCGAGCATGGCCGACTCGATCAGGTGATGCGGGATGCCTGGGAGGGCACGCTTCGGCCGCTCTACAACTTCATGAGCGATCTCCCTTCGCTCGAGGGGGAACCCGCGCCGATCCTGCCGCGCAAGCATGTCCGCCGAGTTTCCGGAGAACTGTCGAGCCTGGATCTCGGCCGCGGCTGTCCCTACCAGTGTTCGTTCTGCACCATCATCAATGTCCAGGGCCGCAAAAGCCGGTTTCGCTCCCCCGACGATCTCGAACGCGCGATCCGGGAAAACTATCGCCAGGGCAACAGGCGGTTCTTCATCACCGACGACAACTTTGCCCGCAACCGACATTGGGAACCGCTCTTCGATCGCATGATCCAACTGCGGGTCGTCGAGGGCCTGAAGATCGGCTTCACGATCCAGGTGGACACCCTGTGTCACCGCATCCCAAACTTCATCGAGAAAGCGGCGCAGGCCGGTGTCCGCCGTGTATTTATCGGTCTGGAGAATATCAATCCCGACAATCTGATCGCGGCCAAGAAGCGCCAGAACAAGATCACCGAATACCGCGCGATGCTGCAGAAGTGGCGCGAGCACGGCGCGATTACCTGTGCCGGCTACATCATCGGGTTCCCCGGTGATACCAGGCAATCCATTTTGCGCGATATCGAGATCATCAAGCGGGAGCTGCCGCTCGACATACTCGAGCTCTTTGTCCTGACCCCGCTGCCCGGCTCCGAGGATCACAAGGTGCTATGGCAGCAGGATACCTGGATGGATCCCGATCTCAACAAGTACGATCTCAATCACCGGGTCGTGCATCATTCGGTCATGTCCGACGAGGACTGGGATGGTGCCTATCGTGCGGCGTGGGAGAGCTTTTACGGCCTGGAGCATGTGCGCACGATCCTGCGCCGTACGGCGGCCAGCCCGCGGGGACGGCCGCACACGACGCTGACGACATTGCTGTGGTTCAAGCTGATGACCATGTTCGAGGGGGTCCATCCGCTCGAGGGCGGGGCCTTTCGCCGCAAGTCCCGGCGAGCCCGCCGGTATAGATTGCCGTTGGAGAGCCCGTTCGTGTTCTACCCGCGCTGTGCCGGTGAGATCGCTTTCAAGGCTTGGCGGTATTGGTCGGTCTATCGAAAAGCAAGGGTGATTCTAAGGGACGTCCTTGCCGCACCCGATCGGTGGACCTACAGCGATCTTTCGATCGCCCCGCCTCTCGACGATGAATTCGACCGGCTGGATCTCTATCACGCGACCGCCGGCGGTGAAGGCGCCCTGGCCCGCAAGCGTCGCGAGGACGCGCTGCGGGCGGGTGCGGGTCGAGCGGCATCCATCGCAGCCGCAGACTGATCGCGACTTCTAGCAAGACGTGGCAAACGCGCGAACAGAATTGAGGAGTTGCCCGCGACAGAAGCCAGAAGGACTTTTTCAGCGTCCTGCTAAATAAGCGCGCAGGCGTTCAGCGGCGGCGCTGGTCGTACAGCTCCAATGTCACGAGGCGGGCAACCGTTATGGCGAGGTGGAACTGCCCGAGGACCGACTCTAGATTTGCGAGACTGCGGGCGAATGGGTCGAGGGGCACGATGTTGCCGTAGCCGGTCGTGGTCAGCGTGGTTCGTCCGGGCCGCCCGTCGAGGCGGGAAGGTTGACGAAGGCGGTAGGGTTCAGGTTCCAGATCAGACCGAAGACCGAGGCGAAGATCGTGGCGAGGTTCAAGTACAGCACGACCGGGCCCTGAAGGCGGCGGAATGTAATGCGTCCAGGAGCGTAAACCGCCTGCACGACAACCCAGGTCAGCGCCGAAAAGGTCAGAATGCTGCCGCCGCGGCGGAGAACGCTCGCAGTAACCGATGACGTTTCCGGTCCGAGTGAGAAGCTCGCCAACGTGGCTGCCAGGCCGAGCACGATAGCCACGATCGCGCCGCGTCTGTGCGAAAGCAGGACGACGATCACCAGCACCGCCAATATCGGTGTCTCACCGATCGCCCGCGCGATCGGCAGTCCCTTCGCCGCCAGCGGTAAAGCCAAAAAGATCACGCAGAGTTCGAGGATCAGAAGAGCCGTCAGGCTCGGATCCCTGACCCGATCCTGCCAAGTACGGAATGACGTTCGCGTAGCGCCGGAGACGAACGAATCGCGGTTGTTGCGCCCCGCGGAAATGCTTGGCATGGGTTCTGGGTTCCGCACCCGCCTAGTGGTCGTAACCAACCACGCTCCTTCGCCAACCCTCACCCGCCCAGCCCTGCAGGCCGGGTCCTCCCTCTCCCGCAACGTGGGAGAGGGGCTGCAAGCCGCACGTCCCAAAATCCCCTCTCCCGCACTGCGGGAGAGGGTGCCGACCCCCGGATCGTAGTCCGGGGGAGGCGGGTGAGGGCTCTTTGGGTATCAAGTGTTCGATTCCGCCTATCAGCGACCGCAAGTAACGTACCAGCGGGAGTACGATTTGAGATCCTTCCGGTTCAGCTTGCCGTTGTTTTCGGGCGTGTCATTCTTGGCATTGGAGATTGGATCGCTCATAAATTGGATCCTTCAGCCGTTCGCGGGCGATGCGTCTCGAATGTACCAGAACGCCGCCGTCCTGGCCGCCTTTCTTCTGATCTACAGCGCGTTCGCCGGCCGGGTCGAGTGGTCCTGGATCAGCGGTCCGATCGTGTTTACCGGGCTTGGCTTTATCCTCGGGCCGGATGGGTTGGGCGTGCTACGCCTCGACATTGGGGGGAAGGATTGCGCACTCTCCCAGAATTGACCCTCGCCATGGTGCTGTTCACGGATGCCGCCAACGCGGATTTCACCGTCGTCAGGCGTAACCTCCGCCTTCCGGAGCGGCTGTTGCTGATCGGCTTGCCATTGACGATCCTACTTGGCTTTGCGTTCGCCGCGATCGTGTTCCCCTCGCTTGAGATTCTGGAGATGGCATTGCTGGCGGCGATGCTGGCGCCGACGGATGCGGCGCGCGGCAAGCCGGTCGTGACCAACCGGGCAGTGCCGGCAGTCATGCGCGAGGCGCTCAACCTGGAGAGCGGTCTGAATGACGGCATCTGTGTGCCGATCGTGGTGCTGCTGCTCGGGCTCGCCGTCGGCACCTAGATCGAAGGCGACAAGATGGTTCACGTCGCCCGTGTGGTGGTCGAGGAGATCGGTCTCGGAGCGGCGATCGGGCTGGCGCTGACCTGGTGCACGGCTCGGATGCTGCGTTTTGCGGAGCAGCGCGGCTGGATCAGCGAGCACTGGGTCGAGATCCCAATTGTGGCGCTGGCGGCGGCGTGCTTTGCGGCGGCGCAGGCAGCGGGCGGCAGCGGGTTCATAGCATGCTTTGTCGGCGGGCTGCTGTTGAGTGGGCTCCGCGCGCGCCACAAGGAGGAGTTGCTGCGTGGCGCCGAGAGCACCGGCGAGACGCTGGCGCTGCTGACATGGGTGGTGTTCGGGGGCATCGTGGTCGCCAAGATGATCGACCGTGTCACCTGGCCGGCGCTGCTCTATGCGGTGCTCAGCCTGACCGTGCTCCGGATGCTGCCGGTCTTTCTGTGCCTGATCGGCACGCAAACGAGTACGGCGGACAAGCTTTTCATCGACTGGTTCGGCCCGCGCGGGCTGGCCACGATCGTCTTTGCGATTCTAATCTTCGACGAAGAATTACCCGGTAACGAGACGATGATCCTTGCAGCCGGCTGGACCGTCCTGCTCAGCGTCATTGCCCACGGCGTGACCGCCAACCCGTTGGTGGAGAGGATGGCGGTGCGCTCGGCAGAGCTAGCCGCCTAGACGGACGACCATGCCATCGGCTCCGAGGCTCAAGGCCAAGCCTTGGCGCCGCGCTTTCAGACGCAGATACACCCCATTCGCGTTTTGCAGCCACATGTCGCCCTTGCCTTGCTCGCCCACAGCAAATCCGACCCGGCCTTGACCGTAAACTCCCTCAAAATCCTGAAGACGGCGAAGATTGTACACGCTTCCGGTAGCGTCGAGCGTCGACACGCCGATCCCGCCTATCCCCAGACCGCCCAGTTTGAACGGGTAGTTGCGGCCACGGAAGTACAACGTGCCCCCGCCGACGGCGCCGCTTCCGATAAACGCGACCTGCACTTGGTGGATATTGACGCTGCCCGAGGGTTTCGGGGGAGGCGCGGACTGGGCGTATGCGCCGGCTGAGAGAATGCCGCACAGGACCAGCAGGCCCACAGCAAGCCCTCCGGTAAATCTTGCCCATCGCTTGTGACAGAATCGATTGAACATCGGCGCCCCCCGTTTGTGCAGATAGCTTCCTTCTACTTCCAAGTAAGGAAGAAGCCGATGTCGCCGGGCATCCCGCCCGGGTAGTCGAGCACCTCGGCCTTCATCCCAAAGCCAAGCGGCCTCAGGTGTTCGTGCCAGAATTCGTAAGCCAGCTTGGGCCGGCCCTCCAAGGTCCCTTCCCAATCGGGTTCCGAGTTGTTGATCCTTCGGCCGCGATCGCTGCACAAGGCGTTTGGGAAGCGGTAGATCTGGACTTCGCTCTGTCCGCCCTCGGCGGCGTGATTGACCAGCTGCATTATTGTCTGCATCAGTTGCTCGGGCGTGCGGTCCGGTGGTTTGTGAAATTCTTCCATCACCGCTTTCTGCTTTTCTTCGTGCTCGCGCATGCGGTGCAGCTCCTCGGCCGCCTTCGCCGCCTCGCGCTCGGCCATACGACGCTTGAGATCGGCGGCAGAAAACGTCCCGGTCCCCGTGGCGGCCGTTTGCGTCGTGCTGCGATCGGATGACATGACCTTCCCTCCATCCTGCTTCGTCAGCTACCTACCAGGGCGCGAGCATGGCGGGCAATCATCAGGTTTTCGTCGGTCTTTATCACATAGGCGGCGACGCGGCTCTTCGGCGTACTGATGCGGGTCCGATGCTCAGAGTTGGCCGCCTCGTTAAGCTCCAGCCCGAGCCAGCTGCACGCCCGGCAGATGGCGCTGCGTACCGGTGCGGCATTCTCGCCGACGCCGGCGGTGAAGACGATACCGTCCAGGCCGCCGAGCGCCGCCGCGAGCGAGCCGATCCAGCGAGCCGTGCAATAGTAAAACACCTCTAGCGCAAATCGCGCGCGCGGGTCCGCGCTCGCCAGCAGCTCGCGAAAATCCGATGATACCCCGGAGAGCCCGAGCATGCCGGACCGGCGGTAGAGGAGGTCAACCAATGCCTCGGCCGCCATCCCCTTCTGCTGGATCAGGTGCAGCACGACACCCGCGTCGAGTGCGCCGCAGCGGGTGCCCATCGGCAGGCCGTCGAGAGCGGTGAAGCCCATCGTCGTTGCGATCGAAGCGCGGGCCTTGAGCGCGCAGGCCGAGCAGCCATTACCGAGATGCAGCACGACGACCCGGCCCTCGGCGATCCCCGGCGCGTGCTGCGGCAGTACCGAGGCGATGTATTCGTAGGACAGGCCGTGGAAGCCGTAGCGCCGCACCCCCTCCTCGTAGAGCGCGTAGGGCAGCGCGAAGGCCTGCTCCACCTCCGGTGCCGTGCGGTGAAAGGCGGTGTCGAAGCACGCCAGCTGCGGCAAGTCCGGATTGAGGGTCATCGCCATACGGATCGGCGCGAGGTTATGCGGCTCGTGCAAGGGTGCCAGCGGCACCAGTGTTTCCAGCTCGGCCAGCAATTCCGGCGTCACGCGGGCCGGCCGGGAATGGCGCAGCCCGCCGTGCACCACGCGATGGCCGAGCGCCGCGAGACGCCGCGCGCCGAGCCGCTCTCTCGTCCAGGGCAACACCGCCGGCAATACCTCGCTCGGTGTCGAGGGTGGTGCGGCACCGAGATCCGGGGGCGCAATCGCCTCGCCGTCGGGCCCCGTGGCGCTCGCCGAGGGACGCGCCCCGAGACCGTCCACCTGGCCGGCGAGAAGCCGCCTTTCGCCTTCGTAGACGCTGAATTTGAGCGATGATGAGCCGGCGTTGATCACGCCGATCAACGGCTGGCTGCCGAGAGCTGTCATGCCTCCGCCCTCCGGTTCGAAATTCCCGGCATAACCGGGAAAATTCCCGCAAAAAACAGTGTTCGGGTACGGCCCATCCGCAATAATTCCTTTTATATTAGTATCTTAGGGTGTCAATCCGGCGCCGCCATCCGGGAATTTTTGCGTTGGCGAACCGGGAAAGAAATCGGCTAACCGGGAATTAACCGGGAAATGCACTTGGATCGCTCCTGCTCAGCCGAGGATATGGTAGCCGCCGTCGATATAGATCGTGTCGCCGGTCATCGCACCAGCGTAAGAGCTCGCCAGGAAAACGCAGGCGGCGCCGACCTCCTCGATCGTGACGAGCCGGCGCGCCGGCGCGCGCTCCGCCACCCGCTCCATCAGTGTGTCGAAATCCGGAATCCCCGAGGCGGCGCGGGTGGCGAGCGGGCCCGGGCTGATGGCATGCACGCGAATGCTCTTGGGCCCAAGCTCGACGGCCAGGTAGCGCACGGCCGATTCGAGCGCCGCCTTGACCGGCCCCATGATCCCGTAATTCTCGATGACCTGGTTGGCGCCATGATAGCTCATGGCGAAGATCGTTCCCCCACCGGTCATCAGCTTTTCGGCCCGGCGCGTCAGGTCGAGCAGCGACCAGCACGATACATCCATCGCCGTCAGAAAGCCGTCGCGCGGGCAGTCGGTGACGCGCCCGGCGAGCGCCTCCCGCGGGGCGAAGGCGATCGAGTGGACGAGAATGTCGAGGCGTCCCCATTTCGCCGCGATCGCCTCGAACACCGCATCGACCTGCACCGTGTCGCGAACCTCCAGCGGCAGCAGCAGCGACGCTTCGACCGCCTGCGCCAACGGCTCGACATAAGGGCGCGCCCGATCGTTGAGATAGGTCATCGCGATCTCGGCGCCGGCCCGATGCATCGCTTGGGCGCATCCCCAGGCGATCGAGCGGTCGTTGGCGACGCCGACGATCAGGGCCTTCTGCCCTTTAAGGATCGAGGAACGGATCAGCTCGGGTGGCATGCTGTTCGCCCCCGTCATCGGATCGCTGCCGCGGCGCTCTGGCGTCGTGCCTCGGCCACGAGGCTCGCGACGGCGCAGGACGCAAGACGGCTGACCACCGAGTCGGCCCGGCTCGTCAGGATGATCGGGACCCGCGCGCCGAGGACGATGCCGGCGGCATCCGCACCGGCGAGAAAGGATAGGCTCTTGGCCAGCATGTTCCCGGCTTCGAGATCGGGCACCACCAGGACGTTTGCCCGCCCGGCGACCGGCGAGACGATGCTTTTGATCGCCGCGGCCTCCTCGCTGATCGCATTGTCGAGAGCGAGCGGGCCGTCGAGGATGCCGCCGGTGATCTGCCCGCGGTCGGCCATCTTGCACAGTGCGGCGGCTTCGACCGTCGACGGGACCTTGGGATTGACCGTCTCCATCGCCGACAGGATCGCCACCCGCACCTCCGCGAATTGCAAGGCATGGCCGAGGTCGATCGCGTTCTGTACGATATCGACCTTATCCGCGAGATCGGGCGCGATGTTGACCGCGGCATCGGTGATGATCAACGGGTCCTTGTGGCCGGGGACGTCCATCACGAAGCAATGGCTGATACGCCGCGCGGTGCGAATTCCGGTATCGCGCGCGACCACAGCGCCCATCAGCTCGTCGGTGTGCAGGCTGCCTTTCATCAGCGCTTCGGCTTTGCCCTCACGGACGAGCTCGACCGCCTTCGCGGCGGAATCGTGACTGTGCGCCGACTCCTTCAGCGGGAAGCCCGAGATGTCGAGCCCCGCCCGCTCGGCGATATCGCGAATACGGTCGGGCGGCCCGACCAGGATGGGGGTGATCAAGCCGAGCCTCGCCGCCTCCACAGCACCCTTCAGCGAGACCTCGTCGCAAGGATGTGCGACTGCTGTCGTCACCGGGGGCAGGCTCTGCGCCGTGCGCAGCAGCCGCTCGTAGCGCTCGTTCGACCGGATCGCGTCCTTTTCCATCGCTCCGCCTTACCTCCCGGTGATTTACGCTGCCTTATCCCGCCCGACTTCCGGCGGAGGACCGGCGAATATCGCCTCGACGCGTTCGAGCCGCCGCCGGCCCTCTTCGGGAAGGGCGCCGCGCGCCGCGAGCACCCGACGCACTAACGCCAACGCCTCCTCGCACTGCCGGCGATTGCCGGGCAACAGCTTGGGAAGCGCGGTAATAGCCCGCTCCATATCCAGCAGCAGAATCAGGTATTGCTCCTTGACGATCTCCTTAAATCGAGCGACCCCGATGCGCTTGGCAGCCGGCAACTCGGCGCTGATCTGTTTCAGGGCGGCAAATCCGCGCTCGTCGACCTTGCCTTCCGGAAGACGCACATAGATCAGTGCCCGCACCGCCGCCTCGATCAAACCGCCTTGGTCGATCTGCTGTTCAAGGTGGACGGCGGCTTGTTTGGCTGCGGCCTCTCGTGCCACATCGCGCCCGATGCGGCGGCTCACCGAGGTGTCGTCGGCGCGCAGACCGACCATCGCCTGCAGAATGGGAGAACCGTAGGTGTTGAAGAAGAACGCCTCGGTCGCCGCGTCTCGCGCCTTGCCCCACATTTCTAGCCCGCTGGTGATCATGTCCGATGCCATGCGCTCGAAAGCGAGGAATGGATTATCCGGACTTACCGGGCGGCGATTTCCGCGCACCATCTCGGCCCAATCCGCAACGGGCCGCATGAACGGGTTCTGGTCAGCGAAGCTTTCGAAGCGAAGGCGGTTCGGGTGACTGTGCCGCATCAGTTCGGCAGCGGTTTCGGTTACCGCAGCGCGCACCGCCGGCCGCATCAGAGTGCTGTAGGCGCCCTGCGTGATTTCGGAAACCCGCGCGGCGGTCGCGAACGCGAGGTCATCCTCGGGGCTGTTGCCGCCGAGCTTACGGATGTCGTCGAGCGTGCGGTTCTCGAGACCGAACAGATAGTTGCCCTGCACTAGCTGTGGATTTTCGACATTTTCGTCGATACCCGTGATGACCGCCTCATAAAGACCGGGCGGCATCAAATCGATCATGTCCATGGCAAGCGCGAACTCGCCATGCTCTTTCGTCGCCACCTTGCCGGAGACGAAGATGCCGAGATGGCCAATGCTCTGGTGCAGGCAATAGACAATCGTCTGGCCGGCTGCGACGAGCTCATCCTCATGATCGTAAAGATCGAGGATCCAGTCCAATGCCTGCTGTGGCGGCGTGATGTCGTCACCCCACGAGCAGAACACGATGATCGGCGACTTGATGTTGCGCAGGTCGATGCGAACGCCGTTGGAGTTGCGCAACTCGCCCGAAACAAGCTTATTTCCGACGAAAAGCTGGTCGGCAATCGACTGCATTTCCTCGGCATTCAGAAGCACCGGGCTGCCCCACCATTTCTCGAATTCGAGAAAGCGCGGCGGCTCGGTATCGATTTTTGAATAGACGTTGTAGATCTTTTTCCAATACGTGTTGTCGGGGTGCAACGATTCGAAATTCGCAACCAGGTTGGCGCCATCGAAGATACCTTTACCGAGGTCGCCGGCCAGCGAGGTCAGCCAGGTCCCGCCCAACAGCCCGCCGAGATAGCGCATCGGGTTCTTGCCGTGCACGCCGGCCCAGTAAGAGAGTGGTGATCCGGCGAGCATGATCGGGCCGACCTTTTCCGGGTGAATGGCACTCATCATCATGATCTGCCAGCCGGCCTGGCAATTGCCTATCAGGCAAGGCTTGCCCTCGGCATTCGGGTGGCGCGCGGCCACCTCCTCGACAAAACGGGCCTCCGCCTCGCACACATCCTCGATCGTTTGGCCGGGCATCGGGTCAGGCAGAAAGCCGACGAAATAGCAAGGGTGGCCGGCCGCGAGCGCCACCCCGATCTCGCTGTCGTGCTTCATGCCGCCGATGCCGGGACCATGCCCGGCGCGCGGGTCGAAAACGACGAACGGCCGTTTGTTCGGATCGATCGAAGCGCCTTTGGGCGGGATGATCCGTACCAATCCGTAATTTACCGGGCGCGGCAGCAAGCGCCCATCGAGGACCAGCTCCACATCAAAGCTCAGCACGTTCGGCGCCTTGCGGGCATTGTGCTCGACGCAATTATTGCCGCGTTGGCGCAATACGTCCAGCAACAGAATAGAGCGCTGCCAAGCGTCGACCCAGTAGTCGAGGAAATCGTTCGCCCCGGGACAGAGGCCAGCGGAAGATGGATTTGCAGCTATCTGCTGCAGCTTTGCTTCGGAGCTATCATTCATTTCAGCCTCCTCGTTCGTCAACCAAGGTTGATAAAATCTCCCTTTTATTTTACAGTTTTGTGAACTTGTCAGCCCACTCCGCAAACGCTAGCGGATTAGGTCCTTGATCTAAATCAAAGATGGCCGACCGGCGGCTAACTTTGGTGCGGTGCAGCAAAGGCGCGCGCCGTCACCGAGTCAAATGGTTTCTGCAACCTCTTTCGGCGGATGCCAAAATTAGCCGAACTCCTACCGCGGGCGGGGGGCCGTTCGCGATCGACAAAACCTTCTTCCGGACCTTCAGCAGCGCGGTCTCGCGGCCGCCGCGTCGAGCCGCAGGGCGAGCCGGGATAAGAACGCTCGAACGAGCGTGCGTGACGGCAGATGCGGGGTGCGGCGCGCCGTTTGACCCAAATTAGTGGCTCGTTCTAATCTCTCGATCGGTAATCCACGATGTCGCCTCGACCCGACGAGAGACATACAAAAGAGCACATCCGCATGATGAGCCACGATCTTGGAGAGCAGCGCGGCGACGCTGGTTACCCATGGGAAGGGATCCCCACCGCCGACGAGACCGTCCCCACCTTGACGAGGCGGTTCGACGCGCTCGGTATCCCGTCGACCGAGCAGAGCCGGCGCACGCAGCCGACCAGCGGGCTTTTGACCGGGCGCTTTAGCGGAGCGGCGACAGTCGGGAAGTATACGCATGAGATGGAGGCGGCACCGCTCGGGGTCGATGATCCACCGCATCGCGGTGACGGGCGCGACGACTAATGCGCACGCAGCGCGCGGGCGCAATGCGCAGCTCGACGAAATTGGGTTCAGAGGAGGCGATGATGGCAAACACGCTGTCTGACAAAGAGCGGGCATTGATGGACGCGTACTGGCGGGCCGCCAACTACCTGTCGGTCGGTCAGATCTATCTCTACGACAACCCGTTGCTCAAGCAGCCCCTCACCAAGGATCACATCAAGCCGCGACTGCTGGGCCATTGGGGAACCACGCCGGGTCTGAACTTCGTCTATGTTCACCTGAACCGGCTGATCAAAAAGCACGACCTCAACATGATTTACATCACCGGCCCCGGGCATGGCGGGCCCGGCTTGGTCGCCAACGCCTATCTCGAGGGAACTTACAGTGAGGTCTATCCGAACATTTCTGCCGACGAGGAGGGGATGAAGCGCCTCTTCACCCAATTCTCGTTTCCCGGGGGCATCCCAAGCCATGTGGCGCCGGAGACGCCTGGTTCGATACACGAGGGCGGCGAGCTCGGCTACGCCATCTCGCACGCCTACGGAGCGGCCTTCGACAACCCCGACCTGATCGTTGCTTGTGTCGTCGGTGACGGCGAGGCGGAAACCGGAGCGCTGGCGACGAGCTGGCATTCGAACAAATTTTTGAACCCGGCGACTGACGGGGTAGTTCTGCCGATCCTCCACCTCAACGGCTACAAGATCGCCAATCCCTGCATCCTCGCGCGGATCAGCCACGAGGAACTCGATCACCTCTTCCGGGGCTACGGATATACACCGTATTTCGTCGAGGGTGACGAGCCGCAAGCGATGCACGAACTGATGGCCGCCACACTCGACACCATCACTGGCGAAATCCAGCGTATCAAGTCCGATGCGCGTGTGAACGGTTTCACGAAGCGGCCTCTCTGGCCGATGATCGTATTGCGCACGCCCAAAGGCTGGACCTGCCCGAAAGAAATCGATGGCAGGCGTACCGAGGGCTACTGGCGCGCGCACCAGGTGCCGATGGGGGAGATGCACGAAAACCCGGCCCATGTGCGCATCCTCGAAGAGTGGATGAAGACCTACCAACCTGCCGAGCTGTTCGACGGCGGCGGCCGCCTGCGGCCCGAATTGGCCGAGCTTGCCCCGCGCGGCAACCGCCGCATGAGCGCCAACCCGCACACGAATGGCGGCTTGCTGCTGCGCGAATTGCGGCTCCCGAAATTCCGTGACTACGGTGTCGAGGTGACCGCACCCGGCGCCATGACAGCCGAATCCACTCGGGTCATGGGCAGGTTCCTGCGCGATGTCATGAAGCTGAACACAGATTCGCGCAACTTCCGGCTGTTCAGCCCGGACGAGAGCAACTCAAACCGCTGGCAGGATGTGCTCGAGGTCACCAACCGCGCTTGGGTCGCCGAGACGGAGCCTTGGGACGACCATCTGGCGCCCGACGGGCGGGTCATGGAGATGCTCAGCGAGCACCAGTGCCAAGGTTGGCTGGAGGGCTATCTGCTGACCGGGCGGCACGGCTTCTTCTCCTGCTATGAGGCGTTCATCCACATCATCGACTCGATGTTCAACCAGCACGCCAAGTGGCTGAAGGTGTGCAACCACATTCCTTGGCGGCGGCCCATCGGCTCGCTGAATTATCTGCTGTCGAGCCACGTCTGGCGGCAGGACCACAATGGCTTCAGCCACCAGGACCCCGGTTTCATCGACCATGTCATCAACAAGAAGGCCGAGGTCGTCCGCGTCTATCTGCCGCCTGACGCCAATTGCCTGCTGTCGGTCACCGATCACTGCCTGCGCAGCCGGAACTACGTCAACCTCGTCGTCGCCGGCAAGCAGCCGGCGCCGCAATGGTTGACCATGGAGCAGGCGGTCAAGCACTGCGAGGCCGGGCTCGGGATCTGGGAGTGGGCCAGCAATGACCATGGCGGCGAGCCCGACGTCGTGATGGCCTGCTGCGGTGACGTGCCGACCTTGGAGACCCTCGCTGCCGTCGACCTCCTTCGAAGACACGCGCCCGATTTGAAGGTCCGCGTCATCAACGTCGTCAACCTGATGAAGCTGCAGCCGTCGAGCGAGCACCCGCACGGCCTCTCGGATCACGATTTCGATGCGCTGTTCACGACGGACAAGCCGATCATCTTTGCCTTCCACGGCTATCCGTCACTCATTCATCGGCTAACCTACCGGCGAATCGGCCACCACAATATCCATGTGCGCGGGTACAAGGAGGAGGGCACGACCACCACGCCGTTCGACATGTGCGTGTTGAATGACCTCGATCGCTTCCACCTGGTCTGCGACGTGATAGACCGGGTGCCGAAGCTTGGGGCGCGGGCCGCTTACGCGAAGCAGGCGATCCGCGACAAGCTCATTGACCACAAGGAGTTTATTGCCCGATACGGCGACGACATGCCCGAGATCACCGGCTGGCGATGGGGGCAGGAAGCGGCGTCCGTAGGGGTGCGTTCAACCGAAGCCGACAACGTTTGACCCCGAAGGATGCGAGGGTGAACGTGTTCGCGATCAGACACGGCGAGACGGCATGGAGCCTGAGCGGCCAGCACACCGGAACAACGGACATTCCGTTGACCGAAAGTGGGCGCCGCGTCGCCGAACGGCTGCGGCCGGTGCTGGCCCAGAACGCGTTCGCGCTCGTTCTTTGCAGCACCATGCAGCGGGCGCGGGAGACCTGTGAGCTGGCGGGTCTCGGCGACCAAACTGTCATCGACCCCGACCTGGTCGAGTGGAACTACGGCGAGTACGAAGGACTAACGCCCAAGCAGATCCACGAGGTCGCACCGGGCTGGCTGATCTTCCGGGATGGATGCCCGGGCGGCGAGACGGCGGACGAAGTGGGTGCGCGGGTAGACCGGGTGATCGCCCGGGCGCGCGCGGCTGACGGTGACGTCGCGCTGTTCGCGCACGGCCATGTGCTGCGCGTGCTCGCGGCACGGTGGATTGGGCTGCCTGCAGGCGGCGGGCAGCATTTTCTGCTCGATACGGGCACCCTGTGCGTCCTCAGCTGTTACCGCGACATACCGGCTGTGAAGGTCTGGAATGGGCCTCTCGCTGGCTAGGGCGCGGTCGCTGCCGGGAGCATACGAGCGGTTCAGGGCAGTTGTCCGCTCAGTGACGGATGTTCTTTGGTGAAAGGAGAGACCGATGCAGCAGCCCGAAAGAAAGCGTGCGATCACGCGAAACAGGTACGACGCCGTCCTGCTCGATCTCGACGGTGTGATCACCGACACCGCAAGCATTCACGCGGCGTGTTGGAAACAGATGTTTGACGAGTACCTTCAGAAACGCGCGACGCAGATAGGCGAAGTATTCCGTCCCTTCGACATCGCCACGGACTACCGGCTCTATGTGGATGGCAAGCCTCGCTACGACGGCGTCCGCGACTTTCTCACATCGCGCGATATCCGGCTCCCCCAGGGAAGCCCCGACGACCCTCCGCAGGCCGAAACAGTGGATGGCCTCGGGAACCGCAAGAATGACCTGGTCAACAAAATCATAGAAGACAAAGGGGTGGAGCCCTACGAGGGAAGCGTTGAACTCGTCCACCAGCTCCGCCATCAGGGATTCAAAATCGCCGTCGTCACCTCGAGCCAGAACTGCACGGCCGTTCTAAAGGCCGCCAAATTGAATGACTTCTTCGACGTACAAGTCGATGGCAACGTGATCCACGTGCAACACTTGGCCGGGAAGCCCGCCCCAGACACGTACTTGATGGCAGCCAAGCTGCTCGGTGTTCAGCCTTCACGAGCGGTTGTGATCGAGGACGCCCTCTCGGGAGTGGAGGCTGGGTCCGCCGGAAGATTTGGCCTTGTGATCGGCGTCGCGCGCCAGGGGAACGCCGATGAGCTGCAGCGCCATGGCGCGCATCTGGTGGTGAACGATTTGGGCGAACTGGTTGGCTGACCAACGCCCCACACTGCCTTGGGAGGAACAGCCAGATGCTTGAGGCGCTGGAACCGACGCAAGATCCCAGCTGGGTTCTGACCCACGAAGGGTACAACGTGCTGACCGAGAATGCGGTTGAATCCCGCTTTGCACTCGGCAACGGATTCCTAGGGATGCGGGCCTCGCGTCCGGTCAGCCGTGGCCCGACATGGGTTAGCTGGCAGGGCTATGTGAGATGGGCGTCGTGGCCCCGCTGTTATGTCGCGGGCCTCTTCGACAGACCTAACACTGTGCCGCCAGTGCCCGCACTGGTGCCCATCGCGGACTGGTCGCGGGTGAGGCTTGTGCTGGACGACAACCCGCAACTGCTGCTGGACGGAGATTTCCTCGCCAGCGCGCGTCAGCTCGATATGCGCCGCGGCATACTCGTGTCGGACCTCAGCTATAGGGCGCACGCCGGCATCACCATTAGCAGCGGCGAACTGCGCCTTGTGTCCCTGGCGGACCGCGCGGTGGCATTGCAGCTCCTGAGGTTTTCGCTCGACCGCGACGGAATAGACGTGACGCTGGAGGCCAACTTCGCCATGGCCGGTATGGGCATGGAGCCGTTACAGCTGGACCGCGATGTCTGTGCCTGGCGCACGGAGGGCTCCCATAAAGCTGTGGCGATGGCGGGCAGCGTCACATTGCTAGCCGATGGCCGTCTGCTCGCCCCGGAGCGATCGTTCTCGCTGCGCTGGATCTGGCGCTGGCGCTCGGTTGCCGGACAGGTGCTCGAACTCGACCGTCTCGTCACGGTGGCGCGTTCGGACAGGTTGGCGGACGACCCGGCCCCGGTTGCCACCGATGCGCTGTCCCGCAGCCGCGCGCTTGGCTGGCGCGGGGTGCTGGCAGCACACGAAACCGCATGGCAGCAACGTTGGGACGCGAGCGATATCATCGTCGAGGGTGACGATGAGGTGCAGGAGGCGGCCCGCTTCGCCGTTTACCATCTCACGAGCGCCGCGAACCCGGAGGACGAAAGTGTCTCGGTTGGCGCGCGCGGCCTGACCGGGGACGCGTATTTCGGCCATGTGTTCTGGGATACCGAGATCTACCTGCTGCCCTTCTACGTCACGGTCTGGCCGGAGACGGCGCGCGCGCTGCTCATGTATCGCCATCACACGCTGCCCGGCGCGCGCGCCAAGGCGGACGCGATGGGCTACAAAGGCGCGCTCTACGCCTGGGAATCGGCCGACACCGGCGAGGAGACCACGCCCGAGCGCGTGGTGGGTCCCGGCGGAGAGACAATCGACATCCTGACCGGCAGGATGGAGCATCACATCAGCGCCGACGTCGCCTATGCAGTGTGGCAGTACTGGCGTGCGACGGGTGACGATGGGTTCTTCATCGATGCCGGCGCGGAGATTCTGCTGGAGACCGCTCGTTTCTGGGCGTCGCGCGCCGTGTCGGAGGCAGACGGCAAGCGGCATATCCGCCACGTGATCGGGCCTGACGAGTACCACGAGGACGTGGACGACAATGCATTTACCAACGTGATGGCGCGCTGGAACATCGCGCGAGGGCTCGAAGCGATCGAAGTGATGCGCACCCGCTGGCCCGACCGTGCCGAAGCACTATGGGAACGGCTCGCGCTGAGCGAGCCTGAACTTGCCGACTGGCGCGACGCGGTCGGACGCATCGTTACCGGTCTCGATCAGGCCATTGGGCTCTACGAACAATTTGCCGGCTATCACAAGCTGGAGCCGCTCGATCTCTCGCTGTACGCCGACCGCAAGATGCCGATTGACGTGGTGATCGGACGCGAGAGAACGCAGCGGTCGCAGGTGGTCAAACAGGCCGATGTGGTGGCGCTGCTCGCCCTCCTGCCGGACGAGTTCCCGGGCGCGGCGGCGAAAACCAATTTCCGCCACTACGAGCCACGCTGTGCCCATGGCAGTTCGTTGAGCGCGGGTATCCACGCGCTGGTTGCGGCGCGGCTCGGCGAAACCGAAACCGCCCTTCGTTTTCTACGCCAGGCCGCGGCCGCGGACCTTGAACTGGACCCGAACAGCGCCGGCGGCATACGGATCGCCGGACTGGGGGGTCTGTGGCAGGCCATAGTACTCGGCTTCGCCGGCCTCGACCTGAAAGGCGACACGCTTGGCGTCGACCCGAGGCTTCCGCCGCAGTGGCTCAGCCTGTCGTTCCGCGTGAGCTGGAGGGGCCGCTCCGTGGCGATCCGCATCGCCGGCGACGCCGTGCAGGCAACGCTGGTCGAGGGCGAGGGGATGGAGATGCGGATTGCAGCTGAGACGCGGAAACTGGCGCCGGGCGCGACGGTTCAGGTGTCGGTGTAGACTACCACCCTCGCCGTTCACGCCCGCACACCTCCGGACTCAGCGTAGCCCCAGCCGTGAGTGTCGTTGAGTCGCGGTCCCTGGGGGAACCGGCTGCGCCGTCGCAGCAGACTCTGCTTGCCTTGAGCTGGCTTAACTTCTTTCTGTCCGGCATGCAGACAGCCTTTGGACCGATTGCCACTCGCTGAGCCAGATTCGCGGCGGAGAGATTGATTCGGAGGAGCTCCCCACTTAGACGTGGCCAGTCGCACATGTCTCTAAGACTCCACGGCCTAGGCAGCGCGCTCCCCGCAGTTCGTAGCCCGGACTACGGTCATCTTCCTTAGGAGAAACAGCCCGATGATCCATCATGTACCCCTCAGGCCGCCATCCCGTGATTTCCCGGCCGACGAGTGGAACGTCATCGAAAAAGGGTTTCACCCCGAATTCCTGGCGCAGCTGGAAACGATGCTGGCGCTGGGCAACGGGTATCTCGGCATGCGCGGGTGTCCGGAGGAGGGCGGCCCCACTACCGAAAACGCCACTCTCATCAATGGGTTCTATGAAACCCGGCCGATCGTATACGCAGAGGAAGCCTATGGCTTCGCGAAAACCGGCCAGACCATCTTAAACGTGACCGACAGCAAGATTATCAAGCTCTTCGTCGACGACGAGCCATTCTGGCTCCCCCATGCAAACCTCTTGCGCTACGACCGACGGCTCAACATGAAGTCCAGCACGCTGGATCGCGAGATCCTCTGGGAGACGCCGGCCGGCAAACAGGTGTTGATCACATCCCGGCGTCTGGTCTCCTTCGCCAACAGGCACGTGGCCGCCATCTCCTACAATGTGACGTTGCTTAACACGGCGGCATCCCTCGTGATTTCTTCGGAGATGGCAGCGGATGAGCCGAGCACCTTCACCGACGCGAACGATCCGCGCCAGACGAGAATCTTTGCAGGTCGGGTGCTCCATCACCGAACCAGCTATGCCAAAGACCGGCGGATCGTGCTGTGCCATGCGACCGAAAAGAGCCGCCTGACCCTGACGTGCGCCACTGACCATGCGCTGGAGACCTCGTGCCCGCACGCCCACAAGGTTTCCTACACCGAGGACTTCGGGCAAGTCGCCTTCACAATCGACGCCCGGCCCGACTCTCCGATCCATCTCACCAAGTACATGGTCTATCACACGTCGCAGACGGCTTCGGCTGAAGAACTCTGCGGCAGTGCCGAGTGGACCCTGGATCGTGTGACGACCCACGGGTTTCAGCCGCTGCTCTCCTCTCAAGAGCAGTACATGGACGATTTCTGGAGCCGCAGCGACGTCCGGATCAGCGATATCAGAGAAGAACGCACGAAGCGGAGCACGGTGGAGATCCAGCAAGCAGTTCGCTTCAACCTCTTTCACATCCTGCAGGCCTCAGCGCGCGCCGAAGACACGGGCGTGCCGGCGAAGGGCCTCACCGGGCAGGCATATGAGGGGCATTACTTTTGGGACACCGAGACCTACTTGCTGCCGTTTCTGATCTATACCTCCCCTCGAATCGCCAAGAACCTGCTGACGTTCCGCCACAAGATGCTGCCGCAGGCACGAGCGCGCGCCAGACAATTGGGCCATCGCGGCGCCATGTTCCCGTGGCGCACCATAAGCGGGGAAGAAGCGTCAGCTTACTACGCTGCCGGAACCGCACAGTACCACATTAACGCGGACATCATGTATGCGCTACGCAAATACGTGCAGGCGACCGGCGACGAAGCGTTCCTGCAAGACTGCGGCGCCGAGATGCTCGTGGAAACGGCGCGCCTCTGGCTGAGCCTAGGCTTTTACTCAGATGCAAAAGGGGGGAAATTCTGCGTCAACTCCGTCACCGGCCCCGATGAATACAACACAGTCGTGAACAACAACGCATACACTAACTTGATGGCCCGAGAGAATCTGCGATACGCGGCCCAGACTGTCGAGGCGCTGCGGGCAACAGACCCAGACGCGTACAACGCCCTCGTCCACAAAACAGCGCTGGAGCCCTCCGAGGTGGAGGGGTGGATAAAGGCGGCGCAGAGCATGTATGTTCCATATGACGAAAAGCTCAAGATCATCCCGCAGGATGACAGCTTTCTGGACCGAGAGCCGTGGGACTTTCGGAACACACCGCGCGATCATTACCCGCTGCTGCTATTCTACCACCCGCTCAACATCTACCGGAAGCAAGTGATCAAACAGGCGGACGTCGTATTGGCCATGTTCCTGCTGGGCGACGTGTTTTCGGCAGAGGAGAAAAAACGAAATTTTGAATTCTACGATCCCTTGACCACAGGCGACTCGTCGCTGTCCTCGTGCGTCGAGGCGATCATCGCTGCGCAAGTCGGCGATATTGGGAAAGCCATTCGATACGGGGTAGCGGCACTGCTGATGGACCTCGCCGACGTGGGCGGTAACGTGAAGGACGGCTGCCACATCGCCTCGATGGGCGGCACCTGGATGATGCTCACCTACGGGCTTGGCGGCATGCGGGACGATGACGGGATGTTGTCATTCTGGCCACGGCGCGCACCAGAGGACAACGCTATACTTCGGTTTCCCGTGACGTACCGTGGCCAGGTGCTCGACGTCGAAATCGGCCTGGAGAAAGTGGAATACACGCTGCGTGAGGGCAAATCCCTTGTCATCCGCCATGAAACGGAAGAAATTCGGCTGACTCGGGAAAATCCAGTAGCTGTCCGGGCGGTCAGCCAAGGGTAAAAGAAGAGCGGAGAAGTACGGATTTGACGAGATAACTTGGAGAGCGGAGCGGCGTATGTTCCTTCAAAGGTCCCTGAGAGCTAGCCTCGCGTTGCTACTTGTGGGTGGTCTCGCTAGTCTCTCGCTCGCTCTCGTCTCCACCGCTAGATCGCAGAGCACGCAAGAGACGGCGGTCGGTCCTGATGCGCTCGAGGCGCTGGCGCGGGTGGGCAAAACCCTTTCGGCAAAGCAGTTCTCGTTTCAGTCGCGGACATTCCGCTCGTACACAGGACCGAACGGCGCCGCTTTGTTGTGACTTATCGCTCGCTGCCGGGTCGACCAATTTTCACCGCTGAACTCTCCGGCTGAGATTTCTCGATCCAGCCGCCGGATAGCGACTTCGTCTTCCAGCCGCCCGCCGGCGTGACCCAGGTGGAATTGAAGGCGAGCGCAACCACAGCGACCCCGAAGTAGACAGGAGACTCGTCATGAAGCGGGTAGCCCTGTTTTGCTTGAGTTTATTGCTGGCGACCGCATTAACACTGGACGCGTCGGCGTTTCGGGGCGGTGGTGGTCGGGGCGGTGGTGGGGGTTTCCGGGGCGGTGGCGGCGGGATGTACCGAGGCGGCGGCGGTGCCGGCGCTATCCGCGGACCGGGAGGCGGCGGCGCGGTTCGGGGGCCGATGGGCGGCGGTGCAGCGCGAGGACCAGCGGGGGGTGCCGCTGTGCGCGGACCACGAGGTGCCGGCGCCGCTGTGGGTGCCGGCGGGGGTGCGGCAGTACGCGGACCGATGGGTGGCGGCGCCGCTGCAGGCCCGGCGGGCAATGTTGCCGTGGGTGGGCCTGCGGGCAACGTCGCGGTCGGTAATACGAAGGTTTATCGCGGGTCATATACGAACGTTTATGGTGGCGCATATCCCTATTATGGCTACGGCGCCGGCGCGGCAGGTGTTGCCGTAGGGGCCGCTGTTGGCGCCGCAGCGACAGCGCCCTACTACTACCCCTATTACCCGCATCCCTATTATCAAACTCCTTGTGGACCGCCATACACGCCGGATACGACCAACTGCCCAAACCCGTATTGAACGCTATTCTTCGACAATTGAGGTCTCAGCTGAGCCATGACCACCGAGACTCGCGCTGGCGGCGACGCTTGGCGCATAATTGGCGGGGCGGCGGTGGCACCGAGGAGTGAAGGAGAGATGCATGCAGCATTTTCTGCTGGATACGGGCACTCTGTGCATTCTCGGCTATTACCGAGAGGTGCCCGCGATGAGGATCTGGAATGGGCCCCTGATCGGGCATACGCGATGACAAAGGGGTTCCCAAAGCCGCCTGGAAACCGGCGGCCCCAACCACCGGAGGGATCATGAGAGCAGTTCCGATTGCATCATTTGCGCTACTGCTGGCCGTCAGCTGCGGCTGGATTAGTCCATCCCTCTCGCAAACGCCGCCTTCCGTGCCCGGCGGGACGCCGGGGGTTGGGATTCCCGGGGTCAAGGTTCCGTCGATCCCGGGAGTACAGCAGCCGGCAATCCCAGGGCTGCAATCCCCTCCAGGTACGGGCGGCGTCCCAGGTGCGGCAGGCGCCGCAGGAGCAGGCGCATCAGTCACCAAGGGGCAGGACACGCAATGGGCAGGGAAAAGATGTCTGAATAGAGGCGACAACAACATGGGGACTTGTCAGGATGTATGTAAGAATCTAGGCGTTACGCGCACCAGCGACTCCCGGGAATATTCTGGCATTTGCAACTACTAAAGACCGATTGCGCGCCCGGACGCTGGCGCCAGCGTGGCAAGAGCTTCCCGCTCGGCGCGACGCTGGTCCCGGGCGGCGCCAATTTCAGCGTGTTCGCCAAACACAGTACGGCGGCCCAGCTGCTGCTGTTCGACGCTGCGGACTCCGCGAACGCGTCTCGCGTTATCGACCTCGACCCGCGTACGAACCGCACCTACCATTATTGGCACGCCTTTGTGCCCGGCGTCACGGCGGGCCAGATCTATGGCTACCGCGTCGCCGGGCCTTTCGATCCTGCGCGGGGGCTTCGTTTCGACCCCGACAAGCTGCTACTCGACCCGTACGGGAAATGCGTCTCCCGGCCGGCGGGTCGCAGCCGGGAGGCGGCACGGCAGCCGGGGGACAACGTGGCCGCCGCGCTGAGGAGCGTGGTCGTCGATCCGGGCGGATACGACTGGGAGGGCGATGCACCCCTGGGGCGGCCGTTCGCGAAGACCATCATCTACGAGATGCATGTCGGCGGGTTCACCCGCCATCCGAGCTCAGGCGTCGCTCCTAGCAAGCGCGGCACCTACGCCGGGCTGGTCGACAAGATTCCCTACTTGCAGGACCTCGGGATCAGCGCCGTCGAGCTGTTGCCGGTCTTTGCCTTCGACGAGCAGGACGCTCCGCAGGGCCTCGGCAACTATTGGGGGTACCAGCCCCTGTCGTTTTTCGCGCCGCATGACGGCTACAGCTCCCGACCCGACCCGCTTGGCGCGCTCGACGAGTTTCGCGACATGGTCAAGGCGCTGCATTGCGCGGGAATCGAGGTCATCCCCGATGTCGTCTACAACCACACCACCGAGGGCAACGAAAACGGTCCCACCATCTGCTTCCGCGGATTGGCAAACGAAACCTATTACATCCTTGCGGAGGACAAATCCCGCTACGCCGACTACACCGGCTGCGGCAACACGCTGAACGCCAATGAATCGATCGTCCGGCGCTTGATCCTCGACAGCCTGCGCTATTGGGTCAGCGAGATGCATGTCGACGGCTTTCGCTTCGATCTCGCTTCGGATCCTGTCACGCGATCAGGAAGGCCGCCCAATGACATCGCCGCCGATCCTGTGGGACATCGAATCCGACCCCATCCTCGCCAATGTCAAGCTGATTGCCGAGGCCTGGGACACCGCCGGCCTTTATCAGGTCGGCAGTTTTGTCGGCGACAGCTGGAAGGAATGGAACGGGCGGTTTCGCGACGACGTCCGGGCTTTTCTCAAAGGGAACAACGGAACGGCCCGTGCGATGGCGTTCCGGCTGTCCGGGAGCCCAGACATCTACCAGCGAGAAGAGCGCGAACCGGAGCAGAGCATCAATTTCGTAACCTGCCATGATGGGTTCACGCTCAACGATCTGGTTTCCTTTAACAGCAAGCACAACGAGGCGAACGTGGAAGGAAACCGCGACGGGGCGGACCATAATCTGAGCTGGAATTGCGGCGTCGAAGGTCCCACCCCCGACCCCGAGGTCGAGCGGCTGCGCAATCGCCAGGTCAAGAACTTTCTGACCTTGATCCTGCTGGCGATGGGAACACCGATGCTGCTGATGGGAGACGAGGTACGCTGCAGCCAGGGCGGCAACAACAACGCCTACTGCCAGAACAACGAAATCTCATGGTTCGATTGGACGTTGGTCGAGAAGAACGGGGACGTTCTCCGCTTCGTCAAGGATCTCATCGCGCTGCGGATGAACCGCGACCTGCCGGTCGAGCGGCTCCATATGACCCTCAACGAACTCCTACGCCGACAGCCGGTCCAGTGGCACGGTGTCAGATTGAATGAGCCGGATTGGGGACACGAATCGCACACCGTCGCGGCGACCTTTCCGCTGCTCGGGTACCGGCGGCTGTTGCACATCATCATCGACGCCTACTGGGAGGCGCTCGAGTTCGAAGTCCCTCCGCTCGAAGCGCAAGAATCGTGGCGACGCTGCGTCGATACGTATCTCGATCCGCCGGACGACATCTGCAGCTGGGCCGATGCGCAAAGGCTGCGGGGCTCGACCTGCCAGGTTCAGCCGCGTTCGGTTGTCCTTCTGCTCGCCGAGGTCCGGGGGTGAGGGAAAGCTGTTGTTCTCTATCCCGGAGACAGGTCTGGTCAGCCATTGTTGCCTCCCGCTAACACGGACTTAGCCCAGCAAATCCGCTGCGAACGCGATATGTGACGTTTTCATGAATTTGTCGGTGCGCCGAGAGTCGCGGGCGATGCGTTTGTGTCCGATTGCATGCAAGTTGTATAAGATTCGAGCAGCGAGCGCTAATCGTAGGAGGAGACGATGGCCAAGTCCACCAGCCCCGCAGCGACGAAGACGGCGGATGAACTGCGTCTCGACGAGGCGCGGGAGAAGGGGGTGGCGTGGAAGCAATGGGGCCCGTATCTCAGCGAACGCCAATGGGGCACGGTCCGCGAGGACTACAGCGAGAACGGCGATGCGTGGAACTATTTCACCCACGATCAGGCCCGCTCGCGCGCCTATCACTGGGGTGAGGACGGCCTCGCCGGGTTCAGCGACGACCACCAGCGGCTGTGTTTTGCCCTCGCCCTATGGAACGGCAAGGACCCGATCCTCAAGGAGCGGCTGTTCGGCCTGACCAACAGCGAGGGCAACCACGGCGAGGACGTCAAGGAATATTATTACTACCTCGACAGCACGCCGACCCATTCGTACATGAAGTACCTTTATAAATATCCGCAGAACCCATACCCCTACGGAGATCTGATCGAGGCGAACCGGCGACGCGGCCGCAACGATTCGGAATACGAACTGCTCGATACCGGCATCTTCAACGACGATCGGTATTTCGACGTATTCGTCGAATACGCGAAAGCCGCCCCCGGCGACATCTTGATCCAGATCAGCCTGTGCAATCGGGGGCCCGAAGCCGCTAGCCTGCACGTGCTGCCGACCCTATGGTTCCGCAACACCTGGACATGGTGGCCGGACCAGCCGAAACCCTCTCTGCGACAGATGCCCGGAGCAAACGCTGTCACAATCGAAACGTCGCATGCCGAGCTCGGCGGCTTCCTGCTGCATTGCGACGGAAATCCGCGCCTGCTGTTCACCGAAAACGATACCAACAACGAACGCCTCTTCGGCACGCCGAACGCGACACCCTATGTCAAGGATGGGATCGACAACTATGTCGTGTCGGGCCGGCAGGAGGCTGTCAACCCGAGCCAGACCGGGACCAAGGCCGCCGCGCACTACCAGGTCAATGTGGGCGCGGGCGCGACCTCTGTGATCCGCCTGCGGCTCAGCAAAACTGCGGCGGGTAATCCCTTCGGTAGCCAGTTTAACCAAGTCATCGAACAGCGCCGGCAGGAGGCCGACGCGTTCTATCGATCGATAACCCCCGCCCATGTCGGCGAAGACGAGGCCAATGTGATGCGCCAGGCATTGGCCGGGATGCTGTGGAGCAAGCAGTACTTCTTTCTCGATGTCGACAAGTGGCTCGAGGAGCACGGCGCAGATCCGTTGCTCGGCGAAAAGCGCCAGGTCCGGAACCGTGATTGGTTCCACATGAACAGCGACCATGTCATCTCGATGCCGGACAAGTGGGAATATCCCTGGTTCGCTGCCTGGGACCTGGCATTCCACACGATTGCCCTGTCGAGTGTCGACATCGATTTCGCCAAGGAGCAGCTCGATCTGCTGCTCCGCCAATCCTATCTGCATCCGACCGGACAGATCCCGGCCTATGAGTGGAACTTCAGCGATGTCAACCCGCCGGTACAAGCCTGGGCGACGATCTTTGTCTATAGGATGGAGGAGGCATTACGCGGCCAAACGGATCTCGATTTTCTGAAGCGGATGTTCGGCAGGTTGTCGTCGAATTTCGGTTGGTGGGTGAACCGCAAGGACCGCTCCGGCAGGAGCCTCTTCGAAGGCGGGTTTCTCGGGCTCGACAATATCGGCGTCTTCGACCGCAGTGCGCCATTGCCCACCGGCGGATATTTGGAACAGGCCGACGGCACCGCGTGGGTCGCCCTGTTTTGCCAGAACATGATCGAGATCGCCTTCGAACTTGCGGCCCACGACCAGACCTATGAGGAGTTGGCGGCGAACTACGCGATGGAGTTGTTGCTGATCGCCCGTTCGATGAACGCGACCGGTCCGGATGGCATGTGGGATGAGGAGGACGGCTTTTATTATGACGTCCTTCGCCTGCCCGACGGAAACGCGACGCGACTCAAGGTCCGCTCGATGGTGGGCCTCTTACCGCTTTGTGGCGCGACGGCTATAGAGAAGTGGCAGCGCGAGCGGGTCCCGAGACTGACGGCTGGGGTCCAGAGGCAGCTGGCGCGCATGCCGGAGCTCCGCGAATCGATCCATGCAACGGGGCCCGGCCACCTGGGTGTGGCAGAACGCGGCATCATGGGTCTTGTAAACGAGAATCGGCTGCGCCGGATATTGACCCGCATGCTCGACGAGAACGAGTTCCTGAGCCCCTACGGGCTCCGAGCACTGTCCCGTTACCACGCCGAGCACCCCTATGTGTTCTCGGCGGGCGGTCAGGAATATCGCGTGAGCTATCTGCCGGCGGAATCCGACACCGGCATGTTTGGCGGCAACTCGAACTGGCGCGGGCCGATCTGGATGCCGGTCAACGCGCTGATCATCCGCGCGCTGATGCATTACTTCGCCTATTACGGCGACAACTTCAAAATCGAGTGCCCGACCGGCTCGGGCAAGTTGATGAACCTGTTCGAGGTCGCGCATGAGATCGTCAATCGCCTGACCCGGATCTTCCTCCGCGACGAAAGCGGCCGGCGGCCGGTATTCGGGGGCGCCGAAAAATTTCAGCGCGATCCCAACTGGCGAGACCATTTGCTGTTTTACGAATACTTCCATGGCGACAATGGCGCCGGCCTCGGCGCCAGTCACCAGACGGGTTGGACCGGGGTCGTCGCCGGCCTGATCGAAATCTTCGGCAAGCTCGACGCCCAGACTTTTCTGCAAGGCGGACGGGAGGCGGCGCTCGGCCGAGAGAAGGAGAGGGTGTAAGGGACGAGGATGGCGACCGTCCCACGCTATCCGTCGCTTTTTCAGATCAACACCCGTGTCTGGCTCGAGCGTCTGTCCCGCCAGGCTCGCAAACCGATCACTCTGGCCGACATCGACGACACAACGATCGACGGCTTCGCGAAAAAGGGCTTCGACTGGATCTGGCTGTTGAGCGTCTGGCAGATCGGCGCCGCCGGCCGGGCCGTTTCGCGCGGCAATCCGCAATGGCGCGCCGAGTTCCAGGCCATTCTCCCCGACCTGACCGAGGACGACATCTGCGGCTCCGGCTTCGCGATCACCGCCTACACCGTCGGTGACGCGCTGGGCGGCGAGACGGCGTTGGCGCAATTCCGCGAAAAGCTGGCAAGGCGCGGCATCAAGCTTTTGCTCGATTTCGTGCCGAACCATACCGCCCCCGACCATCCGTGGGTGAAGGCCCATCCCGACTACTATGTCGAAGGCAGCGAGGAGGCGTTGGCGGGCGCGCCAGCAAATTACCTCCGGGTCGAGACCGACCGGGGACCGAAGATGCTCGCCTATGGCCGCGATCCGAATTTTCCCGGTTGGCCCGACACCCTGCAGCTCAACTATGCCAATCCCGAGCTGCAGAGGGCGCGGATCGACGAGCTGATCGCGATCGCCGGCAAGTGCGATGGCGTGCGCTGTGACATGGCGATGCTATTGCTGCCCGAGATTTTCCAGCGCACCTGGGGGATCTTGCCCGAGCCGTTCTGGCCGAAGGCGACGGCGGCGGTGCACGCTCGGTATCCCGCTTTCATTTTCATGGCCGAGGTCTATTGGGACCTCGAATGGACGTTGCAGCAGCAGGGCTTCGTTTACTGCTACGACAAGCGGCTCTACGACCGCCTGAGAGACGGCCATGCTGCGCCGATCCGCGGCCACCTGCTCGCCGGGCTCGACTATCAGGACAAGCTCGTCCGCTTTCTCGAAAACCACGACGAGCCGCGCGCCGCGTCCGAATTTTCCTGGCCGCAGCATCAGGCGGCGGCGATCATCACCTTCCTCTCCCCCGGCCTGCGCTTCTTTTATGACGGCCAGTTCGAGGGCGCACGGGTGCGGGTGCCGCCTCATCTCGGCCGCGGCCCGGTCGAGCCGATCGACCAGGAAGTCGCCGCGTTTTATGCCAAGCTGTTGCGGGCGCTAAAGGAAACCAGCGCCTTTCGCAGCGGCGCCTGGTCGCAGCTTCAGCCGCACCCCGCCTGGCCTGGCAACTGGACGTCGGACGGCTTCGTAGCTTACGCCTGGGCCGGCGAGGACGGCAGCCGTCATGTCGTCGTCGTCAATTACGCGGGCAACCAGGGGCAATGCCGGCTGCAGCTGCCTTTTCCCGAGTTCCGCGACAAGCCGGTACGACTGACCGACCTGACCGGCACTGAGGTCTACGATCGCGATGGCAGCGAGATCATCGATCCTGGGCTCTTCATCGACCACGCGCCCTGGCATTTCAACGTGTTCGCGCTGCGGGCGATCTGACACAGCGATGCGCCGGAGGCTCGCTGCCGCCGCCGCTCTGCCCCTTCTGGCCGCTGCGTGTACGAACATCGGTCCGTCCACGGTGTCGCCATCCTAATGCTCATGGGAGAATCTGCCTGAAATGTACGAGAATGCCGCCTTTCTCGCCGTTTTTCTTCTGATCTACAGCGCGGTCGCGGGCCGGATCGAACGGTCCCTGATCAGCGGGCCGATCGTGTTCACGGTGGTCGGTTTTATCCTCGGCCCCGATGGGTTGGGCGTGTTGCGCATCAACATAACCGGCGAGGGGTTGCGCCTTCTGGCCGAGCTGACCCTCGCGATGGTTCTGTTCACCGATGCGGCCAACGCGGATTTTGGTGTCGTCCGGCGCAATTTGGGCCTCCCGGGGCGACTTCTCGGCATCGGTCTGCCACTGACGATCCTCCTCGGCTTTCTCTTCGCCGCAATCGTGTTCCCCTCGCTCGACATTTTGGAATTGGCATTGCTGGCGGCGATCTTGGCGCCGACCGACGCGGCCCTCGGCAAGCCGGTCGTGGCGAACCAGGCGGTCCCGGCGGTTATGCGCGAGGGGCTCAATTTGGAGAGCGGTCTCAACGACGGCATCTGTGTGCCGATCGTGGTGATCCTGCTCGGGCTGGCGGTCGGCACCCATGTTGAGGGCGGAACCGTTGGGCACGTCGTCTGGGTGGTCGTCGAAGAAATCGGGATCGGCGCGTTGGTCGGGCTCGCATTGACCTGGCTCACCATTCGGATGGTGCGCTTCGCCGAAGGGCAAGGCTGGATCAGCAAGAACTGGGTGGAGATCCCGATCGTGGCCCTCGCGGCGGCGTGCTTTGCCGCGGCGCAGGCGGCCGGCGGCAGTGGATTCATCGCGTGCTATGTCGGCGGACTCCTATTGAGCGGGTTGGGCGCGCACCACAAGGAAGAGCTGCTGCGCGGCGCCGAGCACATGGGCGAAGCGCTGGCGCTGCTGACATGGGTGGTGTTCGGCGGTATCGTGGTCGCCCGCATGATCGACCGTGTTACCTGGCCGGCGTTGCTCTATGCGGTGCTCAGCCTGACCGTGATACGTATGCTGCCGGTCTTTTTGTGCCTGATCGGCACGCGCACGACTGCGAGGGACAAGCTCTTCATCGGCTGGTTCGGCCCGCGTGGGCTGGCGACAATCGTTTTCGCGATCCTCGTCCTCGACGCAAAGCTGCCCGGCAACGACACGATCATGCTCGCAGCCGGTTGGACCGTGCTGCTCAGCGTCATCGCCCACGGCGTGACCGCCAACCCGCTCGTCAAGGCGATCGCGACGCGCAGCGCAGAGGCGGCTACTTCCAGTTAGCATGCGCCAGAGACTTGCGGCCGTTGTTCTGAACCTCTTGCTTGTTGCATGCAGCAGCATCGGGCCGGCAACGGTGTCGCGCGACCGGGTCGACTACGCGCAAGCGATCGGTGATTCCTGGAAGCAGCAGACTCTTCTCAACATCGTCAAGATCCGATACGCCGACATTCCGATCTTTCTCGAGATCACGCAGGTCATTGAGAGCTACCAGCTCCAGAGCGTGCTTAACGGCACTTTCAACGCAGGGAACTTCAATTCAAGCGTTATCGGACCCTTCACGGCGAGCGGTACCGCGTCGGCTGGGGGTACCTACGCGGAGCGACCCACGGTGGTGTATTCCCCGCTCACCGGGACGGATTTCTTAAGAAGACTCATGACGCCGATCCCGCCGAGCTCGGTGCTGTTCGTGCTGCAGGCGGGCTATTCCGCCACGCTCGCCATGCCGCTCATGCTGGATTCGATTAACGGCATGCAAAATGAGTCCAAAAGGCTGAACCGATCGGCCGACCCCAAATTCACCCGCCTCGTCGAGCTTATACGAGAAGGGCAGCTCGCCGAAGCTCTGCAGATTCGCATAGAGCGCCCCAAGGAAGGCCCCGAGACCTCCGTGCTGATTTTCGGACCGAGCAAAGATCCAGTGATCGCAGCCAAAGGCAGGGAAATAAAAAGCATCCTCGGGCTAAAGCCGGACCTACGGGAACTCACAGTGACCTACGGCGGCTACTCGGGAAGAGACGACGAGATCGACATGATAACACGCTCGATGCTGCAGATCATGCAGGAGTTCGCGACGATGGTGCTGGTGCCAGAGACCGATGTTGCTGAAGGGAGGGCTTATCCTGGTTTGGTCGATACACAGGCAGGGCAGCCTCAGAGCGGGCCGACGCTGAGAATCCACAGCGCCAATGCGGCACCGAAAGATGCCTATGTTGCCGTGCAGTACGATAACCGGTGGTTTTGGATCGCCAACACGGACACCCAATCCAAGGCCACTTTTGGAGCCGTGATCCTGCTGTTCTCGGTCTCCGAAACAGGGGTAAAGGGGACGCCCCCCGTGGTCACCATACCCGCCAACCCGTGAGTGCTGCCGTCCAGGAGAAAGCGAATGAGGACCAAGCCCATCCGTTATAATGATACCCACCCGGCCGAGCCGATCGGGATACCCGCCGGCGTCGCACACCGGATCGGCGCCTGGATCCTGCACGAATGGCTGGAGATATTGCCGCCGACAATCTTCTTTTTCGTCGGCTTCAACTTTATCGTGCTTACCACAAACCTTCTTGTCGCCCAGTATCTGGTCGCAGTCAGCAATTTCATGCTCGCGACGTTGGCGGCGGTCGTTTTCGGCAAGGCCGTCCTGGTCGCCAACAAGATGTCGTTATTGAGACGCTATGATCGGGCGCCGCTGATCCAGGACCGCTCGACCCGGCCGGCGACCGCGCTGTAGATGAGGAGGAGCGCGGCTAAGATCGCGGCATTCTGGTACATTTGAGGCACGTCTCCCAAAATGACCTACAAAACAAATTGAAGCCCATCGGTTATGATGCCTTGACTGGATCATCGCGCCCAGGGGATCGAGGACCTAATCGCCGCCGACCTCACGCATGATGCGAGCTAGGAGAGATGCCCCAAAATCTTCCTCCGGTGACCATGACAGATGAACTCCACCAACCGACGGAAGAACGAGCCCCTGACGGTGCCGCCAGGATGGCCTTGATCGAGCGCAGCATTCTCGTGCTGCTCGTTGTCGGCCTCCTTATCGGCGTTCTGGCGGTCGTGAAGCCGTTCACGACCGCCATTCTGTTTGGCGCGTCACTGGCGACCGCGGCTTGGCCGATACGTCAAGCTCTGGTCCGTCGCGGGCTCGGGCGTGGGCCGGCGGCCGCGCTGCTGCTTTTGTTGTCGCTCGTGCTTGTCGTTCTGCCAATGCTCCTCTTTGCGCCCCATCTCGCCGATCAACTAGTCCAGGGAACCCAGCGTGCGGAGTCATATTTCGCAGCGACGCCGGAGCGACCTGCCTGGATCGGAGCCGTGCCACTGGTCGGCCGGCGTCTGGGAGCCACCTGGGACCGTATCGTCGAGGTGAAGGGCAATCTACGCGCGCTGTCGGAGCCCTATACCGCGAATTTGGAGCAGATCATGATCGGTGCGGCGCGAGCTCTGGCCGACAGCCTGGTACAGGTGCTTCTTTCGCTGGTCGTGGCGACTATGTTCTGGGTCAACGGCGAGGGGCTGGTTTCGATGCTGCACGACGCACTCCGGCGCCTCGGCGGTCCGATCGCCGAGCGAGTACTCGACGTCGCAGCCGGGGCGATACGCAGCGTCGCCTACGGTGTGGTCGGCACGGCAGCCATCCAGGCGGTCCTGCTTGCCATCGGCCTCGCTGTCGCCGGAGTCCCCGGTGCCGGGACCCTTGGCTTCGTCGCTCTGCTGCTCGCGATCAGCCAGATCGGCGGCCCGCTGCTCATCATAATTTGGGGTGGAGCAGCGTGGTGGCTGTTCGCGCAGGACCAGCAAGTTTGGGGCATATTCATGATCATCTGGGGCATATTCATCAGCATGGTCGACAATTTCATCAAGCCCTGGCTGATCGGCTTCGGCGTCGAGATGCCAATGTCGCTGACCATTCTGGGCGTCTTTGGCGGTTTTCTCGCCTTCGGCTTCTTGGGCCTGTTCATCGGGCCGACCCTGATCGCCATCATGTTCACCCTGCTGCAGGCCTGGCGCGTTGCCGTCTCGGGGCATCCCGCCGGGGAGGTCATGTCTGGCCCAGAATCTTGAATAGACCGGCTTGGTTGCGGCGTGTCCCGGCGGCCCGCTGGTTGGCCTCCTTCAGGTTGACCCCGGCTCCGAGACTTGGCTCGGGCTCCTTGCGCGGCTCCTTGATACGGAACCAGGCGACATAGAGCGGCAGCGGAAAGAGCAGGGTTAGCTGGATCGCAGGGTCGCGACGAACAGGCCGCCAATGATCGCATAGGCCCTCGGTCCCCAGAAGACTTCCAAGGCGATCGGTCATCCGCGACGGCCGAGCGCTTGGCGGAAGGCCTGAGGAACAGTGATGTTCGGCGCGGCCGCGCATCGGTCCATCACCTTTCTGACATTGCCGTCGATTCGGTTTACATCGATGACGCGGATCCCGGCCTTCGCCGCCAAGTAGCCATAATAAAACATGGCGGCTGCCTCCCGGTCTTCATCCGCGGCACCGAGCAGGTCGGAGCACCGCACCTGGGCGACGACCCATCGTCCCGGTGCGATCTGGGCTTCGGAGGTGACTCGCGGTGGGGGCGGAGCCTCAATGTTCATATACCGGGAATGAGCGGCCTGGAGCTGCTTGAAACTCTGCGCCGCAATGGCGACACGTTTCCGTTGATTATTGTGAGCGGTCGGGCCGAAGCACGACGCGCGCCCACCCAGCGCATCGCGGGTCGCGGCACAGCCTCTCGGCATCCATGCCTTGGTGCAAGCAAAGCAGCGCGCATCCGCTGGTTTGGTGCTATCAAACGCCGTCGTCGATCGCCATTTACCCGCTCTGCGCGCGATTTGCCGTTGCCCAAACTGGTCAAAGAAGTGATCCTGGCTTCGAAACCGGCGGGAAGCTGGCGAATTTCGGTTGGTTCCCCTGCCCACCGAGGCACGCGCGTGAGCCTGCGGTACTCGGCATGAACGAAGTGCGGGCTCCTCAGCCCGAGCAGGTCGCGGCGGCGCCTCGGCCGTCCAGGCCCGCCGATCCGTTGCGGCGCTGGACGCTGGTCATCCTCGTCCTCTGCGTCCTGCTGTTCGGCTGGACGTTGATTGCCGACCGGCTGACACCCTACACCAGCGACGCCAGCGTGCGCACCTTCGTGGTGCGCACCGTACCGGAGGTCTCGGGCAAGGTCATCGAGGTCGGGGTGCGTGACAACCAGATCGTCCGGACCGGCGATCTGCTGTACCGCATCGACCCGACCCCCTTCCGCATCGCCGTCGAGCGTGCCGAAGCCAAGCTCGCCGCGGCCGGGCAGGCCGTCGGCGCCTCCACCGCGGCGGTGGATGCGGCTGAGGCGCAACTGGTGGAGGAGATCGCGCAACGGGGCAACGTCCGCGAGCAGGCGGCGCGCGTCTTCGAGCTGGTCCGCCGAGGCGTCTATCCGGCGGCGAAAGGCGACCAGGCACGGTCGCAGTTGGACGCGGCCGAGGCGAATGTGAAGCAAGCGCAGGCCTCGCTTGAGCAGGCGCGCCAGCAGCTCGGTCCCCAGGGCGCCGACAATCCGCAGATCCGCGAGACGCTGGCTGCGCTCGAGCAGGCACGACTCGACCTCACCCGCACCACCCTGCTCGCACCCGGCGACGGCGTAGTGAGCAACCTGCAGCTCAACACCGGGCAGTTCGCGGCGGTCGGCCAGCCGGCGCTGACCTTCCTCGACACGCGGTTGGTGTGGCTGCAGGCCTTCCTGCGTGAGAACAGCCTGGAGTACATCAAGCCTGGCCTGCAGGCCGAGGTGGTGCTCGACGTGCTGCCCGGTCGCGTGCTGCCGGCGCGGGTGGAGAGCGTCGGTTGGGGCGTCGGCGAGGGCGATGTGGATTCCATAACCGGCCTGCCGAAGACGCGCCAGGGTACCGGCGGATGGCTGGCGCCGGCCCAGCGCTTCCCGGTGCAGCTGGTGTTCGAGACCGCCGACGGGCCACCAGACGGCGTGCGATACAATGCGCGGGCCAGCGTCATCCTCTACACGGGCGAGCACCCGGTCGCGAATGCACTCGCCTGGCTCTGGATCCGGTTTATCTCGGTACTGACCTTTGTCTCCTGAGATGGCAAGGCACCGGGCGGCGCTGCGGCTTGCCTTCGCCACGACGCTGGCGTTGGTCTGGGGCACGATGGCCGGGGAGCCGCTGCCTGGGCTCACGGCCGTGCTGGCCGCGCAGATTCTCGTCGGCATGCCCCGGCCGCCGCGGCCGGGGCAGGCGGTGGCGCTGGTCGCGGTGATGGCGGTTACCGGCGGCGCGGCCTTCGCTGTCAGCGCGGCCTTCGCGGACCGGTTGCTGATTCTGATGGCGGCGCTGGGGCTGCTTTTTTTCCTCGGTTTTGCAATGCGCGAACGGGCGGCAGGACAGCCCTCGCTCCCTGCCACGATGCTGCTGAACGCCACTGCGGTAGTCCCAGTCCTCACCTTCCAAGCGGACATCCTAGGGGCCGGCGTGCTCGAGACCCTGGTCACCGCGGCGGTACGGGCAATGCTCGTCGTCTGGCTCCTGTACGCGCTCTTCCCGGCACCGCAGGAAGAGGCCGCCAACGGCACGCCTGCTGGCGCCGTGCCCGCCACCGGCTTGCCTGTGACGGAACATGGTGGTGCGGCGCGCACCCTCGCCAAGGTCGCCATCGTGCTGCCAGCGCAACTCTTTTACCTCGCCGAGCCCACTGCGCTCGCCTTCCCGGCGCTACTCGGGCTCGTTACTTTCCTGACCGCACAGGATCCGGCAGCCGGGCGCACCCAACTCGTGATCCTGCTGCTGGGCAACCTCGTTGGAAGCGTCGCTGCCGCCCCCGCCTCGGCGGTCTTGGAAGTCGGTCCGCCGCTGCCTGCACTGACGCTGATGGCGCTGCTTGGCTCGCTGGGCTTCGCAGCATGGATCATGACCGCAGGGCGGCGGCCGGGTGGCGCGGTGGCGCTGACCGGCCTCGTGACATTTCTGATGCTCTTCGGCTTCGCTGCGTCGCCCGTTCCGTTCGACGTCCCTGTCCTCGATCGGATGGCCGATATCGGGTTGCTTTCCCTCTATACGGTCGGAGCGACCACGCTGCTTCTGCCGCCGACAGATCCACGATGGCCGGCCGCCATGACTGGCAGCTCGGCGCATATTTCGTGATCTCGATCAGTGGCGTGAATTTGGCGTCGCGTCCTACCTGCGTTTGCGGATGCGTCAGGAGGTGATCGATGGCAAATGAACTCCCATCGCGCAAGGACGAGCCGCGCGCCGACGCCGCGATCGGCAACACACAGCTCCTCGAGCGCGTCGTCCTGCTCCTGCTCTTCGCAGGTCTGCTTCTTGGCATTCTGGCGGTGCTGCGACCCTTCACCACGGCGATCCTGTTCGGCGCGATCCTGGCCATTGCCGGGTGGCCGCTACGCGATTTCCTGCTCCGACACGGGCTGAAGCGCGGGCTGGCGGCGACGCTGCTGCTGCTCCTTGCGCTCGCCCTCGTTGCCCTGCCGATGATGGCGGTGGCGCCTGACCTCGCCGAGCATCTGACGCAGGGGGCGCGTCGCCTGCAGGACTACTTCGCCAGCGCTCCGCAGGTCCCTTCTTGGCTCGCCGGCCTGCCGATCGTGGGCGATCGCCTCGCCAGGCTATGGAACCAGGCGATGCTCACCGAGGGCGGCATCCGGGCCGTGCTGGAACCCTACTCCGCCTCGCTGGGACAGATGTTCGTCGGGGCGGCCGGGGCGCTCGCCGAGAGCGTCCTGCAGATCATCCTGTCGTTGGTCGTAGCGGCGCTGTTCTGGGTCAGCGGCGACGCCCTGGCGGCGAGGCTGCGCGACTTCCTCCGGCAGCTCTGCGGCGAGACCGCCGTTGCCACGCTGGACGTCGCGGCGGGCGCGGTGCGCGGTGTGGCCTACGGGGTGGTCGGGACGGCCGCCATCCAGGCCGTCGTAATGGCGATAGGCTTGGTCGTGGCGGGGGTTCCGGGCGCCGCCCTGCTCGGCTTTGTCACCCTGCTGCTTGCGCTCAGCCAGATCGGCGCGCCGCTGATCGTGGCAGTCTGGGGTGGCGCCGCGGTTTGGCTGTTTGGTCAGGACCAGCAGGGTTGGGGCATTTTCCTGATCATCTGGGGCCTCGCCGTCACGATGATGGACAATGTCATCAAGCCCTGGTTGATCGGCTTTGGCGTGGCGATGCCGATGAGCCTGACGATCCTGGGCGTGTTCGGCGGTTTCGTCGCGTTCGGCTTCCTCGGCCTGTTCATTGGGCCGACACTGATCGCCGTCGGGTTCACGCTACTCGAGGCCTGGCGCGGTCCGCCCGCGACGACGCAGGGGGCGGCCGTGCAGTGACGCGACGCTCGGCATCGCCGACAATGGTGCGTTTGGGAGTTGCGTGCGCTGCGGGTATCCGGGAGAGGGAGCGTTGGGGGAATGCACGGTTCGGGAGTCGCCGATGGGCCGGTTCGCCGCAATCCTTCTTGTGGTGAGCGGCACGGTGGCGCTGCAGGTCGTGGCACAGGCCGTTGTACTGGCCAGCGTCCGCTTCATCGGTCGCCGCACGCGGGGCGCGACCGAGCTCCGGCGGACGTTCTGGATCTCGCTCGGCGCCGTGGTGCCGCTGTTCTTTGGCCACTTTGCACAGGTGGGACTGTGGGCTGGGGTCCTCGTCTTGCTGGGCGCACTCCAGACCTACGACGATGCCTTCTACTTCTCGCTCGTCACCTTCGCGACGCTGGGTTACGGCGATATCGTGCTGGCGCCGGGCTACCGCATCTTTGGCGCGCTGGGGGCCACTTGCGGTTCGCTGATGCTCGGCTGGTCAACCGCACTGATCTTCGCCGCCATCAGCCGCGCGATCGACCGCGGTCGGGCTTGACAGACGCGCGCACCTTCAGGGTGCCGTTTGGGTTAAGGCTTCATTCGCCTGGTGAGTGATAGTCGGCCGCCAACGAACGCATGCGAGGACGCAGAACGCGCACAAAGGTGTTTACCCGCTCGGCGAGCCAGAAAAATGCCTTTTTCCTTACCTCCGGCTGTTCCAGCGATCCGACCTGCAGTGAGTCGACGATGACGTCCAGGGTGCCCCTCGTAGCCTTAGACAGCTTCGCGGTCCCGCCCAGTCTGTCCCGGCAAGCCATCCTGACCGTCAAAGCCGAACACGTCGCCACCTTCCTCGGCCACAAGATCACTGCCCAACTCGCCCAAGAGATCGGCAGCCAATTCGCGACGCGGATCGAAGGCACCTGCGTCAAGCATCGTTTCGGCAAGTCCTCGATCAAGATCTACGACAAATTCGGCCTCGTCCTGCGTATCGAGACCACCACCAATGACGTCGCCGCTTTCAAGCACTACCGCAAGGTGGAACATCGCCAGGGCCCGGCAACTCGCGCCCTGGCCCCGTCAGAAAGACCATCTACAGCCTCAAGGACCTGCGTGAGATCTTGCTCGGCTGCAATCGCCGCTACCTCGAATACCTCTCCAGTCTGGACGACTTCTCGGCTGGCATCCGGGCGCTCGATCGACTCACCCAACCTCGTCCCGTCAAAGGCCGCAACGTCAGGGGCCTCAACTTTTTCAGCCGCGCCGAACAGACCTTGCTCTCCGCCCTGCTCGCCAACATCGTCATGGCCTGGAACACGCACCAGCTTCAGATCGCCATCGACCGGGCGCCGGCCGACTATCCGGACGAGGTGCTGAGCCGCATCGCGCCGATCGGGTACAAGCACATCAATCTGCGCGGCATCCTGACCTTCGATCTCACTCGGCTTGGTCCTAGCCTGCTTGGGCGCCAGCCCGGCGACACCGAAAAACGTGCCTCAAGCTGAGGAAAGCAGGGTTTTCTTTGTTCTCAAGGAGTTACGCCAATTTGCATCGTCTAACCATTTGACAAACAATGGCTTCCCTACCGTCACTTTTGGCAAGCAGGTTACGACAAGGCCTGATCGCTGATCATCTCTCGTCGAGGGCTCTGTGGGTAAACAAGAGCCGTTCCCGAACTGCGTCGCTGGAGATAGATAACCGGAAGAGCTCTCGCTCTGGTAGGCGCTACCACTGCTCCCACCACCACCATTCCGGGTGATCGCGCCGCAATTTCCGAGCTACCCCTGGCTGAAGCCTTCCGATAACAAATCCAAGCTTGATACACGCGGGTTTGTAGTCCTGATCGCAAAGAGCGTGCAAGCGCTCTAATATCTGCGGTACAGGCCGTTGTTGGGCTGTCGCCGGCATGGCGAGCGCGAGCGCCAAAGCGATGCCGATTATCCAAATCCGAACCATCCGGGCGCCTCGTCTCTGTCCTGTCGAATGGTGCAGGAAAAACGCGAGCCGACACTAACTACTAGTCGTCGCTGAGGATGCTGCCTTCGCTTCCATCAACGGAGCACCGAAGTCGGGGGCCTCAGCTCTAAGCCTTGGCGTCGATTACCGACGGCATCAACTCGTGTACAAATTCGACAGAAAGCAAATCAGCGCCAGACACGGGCCTTTGGTACTTGTCCCGCAATTCGTGCCCGGCGTCCAGTGTCCGTTATCCGGCCATCCAAAATTCCGAGATCTCGGCCGTTCGTGTGTAATCACTTCTGAACCCGCCATTCGCCCGCCTGAGAAGGGGCGACAAAATTTGCTCCCGAACCGAGCTACCCGATCACCGTCGAATTACAGGTTCACCAAAGGCTATCCTTGCCAGGCCGCGAACTAGCTAAAACCTGCCATCCACTTTGCCGCGCGCTTGATGAGTCGCGACGGCTCAAAGTGCCGTCGTGCTGGAGCCGCTCAAAGTCCGCAATTCGGGTAGTCTGGGTATGGACAATACGACGGGTACGAGTATGCCGGGGCCGGATAGGCCGTACTGGCAACCGCACCGCCGACGATGGCACCCGCCGCGACGCCGGCGGCGACGCCGCCCCAACCTCCCCCGTAGCCTCCGTAGCCACCACCGCTGACGTTGACGTTGCGGTTGACGTTGACGTTGCCGCGGTTCACGTTGGCACTGTTGAAGTTGCCGCGGTTCACGTTGGCGCTGTTGAAGTTGCCGCGGTTCGCGTTAGCGCCAGTGAAGTTGCCTCGGCCGGCACCGGCCCAGGAACCGCCGCCACCGCCGCGAGCACCGCCGCCACCGCCGCGATAACCGCCGCCACCGGCGCGAGCACCGCCGCCGCCACCGCGAGCACCGCCGCCACCGCCTCGGCCCCCCCTCTGGCACACGAGGGGCACGCCTGTCCCCTCCAGCACGGTGGCGGTGATATTGCGACCCATGCTGCCGCTCGAGGCAACCGGGGCGGCGGATGCCTCGGTCGTCACCAACGCGACCAAGGCGATCGGCGCCATGTAAAGCAGAGACTTTATCATCGCTGTGGCCTCACTCGCTGTATTGGCTCCGAATTGCTGTCCAGCTCGCGGCTGCTTGGGGCGGTGTCGGGCTGCGTCGAACGCTGACCGGCGCGATACGGGCAATATACCCGCAGACCGGAACAACGGGAGACTATCGAGCGTGACACACCCACGCAACTATGTCAATTAGAGCGGCTGAGTTATGGTATTTCTATATCCGAACGGTTGAAACGGCCTCCGATGCGGCAGCCACGGTAATGCCTGCGGAGGCAGATTTTCCTTGCCAGCGGAGCAACGCGATGAATCGGAAGATCGCCTTTGTGCTGTTATCGGGTGTGCTGTCGGGCTCCCTGTGCGCCTGCGTGCAGCCTCCGGACGCCGCCGCCCCCGCCGCACCGACGCCGCCCCCGGTAGCGGCACCTGCACCTGCGCCAGCCCCGGTAGCCGAGCCGACGCCCAGCAACCGTCGGGTCAGTATCCAGGAGGCGACGTGCGAAAGGCTGCTGGAGTTATCACCAGACGATCGGGCCGCGGCATCGCTGTTCTATATCGGCTATCAGGCAGCGCGCTTCGGTAGCAGAGCCATCAATGTGGCCGCCATCCCCAACGCTGAGGAGTGGGCGGAGAGCTACTGCGCAGAGCATCCTGGCCGACCGGCCGTCGAGGCATATAGGCAGGCTTATCGACAAACCTTCGGACGATAGAGCGCGCCATTTTAGCGGGGTGGATCACCGGACACTTGGGGCCGAACGAGACTGGTGTTGCGGTCATCCTGCTTCATGTCACTAACAAGCCGCACCTCAACGCCGGTCGATCGTCATGCGCCTGCGCGTAGAGGTCGATCGCCTTCAAGCTCATTCTTAAGCCGATGAACTGGGCGGTTTGATCACGGTCGCGCGAACGGCCGGAATCGGCGCCTTCCCGACATTCAGCTGCCCGCCGGGAATGAGTCTTCATGCCCCGAAGCGGGCGTTCTGTACAATAAGAGTCTGAATTCCTGGAGGGGTGAAAGGTCATCATGTTGTGAGATGGAGCAGCATCCCGCAACGCTTGCAGTGGACCGCATCGGTCTCGTGCTCGGAAAGCCCGCAAGAGGCGCACTTGTGGTGCATTCTGCGCGGGCGGAATAGCACCTGCACCATCCGCACAAACAGGCTGACACCGACGATCATCATCACGATGGAAAGCAATCGGCCCGTCGTCCCGGGAAGCGTAATGTCCCCGAACCCCGTCGTGGTCAGCGTTGTGACCGTGAAATAGAGCGCATCGACATAGTTACCAATTGCGGGGTTATGCTGGTGCTGCGTTTCATAAACGACCGCCGTCATCACAAAGAGAAAGACGAAGAGGTGGGTCCCCGCGACAATCGTCTCGTAATTGCGGCGCACGAACGGGAAGTCGCGCTTCATGCGGCTTGTAACGCGGTAGGAGCGAAACAAGCGAAGCGCCCGGAGCGCACGAAGGAAGCCGAGCTGCTGCCCGCTGACGGGAGCCAGGAATGAGATAATGACGGCTATGTCAGCGAGCCCGAGCGGGTGGAGGAGGTCGTGGAACCGATGGCGGCTCAGCAAGAGGCGAGCAATGAAGTCGGCAAGAATGATGATCCCGATGGCTAGGTCGACGAGCTCCAGGACCGGACTCCCGTCGATGAATGATGTCAGCACCAGGAAGACGATCGTTGCAACATCGAACAGCAAAAGCCCGTATCGGAACCAGACAGAACGCCTACTCTCCCCCTCATACAGCTCCCGCAAAAGGGTATCGGACCTTGTGCCCGTCGCCATACGGATGGGTTAGCATGCGGTCGCCGCACGGACAAGTAGAGCAACGTTGTCTTGGCGATCGCGTCCAACCGCGTGCACTTGACCGTGGCGGCCTTCTCGGGATTGTCGCGTTAGTGGCGACCGGTGCGATGTTGTTCTGGGCACTGCTCGCCTCGGGTCAGATCACCATGCGCAAAGGCGACGGCTGGCAGACCCTGACCCAGAAACTCGCCGATAAGCCGATTGACCTTGCTGCCTGACCCAGTATCCTCACCCGACTGGAGACCGCGCCAATCAATTCCAACACAAATCGCGACGGTACCCTCGCGCGGAAATAAGTCCGGCTAGACGTCGGCAGCCGCTTCGATACGACCCTCTTTTATCGCCGTGACGAACCCGCGATAGTCACGCTCGTTCTGGTCGGCATATTCCATCGCAAACTCGCCGATTGCGTCATCAAAGGTTCCGCTCGCCCCCATATAGCCTGCGATCATGCCGGGGTAGCCCGAACGGGCGTGCGCCCGAGCCAAGGCCCAGGCACACAGCCGCGCATAGGTTTGCATCAGACCCAGATCGAATCCTTCGACGACCGCGCTGATTTTCGCGTCGCGGAGTTGCCGGATGTAGAAGTGACGGTCGCTCGCTCCCTTCGTCCATCCGAGGAAAATGTCGCTCGCCGACTGCATCAGACGCTGGCCCGCGACGACGCGCTGGCCGTGGTTCTCGTGCAGGCTCTTGCCCGCATAGGGTTCGAGCACCGACGCCTTGGCTTCCTTGATTTGCAGGAAAATCGGGTCGTCGTCGTGCGCGAGGAAGAGGGCTACGGCACAGAGCGTACCGACGCTGCCGACCCCGACAACCTTGACCGCCAAATCACAAAACGCAAATCGGTCGAATGGCGCGCGGATGTGCTCGGGCAGCGACTCGCGGTACGTCGCGAAGCCCTCGCGGTATCCAGTCTCGAGTTCCGGCGTCTGTTCGGCCGTCGGATGGAAGATCAGCGGCGGATCGTCCGCGATACGAGGCACCACTCCCTGCTCCTCGACGAGCTTTGGGAAGACAAACTCCGGAGTGCTTTTTGCGCGGGCCTTTTCGATCCGTTGGGCAATACGCCCGCGATCCTGTTCGCGCTCTACTTCCTTGAGCACTTGCTTGAGGCTGATCGCATCGTACCAGACGTCGAGGACGCGCATCGACCCGTAATTGCTCATCCGCTCCTCTCGCGCACGGTGTCGATCGCCGTCCGTGCAGTGTCGCTCTCCGACAGCCCGATGTGACGCGCTGCAATGACCACGCTCGCGACCAGACGCTTGAGGTCCCACTCCCATGGGGCGGGCAGCGTCTCGTCGAGATCGTTGATGTCGAACACAATATTGCGTTCGGGTGTGGCAAAGCCTCCGAAATTCATCAGATGGGCGTCGCCGCAGGCCTGCACGGTCAGCCCCGATTTGGGTGTTGAGGCCAAATCGGCCGCCATGAGTGCAGCCGAGCCGCGGTAGAAAGCAAAAGGCGACTGTGACATCCGCCCGAAACGGATCGGGATCAGGTGCGGCAGCCTGCCTTCGTTCGATTCGCACAACAGGTCGACCGGATCGCGCCGACCTTTGGGCGGCTCCCACGAGCCGTGATCCTGCCGCGGCACCGTCTGGCGCAGCGCCTTCCCTCTGGCCCGCCGCTCGTCCGGCGTAAGATACGTAGTCCCGCCCAGACCGGCCGCACCTTCGGGGCTTCCAGAAGTTTGCAACATGCTTGACCTCATTGAACTTGGAACTCCGACAGATAGCTCGCCATCCTGGTGAGACACAACCTATCCGGTGGTCCCGCAGCGATTCGAGCGGGCGCCGCCGCAGGCGGCGATTTCGGCGACGTTTTCCCGGTTGATCGGGAGATCGGTCGGTATCCGCGCCATGCCGAACAGGGTCTGACAATTGGCCGATCACCAGAACGGCCGCTCTTGGTGGAATCTCCGTACACGTTTGCGCAGCTTGCGATCATGGTCGGCCAAGCCCCGATCGTGCCATCCGAGCACCACGCCGGTGGCTCGAGCTATGGCCGCAGCGTCATCCGAATTCGGCAGATCAGCCAACAGCTCGTTCGCCACCCGGACATCGTTTTCGTAGCCCAGATCATCTTGCAGCGGCTTGAGGCGTCCTACGAATTTCGCAACCTTGTCGGCATCATATAAATCTTCGAGGAATTCGATCGTGTAGCGCAGCTTCTTGACGGCAATGCGGACTTCGTGGCGCTGCTGCGGCGTGAGCTCGTCTAGACCGTCTATCGCCTTTTTCGCTTTCTTGTGCCGGCGCGCGATCAGGCCAGGCGCCACCGCGCCGATTGGCGCCATCAGCAGCGCCGACTGCTCTGCGACAGGCTGATTCCTCCAGCTGCGCGAAACGAACCACTGGGAGAGGTTCAGCAGCGCAGCCGTGTATCGGGGTGACCGGATCGCGGCATTGGCTCTTTCATGCGCGGCTTGTCGCTCTTGTTCCGTGACGCGGGACAAGCCTTCCAGATCCTGCTCGGTACGCAATGCGCTCCTCACGGGAGCGAGAAGGCTGCCTGAAAACACATCCCAGTTGCGGGCCGGACCCAGAACATCGGCCACCCACTTCAAATCCCGGCTGACCCACGCAAATTGCTCGGGCGGCAGCATTCGTTTCACCGCCGCAACCACCGAACGAAGGCGGCGGACACCAACACGGATCTGGTGGACACCTTCCGGCACGTTGGCGAGCGCCGCAGCTTCGTTGCGAAGGAGCATTGTCAGGCACCCGCGACCGATCCGCTGCAAGCCCTCCTCGACCGTCATGTCTGGCTTAAGGTCGAAAGGCGGGGTGTGTTCGACCTGTGGCTTGTCGATCGTCCCGCCGAGAAGGTCGTAGCCGCGTTCTGCCTTGCTCCGGATCTCGATGCGCAACGGCGCGATCTGGAGTAGACGCAGCCCCGTTGCGTAGAGTGCGGCAGGATCGCCGCGTTTCAGCTGCAGTCCGACTTCGCAGATCGGCTCGGTGCGGTCGCTTGCGGCAGTGCGAAGCTCGCCTTCGTCGAGTGCACCCTCGATCTGAGTCGACCCGTCGGGTTCGAGCACGAAAAGGGTACGCCGGAGTACGGCAGTGAACTGTGCGAGTAACTCGGCCTCGCCGAGCGTTTCCGGCAAATGTGCGCTGCAGTTGGGCGCGTGCGGATCCGGCCGCTCGCTGTCGATGACATCCTCGCATTCGCCGCAGCCGAGAGGCGGCACCCCGCTCACGTCTGCCGCGATGACTGTCTGGATATACCGGCGATTCTGCTCCTGTACCCGCAGCGCAAGGCCTGCTCGCTTCAAGCTAGCCGCGGCTGTGTCATAATAAGTGCTCGTCAGCGTGGTTTGCGTCGTTCGACCGCCGTCGGCTGTTTTGAGCAACGCCTGTTTCAACAGCGGCAAATCACTCGCGGTCGATGCGAATTTGAGTTTCTCCCTCGGCATCAACACCGGTGTCTCCAGCGGGTCCCGCTCCCTCCCAAAGATTCGTCTGTGCGCTTGATCCGCTTGCAGCCCGGCTCGAACACGCTTCCCTGCCGCTATAGAGCCGGGAACATGTCGGACCAGAACGCGCCTTTTCTCGAAATCCGAGACACGTGGTGCAAGGGTGCATTAGATGACAGTTTTGTGTCAATCCGGGTGAGCCTAGCGAAATGCAATCTAAGAAGGCAAATCCACGCATGGCTAGCTTCCGTCGCCGCCGCGGAAACCATCGAGTGTATCGACCGATCGAGGCCATCCCGATAGCGGAGTTGATACGGCGTCTTGCAAATTAGCCGTGTGGGCGCGGGTTTCTTCGGCCTCTACAATTGTGCGCCGCGCGGATCAAGGAAGGCCGGGCACGGTCAGAAAGGCCAGCGCGAAAATGACATAGACGGCGAGGAGTGCCACGCCTTTGAGCCAGTTGGACTCCCCGTCGCCGGCGACCGGGGCGGCGATCAACACCGACAGCACGACACATAAGGTCAGCCCCGGCCGAATGCTGATATCCATCGGTGCCGGGCCGACCACGAGACTGACCAGGACCAGGACCGGCGCCACAAACAAGGCGATCTGAACGCTCGACCCGAGAGCAATCGTTAGCGACAGATCCATGCGATTCCTCACGGCGGCGAAAATCGCAGTGCTGTGCTCGGCGGCATTGCCGATGATCGCGACGACGAACACGCCGACAAACAGGCTGCTCAGCCCCAGATCTTTCGCGGCCGGTTCGATCGCCCCTACCAGGATCTCGCTCATCCAGGCCACCGCCACCGTCGCCAGACCGAGAACAACCAGGCCCTTGCGTGTCGACCACTCCGGCGCCGCGTGCCCTCCGGGCGCGGGTGCTTCATGGGAGCCCTCGAAGAGCCGCCGATGCGTAACCAGCGAAAACACGAGGTCAAGGACATAAACCACGAGCAATACGATCGCGATCGCCACGCTGTACCCGATCAGTTCCGGGGCACCGCGCTGAACCACGTCCCGAAAGGCGCCGGCGAAGACCAAGGAAATCGCGGCGATCAACAGCATAGTCGCCTGAGACCGGGCCGCCGTGATGTTGTAGTGCTGGCTGCGAAAGCGCAGTCCGCCGGCGAGCATGGCGGCACCCAAGACGAGCAGTATGTTGCCGATGATCGAACCGGCGATCGACGCCTTAACCACGTCGTAAAGTCCGTGGCGCAAGGCGGCGAGGGCGATCACCAGCTCGGCAGCATTCCCGAAGGTGGCGTTGAGCAACCCGCCGACCCCTTCGCCCGCTCGCGCTGCGAGTACTTCGGTCGCCCGCCCCATCCAACCGGCCAGCGGAATGATCGCCAGTGTCGCCGATCCGAATACCAGACTATGCGCCTCGGGCATCAGCCAGTGCACGGCTAAGGCCACCGGAACCAAGATCAAAAGCCACCCTAACAATTCTGACCTCCGCTCTGCAGCGAACTAACCTGATCGGCTCGGGGTCATCCGGTCCAACTGGAGCGCCGCGGACCACGATCCGATATGGCATCCCGCGCGTCCTGCAAGATGATCTAAGATCACACAACCCAAGGCCCCTGCCCCACCAGCAGGCCGCAGGCGAGGCCCGCTATTGCTCCCGGTATTCAGGCGGCAGACAGCCGAAGCGCGAAGAACCACCAGCACGACGGCCACCACGCAAACCGGCCCGGTGAATTTCGCCGCTGCCTCGCCCTTAGGGCCCGTAAGGGAGCTACCGAATCGGGTTTGGCGGCTTGGTCGAGTCGTCCGCTCTGGTTTTGCCTGACCGCCAGAGCGATTGATGTCTGACGGGCCCTTAGTTGAGATTGCCCTTCTTCTGCTGATCGTAGAGGTAGCCCCCGGCTAGCCCGACGCCGGCGCCGATCACTGCCCCAAGCCCGGCGTTGCCAGCTATGGCGCCGATGGCCGCGCCGCCGCCAGCGCCGATTAAGCCGCCGCTCACCGTGCGCGTGCCCGTCGTCTCTCCGCAGGCGGCCAGCGTCAGGCTGGCGGCCACAACAAGCGTCAGTGTCCTAACTCTCATGATCCTTCCTCCTATTTGCACGGCCATTTGGCGGCGAGGCCGCGGATCGCGCCGACCACCGGCGGGGCGTCCATAAACTTGTGGTCCTGTTGATGGCTGCCAGCCCAGTCGATGAACGCCTGGATGCCCTGATCGCGCGTGGCGGTCGGCGGGTAGCAGAGGAACGGTTTCAGGTGCTCACGATCGACGATCGCGTCGTGGTAGCTCACCACGCCGAGGAGAAACCCCTCGCAGAAATTGATCGCCTCAGACCGCAGCGGATCGCTGCTCGCCGTCGAGCAGACGACATAGAGATCCTCCGTCGTCTTCAGAGTGAAATTCGAGGCGTCCGTTGCTCGGGCTAGGGGCGGCCACAGCCCCAAGGCTGCGACGCCAAGCACTACCGACATGCGCATATCGATCCCCCATCGTCGTGTTCAGTGCACATCTTCTGCACCGTAGCGGTGTTGCGCCGCGAGAGGTAGCGAAACGATGCCCGACCTTCCCCGGTATTGCCCGGATGGGCGATAGCGCGCAACACGCACCGTACAGATCGGCAACTTTGCCGCCCGGCGGTTGTGCGAGCTAAGTATCTTCCGGAAGAACGCGTGCGATCAACATTGGAGGTCAGCGGCGCCGATTCTCAAGTTCCAGCGTTACCAGGCGGGCAACCGTGATGGCGAGATAGAATTGGCCGATAACCGATTCCAGATTGGCCAAGCTGCGGGCGAAGGGATTGACCGCCACGATGTCGCCGTAACCGGTCGTGGTCAGCGTGGTGAAGCTGAAATACAGCAGGGTGGCGAGTTCGCCCGAGTCGCACGGGGGCATTGTCTGCCATGCGCCGTGCTCTTTGCCACATGCGCGGATACGCCCACATAGTTACCGTCGAATGCCGTCGTCGGCGGCGCGGCGACTGGCGTGGCCAACGCAAGGCTGGCGATCGTCAGGAGTGCTTTCACCTGACCAGACATGTTTCCTCCCTTACTATCGTGATAATAGTACGCCGAATAGACCCACTCGAAAAGCGGAGGGAACGCAGCGAAATGGAGAGGACACGAGCGATGAAGCGCCTGAGCATCGTCTGCATAGGTGCTCTGTTGACGTTATCGGCGACGCCAGACGCTTTCGGCTGGGGAGCGGTCTCAGGACCTCGCGGCGGGGCCGCCTATCGCGGGCCGATGGGTGGGGCGGCCGTCCGTACCCCTTCAGGTGCGGCGGCTGTCCGTGGACCCTATGGGGGTGCTGCCGCTCGCGGCCCCTATGGCGGAACCGCCGTCCGCGGACCCGCCTACGGCGGCGCTGCCTATCGCGGTCCCGTCTACGGCGGCACCGTGTATCGCCCGGGCGTCGGCGCGGGTGTCGCGGTCGGTGCTGCGGCGGGCGTCGCGGTCGGTGCTGCGGCCGGTGCCGCAGCGGCCTCGACCTACCCATCCTGCTATTACCCGCCCTATTACTGCTATCCGCCACCTTATTACCAGCAACCCGCCTGGTAGCAGTGGCGCGCCTCATCATGCCAGACCAGCGCACTCCGGTTGATCTGAAGCTGACGTTCAAGGGAGGCCCGACCGTCGGCCGTCTCGGCTTTGGCGCGATGCGCATCACCGGCCCGGGCGTCTGGGGACCGCCCCGCGACAAACGTGAAGCGATCGGACTGCTTCGCCGGCTGGTCGATAAGGGGGTGACCTTCATCGACACCGCCGATTCCTACGGGCCAGGAGTGAGCGAGACGCTGATCGCCGAGGCCTTGTACCCTTATCCGCCGGGGCTGGTGATCGCGAGCAAAGGCGGGCTCACGCGTCCCGGTCCGGGCAGCTGGACCGTCGACTGCCGGCCCGAACATCTGCGGCGTGTCTGCGCGGACAGTCTGAGGCGGTTGCGGCTCGACCGGATCGAGCTCTACCAGCTTCATTCCGTCGATTACCGTGTCCCGATCGAGGATTCGATCGGCACCCTCGTCGACCTTCAGCGCGAGGGCAAGATCGGCCAAATCGGCGTATCGAACGTCTCGGCGGCCGAGCTTTCGGGCGCACGAACGGTAACGGAAATCGTGTCGGTCCAGAACTGCTATAATCTGCGAGACCGCTTGTCCGATGGCCTCGTCGACATCTGCGCCGATGCCGGGATCGCCTTCATCCCCTTCTCCCCGCTCGCCAAGGGCCGACTCGCTGCGCCCGGTTCACCGCTGGCCCGGATTGCCGAACGTCACGAGGCGACGCCGGCGCAGATCGCGCTGGCCTGGCTGCTGCACCGCTCACCCGCGATGCTGCCGATCCCGGGAACCTCCTCGATCGCGCATTTCGAGGAGAACCTGGGGGCGGCCTCTATTCGTCTCGACGCCGAAGAACTGCGGACCCTCGCCGCTTACTGATCCGCCGCCCAAGTATGTCGGCAGGTGATCGGAGCAGAGACGGATTTAGCTATCAACTGCGTCGGAGTGGACGGCAGCGATGGTCAAGTTTTCGACCTACTTGTCCGTGAGGTGCCAGACGCCGTCCCAATCCATCGGGAAGGTTTTATCCCGCAGCAACTCAATGCGGCGGCGAAATACGGCAGCTGGCCCATCCGTTGGCACCACCGCCAGACACTGGGCGAGACGCTCCTCCGACCGATCCCAGTCACGAGCGCGATAGGCCGTCAGCCCCTCGGCGAACAAGTCGCGCAACTCGTTCTCGGCGGCGGAGAGGCATCCTGCAGGCGCCATGATCTCGTACACACGCACGGGCTCAACCTTGCCCGAGACGGTGAGGAAATCGATCTCGCGACCCTCGACATCGTTTTGGGCGAGCTGAAAAGTGGCTTCGTCGACCAGGATGCTCGTCTCGTATGGTTTATTTGCCCCCTCCAGGCGGGAAGCGAGGTTGACGGTGTCGCCGACTACCGTAAAAGACCGCGCGTCAGGCGCGCCGATCGTGCCGACCACAAGATCGCCGGTGGCTAGGCCCATCCGCACGCTAAATTCAGGCAGGTCGCGGCGCAGGCCAAGGATATCGGATAGGTGTTCCCGCAGCTTCTGGATCGCGTCCTGCTGCGCCAATGCGGCGAGACAGGCGTCGGTGGCGTAGCTGTCTCCCCGCGAAAAGGGCGCTGTCCAGAACGCCATTAGCCCGTCGCCGATCAACTTGTCGATAATGCCGTTGCGGGCGTGGATCAGTTTCGTCATCTCCGAGAAGTAGGTGTTGAGCAGCTTGACCAAGGTCGTGGCGGTCAGCAGTTCACCCAGACCGCTAAATCCTTTGATATCGGAAAAGAAGACGGTCGCGACCTGCCGCTCGGCCAAATCCTTGTTTCCCGCGGGATCGATCAAATTGGCGACGATTCGCGGATCGACGAACTTGCCAAAAGTCTCCTTGATGCGGTCTTTTGCCCGCAGATCCTCGACCATATGATTGAAGGCGATCGTCAGCTTGCCGATCTCGTCGTTACTTGTAACCGGCAGAACCTCATAGCCGTTCCCGTCCTGAATCCGCCGGGTACCTTCGATCAGCCGCTCGAGCCCGGCCATCATTCGGTTCGAAACGATCAGGGACAGACCCAGGCCTATAAGTGAGGCGAGCACGAGCATGACCATTTCGAGAATGATCAGCCCGCGGCCCAATCCATAGGCCTCAGCAGCAGCACCAGCGGTCAATGCGGCGAGCTCGTCGCGCACCGCAGTTAGGTCCGCGCCGAACAAACTGCGATAGGGCGCAAAATCTGCGGCTATATGCCTAGCCTCTTCGGCCCGGCCGGCACTAAGCGCCTCGGACATACGGCGGCCGACGTCGATAAAGTTCGGCAAGGCGCGTTCCATATAGCCGAAGCGGCCGCGAATGTCGGCCATCGCCACGCGCTTTTCGGCGGTCTCCCTCGGGTCTTGTATAACGTGATCGAGCAGCGCTTCGGTCTTCTGGAAGGTTGTCGTCAGTACCCCGGCCTCGCGAAGACGCTCCGCCTCGCCATGTTGCGCAATCGCAGCGGCATCGGCCCCGGCGTCGCGTAAATCCGCCGCGAGCCGCCTCAAATCCAGCTCATATCTGTCGGTGAAGACATCGACTGTGGCAACTGCAGCGTTTACCGGCAGGTAATCGTTGACCACGCCAAAGAACTGCTCGCTAATCTTGCTCTGGAGCACAAGCGAAGCGGCAGCCGTCATAGCGAAGAGCAGAAGAAGGCAAAGCGTCAATGCCACGATCTTGCGGCGTAATGTCATTCCCGGGATGCCTCGGGCGGAGACTCGCTGTTTGCGATGAGACTTAACAGCTGATCGAAGCAGTTATAATCCGCGTTCCCGGATAGATGGAGATCCTGGCTGCGGTTGCGTCAATGCTGTGTTTGGAATTCACTGTCTTGTCGCGGATCGATGCCGGCGAAATCGGCGTCCCTGCCGACCTCGCGGCCGAAACCCCACGCTCCCTGGTCGGCACGCCGCCGAGGACACGCTCGCGCATCTGTTTCTTCGGCTTCCGGGGAGGTTGGTACCCGCGCGGGCGGCACCCGGCAGGCCTGGGACTAGCAGTAGTAAACGCCTGCTGCACAGCGTCGTGCGGTTCTCCGAGCGACGCCGGCATAGCTCATCGGCGTCAGCGGGCGCCCGACGATAGCCTCGGCAGTTGAGACGACGCTCCGCACGCCCGGGATCTCGAACCGCTCGCCAAGCTCCAAGCAAATGGCGCAAATGATTATCGCCAGCAAGCCAGCACCGATGCGTTTCAACGTCATCACTTTGCTCCCTTTGCCGAGAAAAGCGCCGGTATTTCATTGAGCTCAGGCACTTGGCCCGGCACCAATTGCTTCGCACCTGTGGGAATCTCTAATTTGAACGCGTCAGAGGCGACCTCGGTGCCGGCTTTCCATCCCCAAATATCGAGGGTGTATTGTGGCCACCCTGTAACCTTCTTGCTGGTGATGACATAACGGCACGGATAAGGACGGGCTCCTTGCGCGATCCAGATCTCCCAGTCGACCTCTTTTGTGCGGAAGGCGAGGTGGTCGCATTCCGTGCCGTGGATCACACCGCTTCCGAGATCCTTCGCATCAGTTACATCCGGCATCAGCTCTTTGTAGGGATCCGCCATCAGCAAATCGGCGGCCGGGACGGGTCGATGGTATTTGTCCCGCAAAATGTCGACCAATTGATCGATCGTGCCGGGCGCCTCGATTTGGGCATACAGGTTTGCATTCTTGCCCAATAATGTTAGCGTTTTGCCGTCAAAGACCATCTCGATATTGGAAAAGCCTCCCGTGCGCGTCGCGCGAAGCTTATCAGGGCGATTGAGCGTCACTGCGCCGGAACTGGCCAGCCCAATTTTTTGTTGCTGTGTGCTTACGATTTCGAGGTTCGAATCATAATCGAATGACATTGCCTTCTGCGCGGCAAGATAGTCAGACATGGCCTTGAGCAGGCTCTTGGCATTCGCTTCATCGGCGCGGCCAGCCGATAAATTCGCGGTTCCCGCCGCTGCTAGCACACACAGAACAGCGATCCATTTCGGTCCGGTTCTTGAGCCCGTCCTAAATCTATACTGCATACGCTCCTCCGCTATTTGGCCGGCTGAGATCTCCGGGTGGTCAATTAATTATGTCGCTATCCCTCTAGTCCGTGCTGCTCACCCTTCGTGGGTGGGTGCTCGATCTCAGTTGAGATTGCCCTTCTTCTGCTGATCGTAGAGGTAGCCCCCGGCTAGCCCGACGCCGGCGCCGATCACTGCCCCAAGCCCGGCGTTGCCAGCTATGGCGCCGATGGCCGCGCCGCCGCCAGCGCCGATTAAGCCGCCGCTCACCGTGCGCGTGCCCGTCGTCTCTCCGCAGGCGGCCAGCGTCAGGCTGGCGGCCACAACAAGCGTCAGTGTCCTAACTCTCATGATCCTTCCTCCTATTTGCACGGCCATTTGGCGGCGAGGCCGCGGATCGCGCCGACCACCGGCGGGGCGTCCATAAACTTGTGGTCCTGTTGATGGCTGCCAGCCCAGTCGATGAACGCCTGGATGCCCTGATCGCGCGTGGCGGTCGGCGGGTAGCAGAGGAACGGTTTCAGGTGCTCACGATCGACGATCGCGTCGTGGTAGCTCACCACGCCGAGGAGAAACCCCTCGCAGAAATTGATCGCCTCAGACCGCAGCGGATCGCTGCTCGCCGTCGAGCAGACGACATAGAGATCCTCCGTCGTCTTCAGAGTGAAATTCGAGGCGTCCGTTGCTCGGGCTAGGGGCGGCCACAGCCCCAAGGCCGCGGCGCCAAGCACTACCGACATGCGCATATCGATCCCCCATCGTCGTGTTCAGTCGACATTCCCCGGATTCCCGGTGATTGTCAGGCTAGGTTCGCTCTTTTGGGCGTCTTCGGCAATGGTAGATCGCGCAAGGCTGCCCAGTGGGCGTTCGAACCAAGCAGTTGACGGCGCCGAGGTGCTGAAACGCGCTGCTTTGGCTGTATCCAGGCGCACCTCTCCCATCCTTGCCTGTCGTATCTGACCCCAGCGCCCCTCATGCTGGCGCGGGCGACGCCCGCAGCCGGGCGATCATCATCAGGATTTCTTGGAACATCTGTCGCGACACGGCGACCTCGGCCATCTGGAAGGTCACGTAGCGGCCGTGGCTGACGAGCTTCGCGCCGATCTTGATCAGCTTCTCGCGCAGGCTGGTCAGCGACCACGGCTCCGCCGGCTTCGGCATCGCCAGCGTGCGCATGAAGTTGCCGAGGTTGTAGGCGAGCGCGTGAAGCTGAAGACGCACGGCGTTGGCGGCGAAGGTACGGCATGACAGCCGCGTCCATTTGATCGCGCCCTTGCCTTCCTTGATCCATTGCTCCGCCGTACCGCGCTGGTTGTAGAAGGCGACGACGCGCCCGGCTGGTCGCGCCAGGTTGGTGACGATGAAGCCGACACGCGGGTAGAGCTCGCCCGGATGCCATTCGACCTTGGCCACGACGCGGCGCGGCTTGGTCCAACTCTGCGCCTGATAGGAGAAGCTGGCGTAGTAGCGGCGCACTTCGTGCGGCGGTCGCCCGACCGGGCGCTTGAGGAGGTATCCGATCCTGTCCTGCAAGACGCGATTGGCCGGGAGCCGGATCGTGTAGCCGATGCCCTCGCCTTCGAGGAACTCGTAAATCTCAGGGTTGGCGAAAGCCGCGTCGCCACGGAAATAGAGCCGCTTCAGGGTGCCCCGGTAGCGGGCGACCACCGGCTCCAGCACCGCGCGCCAGCCGTCGGCGCTGTGCACGTTGCCCGGCCGTAAAGCGCACCGCTCGACATCGCCGAGCTGGTTGAATACAAACAGCGGGTGATAACAGGTGCGGCCGAAATGCCCGTTGTAGGCGCTGCCCTCCTGCTCCCCATAGGTCGGGCTCTCGCTCGAATCCATGTCGAGCACGATGGTCTTCGGCGGTCGCCGCTGGTGCACGTTGTCGATCCGCTGGCCGTGCAGATTGGCGAGAGCGGCGAGGTTCTCGGGCCGGCTCAGCCACTTCGTCTCGAAGCGGCCCATCTGGCTGGCCGAAGCAGCAGAGCCGGTGATCGCCCGGTCGCCGACCACCCAGCGCATCGCCGGGTCGCGGCACAGCCGATCGGCGTCATTCACATCCTCGTAGCCGGCAAGCCGGCCGAAGACCGATTGCCGCAGCAAGCCGACCAGTCGGTGGCGGCCGTTCCTGCCCGTGCGCGCATCGGCAAGCATGTCGCCGCCGCTGTCGGTCAAACCTACCGCGTCATCCAACTCGCGATAGGGTAGCAACCCGGCATCGGAGGCGATCGCGGAACCGCGAAATTGCAGCACCAGGGGCCCGTTCGAAATCGAGCCTCAGAGCACCCCTATCCGCCTCACCCGTCGGGTCCCCCATTGCCGCCCCCCTTGGTCCCCCACAAGCTACTGAATTCTGACCCAAAATCGTCGCGTCTGCGCGCAAAATCCCCGCCTCATCGGGGGAATGCGGGTTAATTATATCGCTACTTGGCGGCAGCGGGGACCCCGGCTCCGAGACTTGGCTCGGGCTCCTTGCGCGGCTCTTTGATGCGAACCAGGCGACATAGAGCGGCAGCGGAAAGAGCAGGGTTAGCGGGTCGCGACGAACAGGCCGCCAATGATCGCATAGGCCATCAGTCCCCAGAAGACTTCCGAGGCGATCGGTCACCCGCGACGGCCGAGTGCTTGGCGGAAGGCCTGAGGAACAGTGATGTTCGGCGCGGCCGCGCATTTTGCGCTTGGCGTTCTTGATCTTGCAGTAGGCAATTTTGTCCTTGAGGCAGCAATATCGTCCGGCGCGGCAATTGCATTCCCTGACTTCTTTAGCAACTCTGCCGATGGTAAAGAAAGGCTTCCCATGTTAGATGATTCAGGGAGCGAGCGCTCAAGCTAAAAGCGGTCCGAAGGAACGGGGCAGTCTTTCCCACCTAGAACGCGAGGGGCATCGCACATATGTCGAGAGTGTGGAGTTGCAATGAGTGGGATCAGCTGGAGGAAATTATTGTAGGCAATCCCTTGCACGCGCGATTTCCTACGCCGGACAGAAGCACCCAGCTGGCAGAATTTTCCGACCGTCCATTGGATGAAATACCGCGCGGTCCTTTTCCACCAAAGGTTATTGAGGAGACGGAAGAGGATCTGAATGAATTTGTTCAAACCTTGGAAAAATTGAACATCACGGTCAAACGACCACAGACGTGGCCGCACGAGACGAAATTTTCCACGATCCATTGGGAAGCTCAGGGGTACTATAATTATTGTCCCCGCGACATCTTGTTGGTCATCGGCAACCAGATTATCGAAACGCCCAATGTCATTCGCAGCCGCGCTCAGGAAACGTTCAGCTATCGCAAGTTGCTAATCGACTATATGAAGTCAGGCGCAAAGTGGTACAGCGCGCCCAGACCCATGCTTTTAGATTCGCTCTTTGAGGTTGATCTTAGCAAGCCCACGCCACGTAACGATGAACCTGCCTTTGACGCAGCGAACGTCCTACGTTTCGGCCAGGACTTGATCTATTTGGTTAGCGCGACGGGTAACGAATTGGGGGGGCATTGGTTACAATCAATTTTGGGTGATAAATTTCGGGTCCATTTCCTCAAAGATGTTTATTATGGGAGCCATATTGACTCGACCATTGTGGCCTTACGCCCTGGGTTGGTCCTCTGCAATCCTAATCGTGTCAATGATGATACTTTGCCGAAGATCCTGAAACAGTGGGAAGTCATATACAGTCCACCGATGGAGAATACAGAGAGATATGATGCCGACTATCTATCAAAATGCATTGGTAGTGACTGGATCGATATGAATGCACTCAGCATCAATCCGAGCTTGGTCGTGGTCGATCGAAATCAGCCGACTCTGATAAAATTCTTGGAGAAACATCGGTTTGATGTAATCCCCATGAAATTGCGGCACTCCAAATTGATGGGAGGCGGGCCGCATTGCGTTACCTTGGACGTTCGCCGAACTGGAGCGCTGCAACGATACTTCGATTAAACACACTGCTTTTGCGGTGCTCAGCCAGCGGACAAATTGGCGGTTGAAAGTCTAAACTCTGTGAAGAGTCTCTGAGACTTCAATATTTGAGACGGTATGAGCATGCGAGGAAACGCTTTGGCAGTAATTTTTGTAACAATCGTATTCGCGGTATTCTTTGTGCTAACGCTGGTCGGGTGGAGACGGTACCTTTGGGCGGCGGAGAGGGTACCGCAGGCGGACACCTCCCGATACAGCTTGACCGATGTCTTCGGTGACCGCCACCTCGTAAACGCACCGCATCAGGAAGGAATCGAGTGGCTCACAGAGGTGTTTAGCCGCTCCGCCGAGAAGTTTCCGGATCTCACGGCCTTACAGATTCCGCACACCGGAGAGTCCCTGACCTTCGCCGAGCTCGACGCGCGGGCCGAAAACGTGGCTGCGGCCCTTTTTCCCTTCCTCACTGGACCGGACCAGGTCGTGGCAGTGGCTATGTCCCAGGACAACTGGCAAATCGTGGCGTCTCACCTCGGTATTCTCAAAGCTGGCGGTACCGCGATGTTCCTCGACACCAGCTTGCCCGACGCCGTGATCACCCACATGCTTAACGACGCACAGCCGGTGGTCATTCTCACACGCGGGCAAGACAAGTTTCGCCACCTGCCGACGCTCGACGTCCTGACGTTGCCGGCGAGGATGCCCCGAAGAGAGCCACCTCCCTGGCTGGACGACCCCACGCAGCGCCTTGCGGCCATTTTTTACACGAGCGGAACCACTGGGATGCCCAAGGGCGTGGAGTGCCCGCACGCAGGTTATGCCAACCTGGCCTTGAGTTACGCCGATTACTTTGACCTCCTTCCGGGCATGGATGCGACCTCGCTTACTTCGTCGCTGGGCTACGACGGCAGCATCTCCGAAATGTACAGCGCCTGGGTATCGGGCTGTGCTGTAGTCATGCTAACCAAGGAGCAGATCCGGTCCGGCCCGGACCTCATTCCGGTCCTCCGCGAGGCGGAGGTCACGGTACTCTTCTGTCCGCCGGTACTGCTCACCACCCTGACACCAACCCCCGAGGTGGATCTCCCCTATCCCCTATGCCGCTACATCGTGCCGGCGGGCGAAGCCTTCCCCAACGCGCTCGTGGAGCCCTGGACCCGGGGCAGACGGCAGATCATCAACACCTACGGCCCCACCGAGGCGAGCACCGACACGAGCCGCCAGAGTTTGCGGCCCGGGGAGCCCATCACCATCGGCTCGCCGTTCGCCAACGTCACCTATGTCATCCTCGACCAACTCCGCCCACTGCCCCACGGGGAGGTCGGAGAGCTCTGCATCGGTGGGGTACACGTTGCGCGCGGGTACCGCAACTTGCCGGAGCAAACCGCCCAGAAGTTCATCACGCACCCTCAGTTCGGCCGCCTCTACCGCACGGGGGACAAATGCAAAATCGACATCCAAACGCAGCGCGTGCACTTCCTCGGTCGAATCGATGCACAACTCAAAGTGCGCGGGCACCGCGTCGAGGCACAAGCCGTTGAGGACATCCTCCAGACCCAGTTCAGTGAGATCGAGGCCGCTGTGCTGGACTACCAGAACGAAGCGCTCGTCGCCTTCGTCTTTGCGCCTTCGGTCTGCGAAGGAGAGATCTCGGTGGTCGCTCCGGCGCCGGCGGAGTGGGCCGCCCGAGTGACGGGGACTCTCGCCAAACAACTTCCGGCGCCGTCGGTCCCGACAAGGATCTTCCTTGTAGAAAAATTCGTCATGAAGCCGGTTTCGGGGAAGATCGACAAGAACCTCTTGCCAAACCTATCTCATGTGCTGAGAAACACTGAACCGGAAGCGGAGGACGCCCCTGAGGACACACCGGCCAGCGCACGCGAAGGAAGGCAAGAGGAAGTCAACCTACCTGATGCCGATGTGGGCATAGATCCTGATTCTGAGGAGGTGCTGGCGATCTGCAGGGCCGTGCTCGAGACGCCATTGGGATTGGACGATGGATTCGTCGAGGCTGGTGCCCATTCGATCGACATCGCGCGCTTGGCGCAGCGACTGCAAGCTATAGGATGGGTCGTTACGGTGCGGGCACTGCTTAGTGACTGCAACACCGCACGAAAGGTAGCCAACTGCCCGCGGGCGCTCCAACAGGCTTCCAAGGCCGCTACGGGCCCTGTGAAATCCGACGAGAACAGCGCCGAGCGCGATGAGGCCGCGGCAGAAGTGCTCACCATCGGATACTTCACTACCCTGCAGGTCCTCTTTGCGCTTTTCTTGTATTCCCCGGGCTTGGTGGCCTTCGTCAGCGCCTTGAGCTTTGGCGAAGTCGGGACGTTCTTCACGACCGCCAGCCTCTGGGAGTTCATCATCGGCGGCTTCTTCCTGTACTTGCTAGGCCTCGTCATGCCCTTCGCCACACTGCTTTGGGTCATGACGATAAAATTTTTCATGGGTGGTGACATCTACAAGAACAATGTGACGCCGGGTGTGTACCCCAAGTGGAGCAAAATGCATTTACGAATATGGTGCATCGGGCGGCTGGAGAACATAGTGCTGCTCCTGCTGGGTGCGATGCATCGCAGCGCGCCGCTTATGGCATTCGTATTGCGGCAGCTCGGCGCGACGGTGGGCGACAACCTTCAGTGCGCGCACGATGCTGTCCTATCCGGGCCCCTGGACTTGATCTCCATCGAGGACAATGTCGCGATCCAGACCGGGGCCTACATCCAAACGACGAGTTGGTCGGGGCAGTACCTGCACGTCGGCCCTGTTCACCTAGAGAGTGGTTGCAAGATCGGGATGCGGGCCGCCATCGCCAACAATGTGACGGTGGGCCGCGGCACTTGGATCACTCCGTTCACCCCCATCCTCAGCGACGTGGGTTCGCAGGAGATGTGGGAAGGAGCTCCCGCGCGCCTCAGCGGCCGTTGCACGGAGCTGAAGCGCACGGCGAATGTCTGCCAGTACGCGCATCCAATCTGGTTACTGGAGACCCTCAACGTCGTCATGCAGGTTGTCATATTCTTCTGGCTCAGGGTGGTACCCACCGCCGCGATCGTGTGGTTCGCCCGCGCGCTCATACCCGCTGAAGAGGCGGAGCTTTCCGAGGGATATTTCAGCGCGGTGCCGCTGTTCGAGATCGTCTGGCACCTGATCCTCTACGCGTTCATCACCACCTGGGTTATTGTCGTCGTAACCTCTTTGTTGGACTGCCTCTTCATCCGTTGCACGGCCGCTTCGCCGGGGCTGTACCCCTCGCGCGGGCTCAGGGGCGCTCTCCTCATGTACAGAATAAAAATAATGAACGCTGTTCAGAGACGGTGGACCTGGACCATCACTGGGCAGTACCTGCGCGCGCTCGCTGGCATGCGCTTCCCGCGGTTAGGTGCCTCGGAGTGCGACCTCCTGTTCAACCTCGTCCCGGAGCTTGCTACCGTCGACTCCCAGGTGTTCTGGTCGAATGGATGTTTCACGAACATGCTCGACTGTGGCGCCGAGCACCTCAAGCTGCGCCAGCTCGACATGCCCCGGAATTTCTTCAGCGGTAACAACTGCGTGGCAGAGTACGGGCATTTCCCATCCAACTTCCTCCTGGGCGTCTCCACGCCGGGCAATGATATACAGTTCCGGCGACAGATGCGGTCGCGGCGCGGCGAGCCAATCACGGTGGCGGGAAACCCGCCCGTGAAATTTGCGAGCGCCTCATTTGAGGCGGAGAATGAAACCCACAGACTGCCGGACTTTCCCCTCTTCTTGACCCGGGTCTTCCTCAACGACCTCTTCAGCGTCGGCATACTGGGCATCACCGAGGGGCTCATCTTCACGATTCTGTACATTTGTTTGTTGCGATTGGGCGGACCCCCGATCGCCAGCGCGGTCTTTGCTTTGGTGCTCGGAGAAGTCAGCTTGGTCCTGCTTTGCATCGCGATCAAGAAGTCCCTCGTCGGCAGCGAATGGGGAGCCGATGACTCGACGCCTTTCTGGTCCTGGCGGCACTTCGCCTACTTCTTCTCGGAGGACTGCTTCTTCGTCTGGTGCAGGGGGCCCCTGGAGTTTTGCGCCGGGACTATCCTCTCGAATGCTATCCTCCGATGGATGGGATGTCAGATCGGCCACCGGACAATCGTGACGCGGCCAATGCAGTGCTCCGACTGGAACGCGGTGAGCTTCGGCAACGATTGTGTTATCGACGGCTTCCTGCAGTTTCATACCTTTGAGAACATGATTCTGAAGGTGAAGCGAACCGACATCCAAGACGGCTGCGCCATATCCTTCGGTGCCACGGTGATGGGCGGCGCGGTGATTGAGCGGGACACAACGCTCTTGCCGTTATCCCTGGTCCTTAAGGAGATGAACATGCCCACAGCCACCTACGAGGGGAGCCCCGCGCAGCCCGTGAGCGGTTCAAACCTCCTCCCCCTCGCTCTGCGACGACAGTGTTTTGGACTGCCAGGAAAGGTACCTATCGACGAAGAGAATCAGTTTACGCGGCTCACGGGTTCAGATGACTCGAAACGATAGCCGGCCGCGGCACAGACGATAAGGCTCCGTTCGTGGACCGGCCGAAAAACCGCGCAACGAGTAATAGTTTGAGCGCAGAAATGCGCGACGCCACGCGTTCGACGAGCACACCTCATCGGAATCCGGGCACACCTCACACCGTTGACAACACCGACTGGCTGAAAACCGCGGCAATCATCTTGGTCGCGGTTGACCACTTCGGCTATTTCTTCATGGATGACGACCGCTGGTGGAGCGTTTTTGGACGCCCCGCGGCTCCGACGTTCTTCTTCCTCATGGGCTACGCCCAGACTCGAACCGTCCCGCTCCACTGGATCTGGCTCGGTATCATCTTGACTCTACTCGAAAGCTCGAACGCCAACTGGACCTGGGTGGCACCGAACATCCTTTTGAGCTTCGCACTCATCCGCTTTGCACGTCCCTATGTGCAAATCCTTGTGCAACGACACGGCTGGGCGGCATTCGCCCTCCTCGTTTCAGCACTTATCGCGGTGTTGCCGATAGCGGTGACGATTGTCGATTACGGCGCGGAGGGATGGTTATGGGCCCTGTTTGGCTTATACCAACGCATATATGTCGACAGCAGATCAGCTACCGGGGACAGCGCGGCCCAAAGCTCGACACCACCTGCACACGCGACGGCGGAGAACGCGCGTCTAATGCGCTTGCTGGCCTGCTTTGTCGCCGCGGTTGTCTACGTCTGGCAGGAACAAAGGGAATACTCCCTTCCTCAGATCCCATTCGCCGCCTTCATTCTCGGCGTCGGCGCTTTGTCCGCTGGCCTTAGTCTGTTCCTGCGCGGCCCGAGCCGCATCCAACCGCCACAAGCAATAGCCGGCACCCTGCGCTTCATCGGCCGGCACACTCTAGCAATTTATGCCATCCAGCTCGCCGGCTCCGAACTCATTATAAAGTTGGTGCCCGATCTCGCCCCTTGAACCATCTCGCACACGAGCAGGACCCAGATAGCCGCCACATCTCCTCATCATAGCAATGTCCGGTCGGTCCTAGAAACTCAGGGTGTCTAACAACTAATGGTACACGTGCGGGGGTGGCCCGCCAGCGGTTCAGTCACTCGAAGATGCTAGAGTCTTTTCGCCGACCCGTCGCTGAATTCGCTTGTAGATCAGTCACTGACACCGCTGCGGCTTCCTGCGCTTAACCCGGCGGCACCGAGAGCTCCATCATCTTTGCTCACGGTCCTCGGGTCGTTCCCGAACCGCTGCTGGCAAAGCCGCCGAAGCTTATCCACTTATTCTCGTGATGAACCGCATTCTCTGGGACGAGAAGTTACAACCGAAGAGCCTCACGACAAGCCCGTCCAACGCAGTTATAAAGCCTTGCAATATTGAGCGGTCCGCCCACAATTGAATACGGCGACGCCTGCGCGATAATGATCGAGCAACCACAAGAGGCGCTGGCCAACTGTCGCTCTAGTTTCGCGAAACGGCTTGCCATCCGAGTGTCGAATGCCGAACATCTTCACCATAGCGTCGCTAGTTCCCACTACCGCGGCCGTGGCCGAACTCCCTGCTACCGCTGCAGCCGAGCTCCTGCCGGAGGAAGAGGCTATGCTCGGTCCAGTGTCGGGCAAGCGCAGGCGGGACTTTACTCTGGGTCGCGAATGCGCCCGCCAAGCTCTGCAGAAGCTGGGGATTGCGCCGGCACCCATCCTGCGCGGCACAGCGGGCGAGCCCCTCTGGCCACTGAGCGTTTGCGGCAGCATCACTCATTGCGATGGGTACTGCGCCGCTACCGCCGCCCGGCAGGCGCATATCCGTGGAATCGGCATCGACGTCGAACGTATTCAGACCCTGACAGACGACTTATTCAAACGGATTTCTCTCGAACCCGAGCGGGCATGGATTCGAGATGCGGATCCGCAGATGCCATGGGACATCCTCCTGTTCAGCGCAAAGGAAAGCGTTTTCAAAGCTTGGTTCCCGGCGGTTGGTACGTGGATCGGCTTTGAGCACGCACGAATCGAATTCGATCCATCGACGCGTGGTTTTAAGGCCATCATGCTGCCAGACGCGTCCGGCGCCGATACACCCACCATAATTAATGGTCGCTTCCATGTTGATGACGAATGGGTGCGAACCAGCGCCATCTTACCGGCAATGCGCCTAGCGCCGCTGCGTCAAAACCAGGCTTCCGATGGAGCGCATTGAAGGGCGATAATTTCAAAAGATCGCGTCAGCTACCACCTTCAAATGGTCCCCGACTTCCGTAACAAAATCTGCCAAAAGGCGACCGGAGTCCAAGGCGGACTGGAGCGCGCCCCCCTGGAGCCGGACAGGTTGAAGTTGGTGATTTGACAGGGGGTTCTGGGCTTTCGAAAAATGAAAGCCATGGCCAGACAGCAGCGCTCGCGCGACTTGGGGCAAAGGATCAGAATCCGGGGTTCGAGCAGCGCCGCTCGCATTCAGTTCCCGTGCCTTGCCGCACAGAGAGAAGCCGCGACCTGGTCGAATGTTGGCCCCGCGAAGTCAGTATCCACCGACATTCCCCGGATTAGTCACGTACAGAGTACACCACCATCCTTGGCTCAGGGAACACTAACCGAGCCGACCGCTACCGGCACCCGACAAGCAAGCAGCGTCTGCAGCATTGCAGCCGTTACGCGGGAATGCCTTCAATGATGCTGACCGGGCTCGTCGTGGGTATCACCTTTGTAAGCTTCAGGCCCGCGGCTTCGTAGAGCGCCAGGAAATCAGCTTCTGAGAGCTGGCGTCCACCGGTGACCACCAGGATCCCAACACCAGACTATGCCACTCCGGCATCGGTGCGAGGCGACACCGCTGTTGTGGTCCTACTTGGCTGCAGCGGGCACCCCCGCTCCGAGACGCGGCTTGGGCTCCTTGCGCGGCTCCTTGATGCGGAACCACGCGACATAAAGGGCAGGTAAAAAGAGCAGGGTCAGCAACGTCGCCACAAACAGGCCGCCGATGATCGCGTAGGCCATCGGCCCCCAGAAGAATTCCGACGCGATCGGGATCATGCCGAGAGAGGCGGCGGCTGCGGTCAGCACGATCGGACGTAACCGGTGGGTCGTGGCGTCGATTACCGCGTCCCACGGGTGCAGTCCCCTGGCGAGATCCATATCGATCTGATCGATCAGGATCACGGAGTTCCTGATGATCATGCCGCTCAACGCGATAACCCCGAGGATCGCGACAAAGCCCATCGGCGTCCCGGTCGGCAAGAGCGCCATGACGACTCCGATCAGCCCGAGAGGTGCAACGCTGATTACCAGGAACAGCTTCTGAAAGCTCTGCGATTGAGCCATCAACGACTGACAAGCCATTCAAGAGCCTTGTCCTTATCATCATAATCGAAATGCTTGATCTCCGCTTTCACGAAATGACGGACAACACTCGGTATTATCCTAAGAAAACCGCTATCTGAAACCGCTGCGACTTTCTCGATCTTCGATTGGTGATCCTTCACAAATTTGAGGTGCGAAAGAAGCGCTGCAAAATCCGCCCAACCCGGGAACGATTCCGCGTAGACCATCAATCCGTGAAGCCGGCCGTTTTGCTCGATGTAGGGATCGATCTCTTCAGCCAAGTGCTCGAAGTCGGATCGTGCCAGCGGACCCACGGGCGAAACGATCAGGACACCCTTGTCCTTGAGCAGCTCACTTTTGATCATCTTCGTCACTCCGGAATGCTATCCCCACCAGACCGTCCGCCCGGTACCAGCCACCGACTTAGTAGGTGGTAAACATCAGGCACCGCGCGGATCACTGGCTATCGAACAGTACCCTACAGGCGGCCAATTTGGTAGCGTTTGCCTTCCCATAGCCCGACCCCCACATTCCCGATGAAGCGGTGATTTCCGGTGCGGGATTTACGGTTAGAGTTGTCCTCCAGGAGGTTGTCATGGTCCCCAAGAATGCGCTTTATGCCCAGTCAGGCGGGGTTAGCGCTGTAATCAACGCCTCGGCTTGTGGCGTGCTGGAAACTGCGCGCCAACATCCGGAGCAGATCGGCAAGGTCTATGCCGGGCGCAATGGCATCATCGGCGCCCTGACAGAAGACCTGATCGATACGAGAATTGAGTCCGAAGCCGCGATCGCCGCGCTTAAACACACCCCGGGTGCGGCGTTCGGGTCCTGTCGATATAAGCTCGGTTCAATTCGCGAGGACCGCGCGCAGTACGAACGCCTGATCGAAGTGTTTCGTGCGCACGACATCGGCTATTTTTTCTACAATGGTGGCGGCGACTCGCAAGATACAGCTTACAAAGTCAGCCAATTGGGCGCTGAAATGGCCTACCAAATCGTGTGCGTCGGCATTCCCAAGACAATCGACAATGACCTGCCGATCACCGATTGTTCCCCAGGCTTTGGCTCGGTGGCGAAATACGTTGCTACTTCGCTTCGCGAGGCGGCGCTCGATCTGGCGGCGATGAGCCGGACCTCGACCAAAGTGTTCACTCTGGAAGTGATGGGCCGGCATGCCGGCTGGCCGACCGCCGCCTGCGCGCTCGCCGCTGAACACGAAGGCGATGCTCCACACATCCTGCTGCTACCCGAGGTCGTCTTCAATGAAGAGCGGTTCCTTGCCAAAGTTGAGGAAGCCTTGGAGCGGTACGACCAGTGCGTTATTGCCGTGTCGGAAGGAGTCAAGAGACCAGACGGAGAGTTCCTCTCGGCGTCGGGCGTCAAGGACTCCTTCGGCCATGCCCAGCTGGGCGGGGTCGCGCCGGTCATCACCAGTCTGATAGGCACGAAGCTCGGCTGCAGGTGCCATTGGGCGGTTCCCGATTACCTCCAGCGCTCGGCCCGCCACATTGCCTCCGAGACAGATGTCCGGCAAGCCTACGCTGTCGGTCGCGCGGCGGTGGAATTCGCGATTAACGGGAGAAACGCAGTGATGCCCGCGATCCGCCGGCTTAGCGATGCGCCCTATCGCTGGGACATCATCGCGGCGCCGCTCGCGGAGGTCGCCAACCAGGAGAAGCTGTTGCCCCCGGACTTTATCAGTGACGACGGCTTCGGCATTACCGACGCGGCTCGCCAGTATTTGGCGCCGCTCATCGTTGGCGAAGCGTATCCGCCATTTAAGAATGGCCTACCCGACTATGTGAAGCTGCGCAATGTGGCGGTGCCGAGAAAGCTAACAGCGGAGTTCGTTATTTGATTAGCTATATTGCTACTTGGCGGCGGCCGGCACACCCGCTCCGAGACGCGGCTCGGGCTCCTTGCGCGGCTCCTTGACCCGGAACCAGGCGACATAGAGCGCCGGGAGGAAGAGGAGGGTCAACAAGGTTGCGACGAACAGACCGCCGATGATCGCGTAGGCCATCGGTCCCCAAAAGACTTCGGACGCAATCGGGATCATGCCGAGAGAGGCAGCGGCCGCAGTCAGCACGATCGGCCGCAAACGGTGGGTCGTCGCGTCGATCACCGCGTCCCAGGGGTGCAATCCCCTGGCGAGATCCATGTCGATCTGGTCGATCAGGATCACCGAATTGCGAATGATCATGCCGCTCAGCGCGATAATGCCGAGGATCGCGACAAAGCCCATCGGCGTCCTGGTCGGCAACAACGCCATGACGACGCCGATCAGCCCCAGGGGTGCAACGCTGATCACCAGGAACAGCTTCTGAAAGCTCTGCAATTGCACCATCAAAATAATCAGCATCAACATGATCATAAGCGGAAAGACGGCAACGATCGAGTTGAGGCCCTTTGCGCTCTCCTCGATCGTGCCGCCGGCTTCGATCGTATAACCCTCGGGCAATTTTTCCGCCAATTGGGCGATCGCCGGCGCCAGTTGCTTATTGACCGTCTTCGCCTCGATACCAGGCACCACATCCGCCTGGACAGTGATGGTCGGGAGAAGGTCACGACGCCAGATCGACGGCTGTTCGAGCTTGTATTGGACGCTCGCCACCTGGCTCAACGGGATCGTCTGCCCGTTGTCCAACGCCACCTGCAAGTTTCTCAATGTCTGCAGCGACTCGCGTTGCGCGTCGGGTGAGCGAGCCACCAGGTCGCTCAGGTAAATCGAGTCCCGCACCTGGGTGATGACCATTCCGGAGGTGACGGCGTTGAGGGCTTCGGCGAGCGATTTGGAGCTGACGCCGAGCTGGCGAACCTGGTCTTGATCGACCTGGACGCGCAAGCTCTTCATCGGCTCGTTCCAGTCGAAATTGATCAGTCGCGTATTCTGGTTTTGACCGATGGTTTGCGCGACAAGAAACGCGGCGTCGCGGGTCCCCTCGGGGGTTTGGCCACTGACGCGGTATTGCAACGGCCAGCCGACCGGCGGCCCCAGCTCGAGCGCGGAGATTCTGGCGTTGAGATCGGCGAACTCTTTGCCAAGGGCCTCCTCGAGGCGTGCGCGGACGACCTCGCGCTCTTTGATCCCCTTGGTGACAACGACTGCTTCAGCAAAATAGTCGTTGCCAAGCTGCACGTTCAACGGCAAATAGAAGCGGACCGCACCTTGACCGACATAAAAACTGTAGCGATCGATATTCGGGTCGCCCTTCAGCAATGCTTCGAACCGCTCGACCTCGTGCTCGGCGGCGTAAATTGACGCATCTTGAGGAAGGGTGAGGTCGATGACCAGTTCCGGCCGATCGGAAGCCGGGAAGAACTGCTGCTGGATGAACCCATAGCCGTACAACGAGGCGGCAAAGAGGCCCACCGTCACGGCAATGACGAGCCAGCGGGCGCGCATGCAGAAGATGAGGGCGGCGCGGAAGAACCGCATGAAACGACCTGGCTCGCCATGTCCGCCGCCATGTGACTTCATCGTCTTTGGCAGGATCGTCACACCGATCACCGGGGCGAACAGAACCGCGACGATCCATGAGGCCAGCAAGGCCACGGCGATGACGGCAAACAGCGAATAGCAATATTCGCCGGCCCCGCTCTGAGCGAAGCCGATCGGCACAAAGCCGGCTACCGTGACAAGGGTACCGGTCAGCATTGGAAATGCCGTCGTGACCCAGGCATGAGTCGCCGCATGCTCGCGGTCGACCCCGAGCTCGAGCTGACTGACCATCATTTCGATCGTGATCATCGCGTCGTCGACGAGCAGGCCGAGCGAAATGATCAGCGCGCCGAGCGAGATGCGCTGCAGGCTGATGCCGGAATACGCCATGTAGACAAAGACCATGCCCAACACGAGCGGGATCGAGCAGGCGACGACGACCCCGGCGCGCAAGCCGAGGCTGATGAAGCTCACCGCAAGCACGATCGCGATCGCTTCCCAGAGCGCCTTGCTGAAACCGCCGACCGCCTCTTCGACGACCACCGGTTGGTCGGCGACGAGATGCGGCTCGATCCCGATCGGCAGATTGGCGGTAATCTGCGCCATCTTGTGCGCCACGGCTTCGCCGAAGGTGAGGTTGTTGCCGCCTTGCGCCATCGAGATCGCCAGACCGATCGCCGGCTCGCCGTTAAATCGGAACATCGGCTGCGGCGGATCGGCATAGCCCTCGGTGATCGTCGCCACATCGGCGAGCCGGAAGAACTTGCCGCCGGCAAAGAGATTGATGCGTTTCAGATCGTCGGTCGAGTTGAACGAGCCGGATACCCGAACGGCGAATTTTTCTTTGTCGGTCTGGACGACGCCGGAGGGTGTTACGGCATTCTGCTCGCGCAGGCTCTGAATGATCTGGTCACGGGTGACGCCGAGCCCGGCCAGCTGGCGGTTGTCGAATTCGAGGTAGAATTTCTGGTCTTGGGCGCCGAGCAATTGCGCCTTCGCCGCATTCTTTACGGTGAGGATCTCAGTGCGGATGTTTTCGACGTAGTCGCGCAACTGGCGGTGTGTGAACCCATCGGCAGTGAACGCATAAATGATGCCAAAGACGTCACCGAACTCGTCATTGAAATAGGGCCCGATGACGCCCTGCGGCAGTGTTCCCCTGATGTCCGCGACTTTCTTGCGGACCTGGTACCAGATGTCGGGTATCTCGCTCTTTGGCGTGTTGTCCAGAACATTGACATAGATCGTCGAGACGCCGGGCTTGGTCTGGCTCTTGAGATAGTAGAGCCAAGGTGTCTCCTGCAGTTTCTTTTCGATCCGGTCGGTGATCTGCAGCACCGTGTCATCGATGTTGGCGCCCGGCCAGTGGGTCTCGACCAGCATCGTCTTGATCGAAAAGCTCGGGTCTTCCTCGCGGCCGAGCCGGACATAGGAAAGGATCCCGGCGACGACGAACAGGATCATCAAAAACCAGACGAAGGGGCGATGATTGATCGCCCATTCGGAGAGGTTGAAGCCCTTCATTGTGAGGCGCTCGCCTGCATCAGCCGGACTTTTTGACCAGGCAGAAGCTTTTGCACGCCCCCCGTCACGACGACATCGCCTTGCGTGAGGCCACTGCCGACGACGACAGCGTCACCCTGATAGCGTTCTACGGTGATCGGCTTCAACTGCACGGTGCCGTCCTTGGTGACGAGCCAAACCGCCGGCTGCCCATCCTTCTGGAACAGCGCGCTGCCGGGGATCGTGACGGCCATTCCCTCTTTCATCGTCACGCTGCCGACGACGTTCGCGCCGAGCCGCATCTGCGGCGGCGCGTCGGGCAGCGAAACCCGAACCGTAAAGGTACGGGTGGTCGGGTCGGCCTGCGGCGACACATAGCGGACCTTGCCGCTCGCCTTGATGTCGGGATTGCTGACCAATTCGACCGCGACGGTCGGGTTACTCGGTGGGTTTTTAAACCCCGCTTCGGCGACGTTGAACACCGCCTCGCGTTCTCCCGGCTGCGCCAGACGAACCACCATCTGCCCCGCGCTGACGACCTGGCCGGGTTCGGCGCCAATCGCGGAAATGACCCCGTCGGCGTCGGCCTTGAGGTCGGTATAGCCGAGGTTCTCGCTCGCTTGGACCTGGCGGGCGCGCGACGAATCAAGTTCCGCCTGCGCGGTCTTGAAGGTCTTGAGGGCTAGATCGTAGTGCACCCGCGTGGTGTGGCCGTTCTTCAACAGCTCGCGTTGGCGGTATTCCTGGGCTTGGCTACGCGTCACCTCGGCATCTGCCTTGGCAACCTCGGCCTTGGCGACCTCGAAATCCTGACGGTATTGCTGCGGGTCGAGCCGGGCCAGCAGATCGCCCTTCTTGACCTGCGTCCCGACATCGACCGGGCGTTCGAGGATCTTGCCGTTGACCCGAAAGCCGAGGTCGGTTTGGTAGCGCGGCTGGATCTCGCCGGTCAGCGACAATGTATCGCCCGCTTCTTTCGGTTCGACGGTCGCCGTGCGCACCGGCCGGATATCGGGTGCCGCGGCCTTTTCTTCCTCCTTTTTGCAGCCCGCCAGAGCCGAAATCAGGACGAAGACGCCGATCGCCGCCTTAAGCCGGAAAAGCCGTTGAAACCCGCTGCCCGCCATACTCGTCCCCTTCCGGCACACTCTGCCGCCGCGGGCGACAATGCCGAGTTCAGGGCTGCGGCGCAATGCCGGGTAATAGCATTATATATTGATAAATTAGCATCTTTGTGGTATTAGCCTTGACAAACTGGGTGGTGCAAAGACCTCCCGGATAGGTCTCGTGTTTGTATACCAAAGGAGTAGCAATATGTCAATTATGAAATGGATTGTTATGCGAAATAGACAAGCACAAACACTGGGTGTCAAGTTCCCCTGCCAATCCGCTGCCGACCGCGTTTTACCGCCCTGAAATTCCGCTGCCGGCAGCTCGGCTAAATCGTATGCAAGCTACTGATTTACCGTAGTGTTTTGATGCTCAGACGATGCTTTTCGGGGGCCAAAAAATGCTTTTTCCCCTGCCGTCAGCGGAAATGCGACCAGGCTAGCCAGCCGGTTTCTCGATGTGCCCGCCGAACTCGTAGCGCATCGCCGACAGCACCCGGTTCGCGAAATCCGCCTCACCGCGCGAGCTGAAACGCTCATAGAGTGCGGCCGTCAGGACGTGAGCCGGCACCGCCTCGTCGATCGCGGCCTTGATCGTCCAGCGTCCCTCGCCCGAATCCGAAACGCGCCCCGCGAAGCCGGCAAGGGCGGGGTCCCTAGTCAGGGCGTTCGCGGTCAGGTCCAAAAGCCAGGAGGCGATCACGCTGCCGCGCCGCCACAATTCCGCGATGTCGGGCAGGTTGAAGTCGTATTGATAATGCTCGGGATCGCGCAGCGGCGTTGTCTCCGCGTCGGCCGCATGGGTCTCTTTCCCGACGTTGGCGGAGCGCAGCACACCAATTCCCTCGGCATAGGCGGCCATGATGCCGTACTCGATGCCGTTGTGCACCATCTTGACGAAATGCCCGGCACCGTTTGGCCCGCAATGCAGGTAGCCCTGTTCCGCGGTGCCGCCGACCTTCTCACGTCCCGGTGTGCGCGGGATGTCGCCTCTCCCTGGAGCCAGTGTCGCGAAGATCGGGTCGAGATGCCTGACCACCCCGGGCTCGCCCCCGATCATCATGCAATAGCCGCGCTCCAGCCCCCACACACCGCCACTAGTCCCGACATCGACATAGTGGATCCGCTTCGGCGACAGCTCCTTGGCTCGCCGGATGTCGTCGATGTAGTAGGAATTGCCACCATCGATCAGGATGTCTTCGGGTTCCAGCGACGGCAGCAGGTCGGCGATGGTCTTGTCGACGACGGCCGCCGGAACCATCAGCCAGACGGCGCGCGGCTTCTCCAGTTTCTTGACGAGATCGGCGAGCGAGGACGTCCCGGTCGCCCTTTCCCTCGCCAACTCATTGACCGCGTCCGCCGACATATCGAAGACGACGCAATCATGCCCGCCTTTCAAAAGACGCCTTACCATATTGGCGCCCATCCGGCCGAGGCCGATCATTCCGAGTTGCATGGGTGACCTCCTTTCAGATTACGATATCTCTCGATCTGCGATAAAATCGGCGAAGTCATAGGCCAGCAAATCGCCGATGCGCTCGACCGTCAGGTCGGCAGCGGGATGATACGAGGCGGCGTCCGAGGCGTGGGCGAACTGGCCTTGCCGCGGCAGCACCGTCGTCACCCGGCGGCCCCAAATCTTTTTGACCGCAGCCAGAATCCGAGGTTTGTCGTCCACCAGAACGTAATGGCCGGCCGGATACCGTTGCGCGACGTCATCGAGCTCTTCTTCCTTGTGGATGTATATCAGTACATGGCCGTCGACGGTCTCGGAGATGCCGGAGCGCTCCACCTTGCGCGGTTGGAAGACCACGTCGCCGTCTGACAAGATGACCGTCGGCGCCCAACCACGGAACCGCTCGAGGACGTCGAGGGCGCCCGGGTAGAGCCGATTGGCGAACGGGTAATCCACCAGATACGAGGACATCGCCAAGAGGTGGATGTCCTTCGGATGCTCGACCCGATAGCGCTGCAAAGCCCCGAGGTAATCCCGGTAGCCCAATTCGTTGAACAGCTGCTCGAGGATCGCCCAATAGCGGTCGCGAGCGGCCGCGCCGAACTCGCGTTCGAGATGGCGCCGGAGATCGGCTTGGATGCGGTCATTGTCCAACAATGTGTTGTCCACATCGACGAGGAAGACAGTTTGGTCCGGCGTGATCATCGAAAGAACTCGCATTTGGACGGGCGCAGCTGCTGCTGGCTGATCGTTAATTTGGCCATCGCTGATGGCCTTTCCAGGTGATGCGTGTCGTTCCATAGCCGGATGGCCGGCTCGGCGAGGTTGTGTTCGTAGCTCAGCATGCAGAGGCAAGCGGTTTCACCGTGCCTCGCCAAGTAGATGACGGGAAGCGCCTCAGCCACGATCTTCTCCCCACGTACGAACCGCCTTCCCGACAGGCGGCGTGACGGGCCTCGGGGCGAAGCGGCGCCATACACGCCCTCCCTCGATGGCCTGCCAAGCGCCGAGGGCTGGTAATCCGATCGCCAGATCGCGCGCCCGCTTGAGAAGCGAGAGCGCGAGCGCCATCTCCGGCGTCAGCCCAAAGGCGCCGCCGAGCAGTATATAAGCTCCCTCCTGAACTCCAACCGCGTTGGGTATCGCAAAAGCGACGGTGCGGATCGCATAGAGCAGGCTCTCGATCACCAACACCACGGCGAAATCGAGCGGCTGGCCGGCAAGGCGCAGCGCAATCCAGACCTCGATCGCGCTCGCTACCCAACAGGCGAGGTGAATAAAGAAACCGGCCCACAAACCGGCTCTGCGCCGGTAGGTGCGGCCGAGCTCGGCATGAACCGAGGCGGCGCCGGCGGCGGTCCGGTCGGCCCAGCCCCGCCCGAGTGTACGAGCGAAACGATCGAACAGGGCGAAGCCATGACGCTGGACAACCACGAATGCAATCGCGATCAGCCCGGCCACGGCCACCCCTGTTGTAATCGGAAGCGCGACAGCCGAAGCGGGCCGTAAGTGGAGCAGCAGAAAGAGGCCAAGGGCGGTGTAGGCGAGCTTGGCGAAGAATTCGAGGGTGAGATCAACAATCGTGCTCGCCGCGGCGACCGGGCCCGGCACTCCCGCTACGGTCACCGCGCGCGCGCCAAGCACGCACCCGCCCATCTGGGACAATGGCAGCACTTCAGAGCCCGCGTCGCGGGTCAACCGACCCCAGATAAAAACCCACGCGGGCGCGGTGGGGACGAGCGTCCACCAAGCGATCCCCATTACCGCGATCAGCGCCAGGTGGATCAAGCAAATTGCCGCGAACCCACCCCAGCCGATCGCAACCAGCGACCGGATCACGGCATCGGCGCCGAAGTGGACGACGAGCGCCCCAATCACCGTCAACCCGACAGCCGCGCCGACGACCGGAACGAACCTCATGCGCTCGCTTCGCACGACGGCGCGGTCCCCGCCCAAGCCATGGACGAGACTATGATTGAGGTGGCGAAATCCTGCGGGTTCGGCAAATTAGCCGGCCGAACGGCGCGGCCGAAGCGCCTCGCGGAATGCTTGCGGCACCGTAATATTCGGCGTCGCAGCGCATTGCTTCATTACCTTGCCGACATTCTCGTCGATATTGCCGACATCGATGACGTGTATCCCCGCTTTAGCAGCTAGATAGCCGTAATAGAACATCGCCGCAGCGGCTCGGTCGTCGTCGGCGGCACCGAGCAGGTCGGAACAGCGATCGCGCTCGACATCCCACCGTCCGGGGGCGAGTTGCGCCTCGGAGGGAGCCGGTGTCGAAGGGGGCGGCGTCGGGACGGCTGCCGGAGGAGGAGCCGCAGCGGTCTCCACCGGCTGCGGAGTTTGCGGAGCGCACGAGGCGAGCCAGAGCGCCAATAGAACGGGCACGAACCGCGCGTTCATCTCTCGCCCCTTGGCGTCGCGCAGCGGAGCGACCCTCGCGCCGGCATCAGTAACAATAGCCGGAGCTGCGCGCCGTGCCGCGACGAACGGCACCGCCGACCGCACCGACACCTGCGCCGATCGCGGCGCCGCGCCCGGCATTCCCCCCGATTGCTCCAATCAGCGCTCCACCGGCGGCGCCCCGGGCGGCCCCGTTGAGTGGCCCGCGCGTCACCGCTTGGCACGGCGGCCGCGCTGAATAACTCGGTGGTGGATAATGCTGCGCATATTGAGGAGCAGCGGAGGCCGGAATTGCAGCAAGAGTCCAAGCTGCTGCGCAACAGGAGATCATGAAACGAACCATTTCAACTCCGTGCAGCTTCTCACGAGGCCGAACCATGTTACGGCGGCTGTGTATGAACGGCAACGGTCGTCGACCAACGATCTTTGCTACCGGTCCTGCGACGTGCTTATCCGGAGCTCCGTTCGCTTGCCGGTTCGAGCGGGCTCGTGCTAGCTTTCCCCGGCTGATGCGGCCTCGAAGCAGGGTGAGGAGGAACAGATGGCAGCGGGCACGGCAGCCCAGACCACCACCGGCGAAGAGGCCGCAATGCAAGCGGTGGCCGCGGCGATGCGGGACGCGGCGGCAACGGCTTCTGACCATGCCGCCAAAGTGAAAGAATCGGCAAGCGAGGCGGGGAACACGGCGCTGGAGAGCATCTCGCGGATGGTCTATACGGGCTCATACGTGCTGGCGTACGGCGTTGTCTACGCTACGGTGTTCGTCGCCCGGTCACTGCCGCAGGAAAACCCGATCATGCGAGGGTTTCGCGACGGCGGGCGAGCGGCCATTGGCGAGCTCGATGCCGGCTAGGCACTCGAGGTAGAGCCGGCGTTGGTGGCTGTTAAGGCCCCGCCGCGCCAGTTGACCGGTCGTTTGACGCGCGTATAGTCGCGACGCCGAGGGGCGGGCGTGGCGGAATGGCAGACGCGGCAGACTCAAAATCTGTTGTCCGAGAGGACGTGGGAGTTCAAGTCTCCCCGCCCGCACCATGATGAGCCATGCCAATTGGCTACCGGCGGCACTGCGGCACGAAGGTCGCGGAGTTTTGGTCCGACTTTCGCCCCCTGGGTAACAGCGCTGCGCCGCCGGACGGTGCTCCGCAATCCACTCTTCTCATTATGATCTGCGCCGGACGGTCGCCCGCCGGCTGGATAAATCCAGCCCGTCCGCCCGCCTCCTCCGGGCAGCGCGGGAAGGGGTAGTGATTCCAAGAGACTGCGCAATCGTGGCTCGACGCTGCCGACTTGGACATGTGGTTGGCTGGTGCCGAGTTGCTGCGTCAGCTCCTGGAGCGCTCCGCGCTCGCCATCTCTTGGCTCTCCTATGGCCCCTCGGGTCGGCCCCGCTAGGTAGCTTCTGGTCTCGGCGGGCGTTTGGATGGGTTTGTCGCGGATCGGCTCGACGGCCACCTGTCGACTGGCCAAGTTTTAGGTCCCTGGGGTGACGCCCGAAATGGTGCCCTCCGACATTGATTTGACGCCTTTTGGACAGCCGCCTTCGGGCGCGAGGGGCTAAAATTAATGAGCCGTGCCGCGTCCGGAAGGATGATGGCTCGAAAGCCAGTGAAGGGAGCTAAGGTGGTGACCGAACGCCCGCATTTTTCAATCTCTACGCTTCACAAGCAATGGGCGAAACTCGAGGATGAGCACCATCAACTGGCAATAGTTATCGATGAGGCTCGAACCGCAGGGACCGACCTGGCGCCGATGCGGCAACGGCAAATAGAGCTTCTACTGGAAATTACATCGATCGTTGCCGAAATTCGCGATGCGCCAGCGACGACGACAGAAGACTTCATCGCGCTCCTCGACGTCGCGCTCGAGCACGAGCTCGATCTTGCATGCGACATCGCTTATTATGGACCAAGCGACTATCCGATGACTGCTCGGCTCCTGCGCGCCCTGGCAGGCACGGTTCCGGGGTTTGAATTCAACTCCCTCCGGAGATGGCTGTCGTTACCGGGTCAGTTCGAGCAGCTGATGGGCGCCGCAACGCCCATTTCCCCCATTCAGAACGAGACCGGCTCAATCGAGAAGATCGGGTTTGGTGAGCCGTAGCAATCAAAAATAACTGAGATAAGACGGCCAGCGGCGTGTCGGGAGAGTTTGCTCGGCTATCGCCTCTGCCCCGGTAGCGCTTCTAGATCGGCCGCTGAATTCGTGCCTTCGCGTTCGCATCGTCTCGGCGCCGGGTAGAAGCGCGCAGACAATCGAGTGATGTCGCGCCGGCGGCATCGCCCCTCCGGCGCCTTGCATCGCTGTATCTTTTGTCAAGTCATCGAGAGTAACATCGCCGACGCGCGGATCTGAGGGGCGCTCGAACTGGCGCGACCCGACCCGCCATGAGGGTCCTTTCCGATGCTCGCCCTGGCTGTGCACCTTTCGCGCGCAGCGATATCTGCCGGAGCCGTTTTCCTCGGTCTCGCGGTGGTCGAGATCGGCTGTGCGCCGGCGGATCTGCCATTTCTTGCGCCGAGTGTGACGGGGCGCGCACCGCCGAGCTTTGCTCCCGTGGTACAAGGGGTGATGCCCAGCGTAGTCAACGTGTCGGCAATTCAGCGAGCGAGCAAAACGGCCGCTGACCAAACCGAACTTTCCCCCGGTCGCGCCAAGGACCAGAACGCACTACGTGGGCAAACGCCTTCGGCGCTCGACGAATTGTTGCGCCGCTTCTTCGAGCAGCAGGGCCGTAAAGGCGTGCCCTTCCCCAGCACGGCCTTGGGTTCGGGTTTCATCGTCGACCCGGGTGGATATGTTGTTACCGACGATCATGTCGTGGAGAACGCCGACAAGATCATGATAACTCTTCAAGACGGCGGCCAATATCTGGCTCGGGTCATCGGGCGCGACGCGATGACCGATTTGGCGCTGGTCAAGATCGATGCGGAGCGACCGCTGCCTCATGTGAGGTGGGGCGACAGCGATACTGCCCGGGTCGGCGATTGGGTTCTTGCGATCGGCAATCCCTTTGGCCTCGACAACACCGTCAGCAGCGGGATTATTTCGGCGCGCGGTCGGGATATCCATGCGGGCCCTTACGATGACTTTTTGCAGATCGATGCGGCGATCAATCGGGGCAATTCCGGCGGCCCGACCTTCGACCTCAACGGCAATGTGATCGGCATCAACACAGCGATCTATTCGCCCAATGGCGGTTCGGTGGGGATTGGATTCGCCATACCGGCGAACCTTGCGAGGCCGGTGGTCGAGCAGTTGAAGGCAAACGGCAGGGTCGCGCGCGGCTGGCTTGGTGTCCAGATCCAGCAGGTGACACCGGAGATCGCCGAGAGTTTCGGGCTGCCGAAGCCAGAAGGGGCGCTCGTCGCCGGAGTAAGCGCCGATGGTCCCGCCGCCCGAGCCGGGCTGGCGCAAGGCGACATCATACTCTCGGTCAATGGCCACGACATCTCCAGGATGCGCGAGCTGCCGCTGATCGTCGCGCAGACCGCGATCGGCGAGACCGCGGCGGTGAAGGTATGGCGCCAGAACGGCGAGACGATTTTGCGGCCGGTGATTGGCGAAATGCCGGAGAGTGCGGAAACCTTGGAAGCAAGGCAAGGCGAGCGCGAGGGTCAGCGGTTGGAGCGGCCGGGTGTCGTCGGCTTAAAGCTCGCGCCGTTGACCCGGCAGCGCCGCCAGCGGCTGGGGGTACCCCTCAAGGTGAACGGCGTTGTCGTGACGGCGATCGACGAGGACAGTCCGTTCGCCGATGTCGACCTCTTGCCCGGCGACGTGATCGAGGCGATCAACCAGCGCCCGGTCACTACACCTGAGGATGCTACGAGTAGGCTACAGGAAGCCGCGGCGAGCGGACGCGGAAGCGTCCTGATGCTGATCAACCGTCACGGCACTGATCACTACCTGGCGACGTCGGTCGACATCATCGGCCAAACTCGTCGGAATGGGTGATCCCGTAATCACGGGGGAAACGAGCTGTGCGAGCTGTCGTCGACTCAAATCGATCACCGCTTTTGTCCCATCGAAAAGGGGCGCAGCGCAGGCCTTTAATTCTACCGCGGCCCGCACGAAATGATCCGTCGATCGATTTGCGAGCGGTGGTACCCAACGCTGTCGTCTTGGTAGTGCGCAAGGGAGGATAACGATGCCCGATCACGTGTACAGGATCATTGAAGTCGCGGGTTCGTCGGAGAAGAGCATCGAGGATGCGATTCAAAACGCAGTCAGCCGGGCGTCGCGAACGCTGCGCGGGGTCAGCTGGTTCGAGGTGATTCAGACACGGGGGCAGGTCGAGGCAACGAAGCTGCAATACCAGGTCGTTCTCAAAGTCGGGTTCACCCTCGAAGACCCTTCCTGATCGGCTTCGGAGATCGTTGACCTAATTAAGGTGGCCGATCACTGAAAATTGATGCCGCGCAGCACAACCGAAAGGGTTGATGATCGCGGATAATCTAGGCGCTTGCTGCCGGCCCGGGCAGAGCCGTCACGTAGAGACCGATATCCATGGGTGCGCCTGTGATCCGAGTCATCGCCGCGGTCCTTGCCGTCACGGTCGTCGTCTCTCCGTCGGTTCGGGCGCAGACCACTCCGGCGCCCACGATCGAAACTCCGACGCCCCCTGCGCCAACGCCCGAAGCTGAAACCCCGGCGGCTGAAGCTCCGGCTGCGACGCCCCCTCTAACGACCACGCCGGCACCGGGAGCTGAAACCCCGGCAGCTGAAGCTCCCCCCGCGACGCCTCCGCCAGCAATCGCCCCGATGCTGCGAGCCGAACAACTCGACCAACTCCTCGCGCCGATCGCGCTCTATCCGGATGCTCTGCTCGCCCAGATCCTGATGGCCGCGACCTACCCGCTCGAAATCGTCAAGGCGAAGCGTTGGTTTCAGGATCCTCGCCACGCGGCCTTGTCCGGAGACCAACTCGCGGCGGCGCTCGAGGCCGAGACCTGGGATCCCAGCGTCAAGGCCCTGGTGACCGTTCCGCAAATTCTGATGATGATGGACGCCAACCTGGACTGGACCGAGGAGTTCGGCGAGGCCTTCGTGGCGCAGCAGGCAGATATCATGGATGCCATCCAACGTCTGCGCCAGCAAGCTGCGGCGGCGGGAACCTTGTGGTCCAATGCCCAGCAGAGGGTGACGGAGGAAGGGCAAGGTATCGTGATCGAGCCGGCTAATCCTGGCTACATCTATCCCCCCGTCTATAACCCGGCCCTTGTCTACGGCCCCTGGCCGTCCCCGGAATACCCGCCGCTCGATATCGTCCCGCCCGATTATGGCCCCGATTATGGCGGTGATTTCGGACTGCCTTTTGGCATCGGCTTCGGAGCCGGAATTGTCGTCGTGGAAAAAATATGGCCCTGGTGCACCTTTGACTGGGGCCAACGGCAAATCCGACGCAACGTGCGAACCTCGAAGGCCCTCAATGACCCCAATGCGGGGTCGGAATCGCCCATTTGGCGGCACGACACGGCGCACCGCCAGGGGGTCGCCTCTTTCGATCTTGGCACGCGCGTACGGTTTGGGGTGTTGCGGAATCGCCCCGTCTCGGTCGTCGCGATCCCGCGGATCGCTGTTCCGAGGGTCGCGGGCGATCCGCCCATGTTCTCATCGCACTCCGCCCAGCGCGGGTTCACACCTACCCGAATGGCGCCGACCCGAATGGGACCGGCGGGTTTCATGCTGCCGGCGCGCCACTTCGCCGGGCGACCGATGATGATGCCGCAGGTGGCACCACGGCTGCCAGGCGCATGGTCTGGGCCTCGCGCCGCCGCCCCGTTGAGCTCGGTACCCGCGGGTGGCGGTCCTCACTTCGACGGCGCAGCTCATCGGTGATTTCGTCGCCGACTGTTCGGCGAGGTCAGCGGCTGCGCCGGCGTGCGAGATAGACCACCCCGACCCCGGTGACCGCCGAAGCGATGCCGGCCAAGCGGAAGGTGGCGCGAAAAGCCGACAAAAAACCATCCGCCGCGGCGCCCCCGTTCGCTGGCAACAACCCTTCCAGGCCATGGAAGACGAGGGTGAGCAACGTTGCTCCGGTCACGACCCCGAGGGTTCGGGTCAGCATCGCCAGGCTGCCGGCGACACCGCGATGCTGCGGCGGCAGCGTTCCCATCACCAGGTCCATATAGGCCACTTGGAAGAGGCCCACCCCGAAACCCTGCAACACGAGCGGCGCGATGATGACTACCGGGGGTGTGCCGACGTCCCAGCCGCCGATCAGGAACAAGCCCGCGCCGTTCAGCACGGCGCCGAGGGCGGCGACACCAGCCGCCGGAAGGCGTTCGATCATCCGTCCCGCCAACGGGGATGCGGCAATGCTCCCGGCAAAGGAAGCGGCGAGCACGGCCCCTGCCAGCGGCAGCGACAGGTCGGTGAGGCGCACCAGATAGTACGGGGCGAACAGCAGAACCGAAAAGCTCGTCAGATAGACCAACACGCTGGCGCCGTTGATCGCAGCGAAGCCACCGATCCGGAAGAAATCGAGGTTGACGATCGGCTGAGCGACCCGACGCTCCCAGCGCACAAACCCGAAGAAGCTCGCAGCGGTGATCCCGCAGAGCGCAACCACCGGGAAGAGATGCCGTTCCAGCTGCTGGAGCTGATTGAGGGTCAGCAGCAAGGTGCTGATCGCGACAGCGAGCAGGCCGGCGCCGACGATGTCGACCGGCTCGCGGCGGCCGCGTCGCGGCGCTGCCGGGAGCGCCTCGACGAACACGAGTGCGGTCACGGCAATCGGGGCGCGGAACCAGAATACCGAGGGCCAGCCCCAGAAATCGACCAGCAGCCCGCCGAGCAGCGGCCCGCCGGCGGAACCCAGCGCGTAGATCATCGTGAACATGGCAAGCGCTCGGCTGCGCCGGTCTTCGGGAAACAAGGCGGTCACCAGCGCGGGGGCGCAGCTGAGGATTAACGCGGCCCCGATCCCTTGCAGGAACCGGCAAAAGAGCAGCCAGCCAAAGCTCGGCGCCGCCGCGCAGAGGAGGAAAGCTGCGCCATTCCAGAACAACCCGGCGCGAAACACGCGGCCGTAGCCGAACACATCGCCGAGCCGCCCGAAGGCGAGCATCAAGCTGGCATGGGTCAGGACGTAGCAGATGACGACCCACTGGATCATCTCGATCGGCAGGCCAAAGCTACCGGTGATATCGGGAAAAGCGATGTTGACCGCGCTATCGAGCGGGACGACCGACGTGCCCAGGCCGATCAGCACGAGCCGCAGCCATTGCCGCGCCGTCATCCCTGGCCGGGCCGCCGCGCCGGTCTGCGGCGGATGCGCGGTGCCGTGCTCATGACGGCAATTGTGGCAGAGCGGCGATGCTCCGGATGCTTTCTCAGGGGAGAAATTTTTTAACCCACCCCAACAGAGGTCGAAACCCCCC
>Ga0209656_10000034_pt1 | contig 97931 bp, 83 predicted proteins | sample BogFormECP12_OM2_FD_188239 | JGI IMG/M metagenome (GOLD analysis project Ga0209656, IMG submission 188239) | Bog forest soil microbial communities from Calvert Island, British Columbia, Canada - ECP12_OM2 (SPAdes) (version 2) | ecosystem: Environmental > Aquatic > Freshwater > Wetlands > Bog ...
TTCGGCGAGTGATTTCGGTCCACATCTTGTGCTCCGATGATTGTTTCACCACAACCATCATGCCACAACCGACTGAAATAACTCAATTCATTTTCGGTCAGCCTCTTAGAGCGTCATCGGAATCACTCCTTGGATCAAGACGCACTAGAGACGAACAAACGTCGCCCACACCCCCTCGGGTTGCCAAACCGGTTCCATATCGGCGCGCGCCTGGGTCTCGTCCATGCCAAGCACATCGCGACGATAGCGATAGAAAAAAGCTGAGACCCTGTAGTTCGCGATGCAATGAACGTGTACAGGGACTTCTTTTAACTGCGCCATGACCGAGCAGAACTGGTCGAAATCTCGGTCAGTCGGGTTCTGAAAATCAACCGGGATATGGATATATGTCATGCCGAGACGGCTGACACTTGCCGCCTCATCCGGCAGAGCTTTTTCATGGGTGTGAAGGCCCAGGTTGACGATGTGGCGGACACCCAATGCGTGGATATCAGCCAGTTGCGGTTCGGTCGGCTGGCCGGACGTGGTCAGCCGATCGTCAAGTCGACGCCAGTTGTAGATCGTTTCAGGGTCGGCCATGAAACACCTTCATCACTGGAGTTCAGCGTTCACTCGTCCATCTTTGGCTTCGGCGGAGGAGCGCGTCGAGGGACTCTGCTGATAGGCGCAGACATCTTACCACGGAAGTCAAAACCGGCTCGCCCAAGAGCATCGAGAGCCTTTGACGTGGCCTTTCCCGACAGGCGCGCGAGCTTCTCCAGCTTGGTCTCGTCCATCCCGATCTCCTTCACCCGGCGACGTCCACGTCCACGGCCACGGCGCTTGGCCCGATGATCCCGCAAACGATCCTCGCGCAAGCCGACGAGGTGCGGTCGATTGTGGCCATCACGACCAACTACCATGAGTTTGCCGCTACGGGTAGGAGCTACGGCCCTCAGCTACCGTGATATACAAGCGGTGAAGAACGAGAGGAAACATCTGCAATGTCCGAACCGAACCCGATGGCGGTGATCGCGGGATGCATCGAGAAGTCCAAGGCGACCACCGACCAGGAGCTTATCGGCGACTACATCGCTGAAGCTCTTGGGGTCTTGCAGATCGACAACACCGAAGAAGATGCCTTCAACATGCTGGGCAGCGCCATTGTCGACGCGGTCGCAGATGACGAGGCGCATACCGCCAGCTTGTTCGAGGTCTGGACGGAGTTGGAAGAGCAGCGGAAGCTTTCGTAGCACTTCAGCCGGACGTTAGCCCCCTGATCGGATCGCGCCCTAGCGCTAGTACCACGTTGCGTAAATTGGCGAATGTCGCAGCCAGATCACACCGCGTATCGTCACCCCCGCGAAAGCGGGGGTCCAGGGGCAGCATTCGGGGCATTGAGCCCTGGATGCCCGCTTTCGCGAGCATGACGAAAAAGCTGGGATCACATACGCTAACTTTGGCAACGAGGTGCTAGGGCACGCCCCATCTGCGCGCGAGGCACGCATAGGCTCCGTCCTGATTCATACTCGACAACGCGCCGTTGACCGCGGCCAGAAGCTCGGGATTGTTCTTGTCGAACCCGATGCCGAGCGGCTGTGGATCGTCCGGAACCTGAGCCACGATGCGTAGACCCGGGGTTCGGCGGGCGAGCCACGCGGCCACTGGGTAGACCTTCATCAGCACGGCGTGTTGCGCGCCGAGGAAGATCAGACGCGGCCGTGGCGGCAATTCATCGACGGTGTAGGTCAGATCTTCCGGCCGCGTCACAGTAGGGCTCCGCTGGCTATTGGCGCGCCGCTCACGGCTGATCGTCCGACCACCTGCTCGCATAGATCGCTATTTTTCGGCGCCGTCAAATTTCCATTGTAATTCCATTGTTAGAGCCGCCTAAATTCGTTGTTCGGCTGAATTATTTCGTTGATCCCCTAAGTAACGAATTTTGTCTGCAAGCCGTTGAAATTCCGTTCTACTTTATGCCGGCAAGAGGCATTTGTTCCCTCGAAAAAGCGATTTTTCGTTGTATTTGGGTCGGCAGAGGGAGCCGGGTGCCACGGTTGAGGCTACCCGTCGCGGCGCCTCGGGAGGCGGATGTCGAGCCAGCCGAGCGGGGTCACCGTGGCGCGCTCGCCCCGGCGCAGCAATACGGTGGTCATCTCGGACTCTACGATCGCCGGGCCGTCGATGGTTTGCGACGGCGCCAGCGCGTCGAAATCGTAGACGGGGGCCGAGATCCAGGCATCGAGATAGATCCTGCGCTCGACGCGGGGGCCGACCGCCGATGCTTCGGGCAAAGCGGGTTCGAGCGGCAGTGCCACAAGAATTCCGGCCACCGCCACCCGCGCGTTGACCAGTACCGTTTCCTGATCGGGCAGTGAATAGGTGTAGAGGTCCTCGTGGCGGTGGTGAAACCGCTCGACGATTTGCGGCAGCGGGTCGGCTTGCGTCCAATCCACCCCATCGAGGTCGACCGTGATCTCGAAGACCTGCTCGCCATAGCGCATATCGACCGACCGCGTCGTCCGCGCCGGTCCGTCGAAGGAGGCGCGCAGCCGAGCGAGGCCCTCGGCCTCCATCTCCTCGAACAGGCGCTTCAGTGCTCCGCCGTCGAGCGTTCTGGTGTCGCCGATATGGCTGCGCGCAATCTCGAAGCGCAAATCGGTCGCCAGCATGCCCCAGGCCGAGAGCACGGCGGCAACGCGCGGCACGACGACCCGCTCGAGGTCGAGCTGGCGGGCGATGTCGGCCGCGTGCAGCCCCGATGCGCCGCCGAAGGCGAGCAATGCGAAATGCCTCGGATCGACGCCGCGGCGGACCGAGACGAGCCGCACCCCCTCGGCCATCGTCGTGTTGACGACCCGGTGGATGCCTAGCGCCGCGCTGACCCGGTCGATGCCGAGCACGGCGGCGATGTCGTCGACCGCCGCCTCGGCGGCCGCACGGTCGAGCCTGCGTCGTCCGCCGAGAAAGGCCGCCGGGTCGAGATAGCCGAGCGCCAGGTTGGCGTCGGTGACGGTCGCAGCACTGCTTCCGTTGCCGTAGCAGGCAGGACCCGGAATAGCACCGGCACTCTCCGGTCCGACATGCAGGATCCCGCCGGCATCGACCCGCGCGATCGACCCGCCGCCAGCGCCGATGCTGACGATTTCGAGGCTGCTGAGCGCGATCGTCTGGCCGGCGATGCGGCGGGACGCCGCCAAACTCGGCCGGCCGTCGACGATCAGCGAGATGTCGGTGCTGGTCCCGCCCATGTCGAACGGGATCAGATTGCCCTTGTCGAGGAGGCGCGCGGCATAGACGCTGCCCGCGACACCGCCGGCCGGGCCGGAGAGGACAGCACCGGCGGCGAGCCGGCCCGATTCATCGATCGGAGCAACGCCGCCATGAGACTGAATGATCAAGGTCGGCCCCGCATACCCGGCCTCGGCGAGGCGCAGCTCGAGCTCTTCCAGATAGCGCGACAGAGCAGGGCCGACATAGGCGTTGACGACCGTCGTCGAAACCCGTTCGAACTCCTTGATCTGCGGTAGCACGTCCGAAGATAGCGCGACATAGGCGCCGGGCAGCGCCCGCGTCACGGCCTCGCGCGTGGCACGCTCGTGGCTCGGGTCGCGCCAGGAATGCAGATAGCACACCGCCACCGCCTCGACCCGCTCGCGCTCCAGCACCCCAATGGCGCGGTCGAGCGAGGCCGGGTCGAGCGGCGTCTCGATCCTGCCGCCGGAGCGCATCCGCTCGCGCACGCCGAGGCGCAATTTGCGGGGGACGAGCTGCTCGGGCGGCGGGAGACGCAAATTGTAGCGATCGTCCTTCAGCCCCTCGCGCATCTCGATCACATCGCGATGGCCTTCGGTCGTCAGCAGCCCGACCTTGGCACCCCTCCGCTCGAGCAGCGCGTTGGTCGCGACCGTCGTGCCATGGACGATGCGGTCGGTCTCGGCCAACAGCGCCGACCGGTCGAGGTCCAGCGTCTCGGCCAACAGCTGCAAGCCGTCGAGGACGCCGATCGACGGATCAGCCGGGGTCGAGGGAACTTTGGCCAAGGTCGTCTGACCCAAGTCGTCGACCGCGACGAGGTCGGTAAAGGTGCCGCCGACATCGATGCCGATGCGGTACATGGCTCAGCTCTCGGCGCCGGGATTGCTGACGAGGCCGTTCTCTATGTCGCGTGCCGCGGCAGCGGGGTTGTGCAATGCCGGATTGCCCCAGCCTCCGCCGCCACCCGATTCGAGGACCAGAATATCGCCGGGGCGGACGACGAGGCCGACTTCCTTGGTCTTGATCGCGCGCGGCGGCTGCCCTACCGAGTAGAGCATGTAGCGATGCGGGACACCGTCGGCGCCGCCGAGGATGCCGCAGGCGCCGTAGCGCACGCCGTCGCCGGCGGTGTTGCCGACCGCCGGCTCGACTGTCTCGACCACCATCTCGACCACCCCGCCTGGACCGCCGCGGTATTTGCCCGCGCCCCCGGAATCGGGGCGGAATTCGTGGCGGCGGAAGAACAGCGGGAAGCGCACCTCGGTGACTTCGAGGCTGCCGAACTTGATCCCGCCCGCAGCCTGCCACTCGCCCGCACCCGGCCAGCCGTCACCGGCCGGCGAGCCACCGCCCCCGGGCCGTGCCTGGAAGAAATGCCAGATGAACGGCTTGCCGCCGGGGACATCGGCGCGCGGGTCCCTGCCTTGGATCGCGATGCGGAAGCGGCGGCCCCAGCCGGCCATCGCCCGGTCGGGGCAGGCCGGCGCCAATGCCTTGATGATCGCCTCGATGATTTCCTGGCCGCAGTGGTTGGTCGCCAAGGTAACGGGCGCTCCGGGGTTCGCCCAGACCACGGTCCCCGGCTTGGCGATGACCTTGATCGGGCGGAAGGTGCCGTCGTTCTTCGGCGTCTGCGGGTCGATCAGGTAGGAGAGCGCCACCACGACCGCCGAGTACATATTCGGGTAGGAGGAATTGACAAAGCTCCCGACCTCTTCGTGCGAGTCGGACAGGTCGATCACGAGATCGCTGCCGCGTTTGGTGACGGTCGCACGGATATGGATGTCGTCATGACCGCGCCCGTCATCGTCGAGCAACGCCTCGCCCCGGTAGACACCGTCCTTCCACTGGGCGATCACCGCCCGGGTCTGGCGTTCGGCGCCGTCGAGAACTGACTCGATCGCCGCATCGGTCACGGGCCAGCCGAACTCGCCGGCCAATGCCAAGAGGCGCCGCTCGCCGACATGCGCCGAGCCGATCATCGCGGCGAGGTCGCCGCGGAAGTCGCGCGGGTGGCGCACATTGGTGGCGATCATCTCGAGCAGGTCGCGGCGCACCGCTCCACGGTCGTAGAGCCGCAGCGGCGTGATGCGCAGGCCTTCCTGCCAGATGTCGGTCGCCGCGGCGTTGTAGGCGCCGTGGGTAGCGCCGCCGATGTCGCTCTGGTGGGCGCGGTTGATCGACCAGAAGCGCGGCCGGTCGCCCTCGAACACCGGCACGAAGGCGGTCAGGTCGGGCAGGTGATTGCCGCCGTGATAGGGGTCGTTCAAAAGGAAGACATCTCCCCGATGGATGTCGTCGCCGAAGAACTCGGTCATCGCCCTCGCCGCGTAAGGCAGCGCTCCGACATGGATCGGCACGTGTTCGGCCTGGGCGATGAGCCTGCCGTCGAGGTCGCAGATCGCGGTCGAGAAGTCGCGGCTCGAATTGAGGATCTGCGAATAGGAGGTTCGCAGCATCGCTTCGCCCATCTCTTCGACGATCGCCAGCAGGCGATGCTGGATGACCGAGGTGACGATCGGGTCGACCGGAGGTGTCAGGGGTTTCGCCAAAGTCTCACTCCCTCAAGGCGTCGGGGAAGGGCAAGCTCAGGATCAGAGCCATGCTCGGCCCCTGGAACCATTGCGGCAAGGGCGGGACATGGCGCACGGCCGCGATCATCAGCTCGACTCGGGCATCGATATCCTGCCAACCCGAGCTTTGGCGCACTTTGATCGTTGCGATCGTGCCGTCGTCGAGCACCACGAACTCGATCTGTGCTTCGCCGCGGCGGCCGCCGACCATCGCCAAGGGCAGCAGATTGTAGTGCTGCCGAATGAGCGAATGGATATAGGCGAGATATTCGTCGCGAGTGGCGGCCGGCCCGGGATATCTAGCACGATGCGCCGCCGCATGCTCCGGCTCGTCGGTTTTGTGGGGCGGTTGCTGGGCTGTCGGGGTCGGGTTTGGCTTCGACTTGGGGGGCGCGGGCTTTTCCGGGGGAGGAGGCGGCACGATCGCCGCGGTCTGTGTGTCGCTCGGTGGCGGCTGAGGCTCCTCCGGCGGCGGTGGTGGCACGACATCGGCGGTCTGTTGTGGCGTCTCGCTGGGCCGCACCTCCGGCGGCGGTATATCCTTCGCAGCCGGCGCATCGCCAGCCTCTCGGCTGGCTTGTTTCGCCTCGGTGTCGCCGAGGTCCTCGGATGCGATGCGACCCGGTGGCGGCGGTTTGAATTGCGGCGGCGGAACCGGTTTCAGTGGCTGCTCCGGCAGCGGTGGTGCGAGCACCAGCTGTACGGGGATGGTCTCGACATCGGGCGGCGCAGCCATCGGCCACTCGATCAGCCACAGCAGCGGCAGCAGATGCAGCATGAGCGAGCCGATCGGCCCGAGCCACCGGCTTCGCTCGGGATCCTCGACTGGTGTCAAACGCTCGGGTGGAGCGAGCCGCGCCGGATCGGTCGACACCAGGCGCGGTGCGCCCGTGAGCATCGGCTCGCGGCGGCGCTCTTCAAGCGGTCCGAGTGTGCGCAACACCGTCGCCGGTCATCCCGCGGCGAGGGCGAGCCAATCGGCCTCGTCGAGCAATTTGACGCCGAGAGCGGCTGCCTTTGTCGCCTTCGAGCCGGGATCGGCGCCGGCCACGACATAGTCTGTCTTTGCCGAAACCGAACTCGTGACATTGGCGCCGAGCGCTTCGGCCCGCGCCTTCGCCTCTGACCGGCTCATCGATTCGAGCGAGCCGGTAAAGACGATCGTCTTGCCCGCGAGCGGCGAGGCGGCGCGCTGCGCCGGCGCTTCCCAGTCGACGACGCTGACCTCGCGAGACAGGTCGTCGAGCACGGCGCGGTTATGCGGCTCGGCGAAGAAACCAATGATGTCGGCGGCCATTTCCGCGCCGATCCCGTGAATATCGACCAGCCCGGCAAGGGCCTCGCTCGCCGGGTCCTGCGCCGCCTCCATCTCGTGGCGCCAATTGGCGAGTGAGCGGTAATGGCGAGCGAGCAGCCGGGCCGTCGCCTGACCGACCTGCGGAATGCCGAGCGCATTGACGAACCGGTCGAATGCAATCCGCCGCCGCTCGTCGATCGCAGCCATCAGATTGCGAGCGCTGAGTTCGCCCCAGCCCTCACGTTGCGCGATGACCGCGGCATCGAGCCGGAAGATGTCGCCGGGCTGGCGGATCAGCCCGTCCTGCCAGAAGGCGGTGATGTGTTTCTCGCCGAGCCCCTCGATGTCGAAGCAGTCGCGCGACACAAAGTGCCGGAGCCGCTCGACGGCTTGCGCCGCACAGATCAGCCCGCCGGTGCAGCGCCGGGCGACCTGGCCCGGCTCGCGCACCGCGAGGCTGCCGCAGATCGGGCAGTGGTCGGGGAACTCGTAGGGCTGCGCGTCCTTCGGCCGGCAGTCGAGCACGACCGAGACGATCTGCGGGATCACGTCGCCGGCGCGCTGGACCACGACGGTGTCGCCGATCCGAACATCCTTGCGGGCGATCTCGTCCTCATTGTGCAAGGTGGCGCGCTGCACGACGACACCGCCCACGGTGATCGGCTCGAGCATCGCCACCGGGGTCAGCGAGCCCTGGCGGCCGACCTGGATCGAGATGTCTTGCAGTACCGTCTGAGCCTGCTGCGCCGGGAATTTCTGCGCCACCGCCCAACGCGGCGCCCGGCTGACCATGCCGAGCCGCTCCTGCAGAGCGAGGTCGTTGACCTTGTAGACCACACCGTCGATGTCATAGGGCAAAGCCGCCCGCTCGGCCGCGATCTCGTTGTAATAGGCGAGCGCCTGGTCCACGCCGCGACACAGCCGCGAGCGCGGGTTGACCGTGAACCCCCAGGTGCGGAACTGGGCCAGCGCCTCTTCATGAGTGCGGGCGAGGGAGGCACTCGCCTCGCCCCAGGCATAGGCAAAGAATTTGAGCGGCCGGCGCGCGGTGATCGCGGTATCGAGCTGGCGCAATGAGCCGGCGGCGGCGTTCCTGGGGTTGGCGAAGACCGCCTCGCCGGCGGCGGCGCGCTCGTCGTTCAACGCAAAGAACCCGGTGCGCTCCATATAGACTTCGCCGCGGATCTCGATCAGTTCGGGCCATTCCTTGCCGGCGAGCGCCCCGGGTACGGTCGCGAGCGTGCGCAGGTTGGCGGTGACATTCTCGCCGGTGACGCCGTCGCCCCGGGTCGCTCCCTGCACGAGGCGGCCCTGCCGGTAGGTCAGCCCGATCGACAGCCCGTCGATCTTGGGCTCGGCCATGATCTCGATCACGTCCTCGGCGACTACCGCCTCTGTCGCCGTGCGCCGGAAGAAATTGCGGATGCCGGCAAAGAACTCGCGGACATCGGTGTCCTCGAAGGCGTTTTCGAGCGACAGCATCGGCCGCGAATGGGTCACCTTGGCGAAACCGGTTGCCGGTGCGGCGCCGACGCGGCGCGACGGGCTGTCGGCGCGGATCAGCTCGGGAAAGCGCGCCTCGATTGCCGTGTTGCGCAGGCGCAGCGCATCATACTCGGCGTCGGAGATTTCGGGTGCGGCCTCGGTGTAATAGAGCCGGTCGTGATGCCCGATCTCCTCGGCGAGCCAGGCGAGCTCGGCGCGGGCTTCCTCTTCGGTCAGCGCCTCGACCGGGCGCTGATCACGGCTCTGCCGCGCGGCGGCCGAAGCGCTCATGCGCGGCCCCCGGCAATCAGGCTCGCGGCCGCGGCGCGCGCCTCGGCGGTAACGATGCGGCCGGACAGCATACGGGCGATCTCCTCCTGTCGCGTATCCGGGTCGAGCTCCTCGACGCGGGTCACGGTATCGCGTTCGGCGAGGCGCTTGGCGACGCGCCAATGATGGGCGCCGCGCGCCGCGACCTGCGGCGAATGTGTTACGACGAGGACCTGCAGGCTCGTGCCCAGGCGCTGCAGCCGCTCGCCGACCGCCGCGGCGACGGCACCGCCGATCCCGCTGTCGACCTCGTCAAAGATCAGGGTCGGGACCGAGGAGATATCGGCAAGGACGAGCTTCAAGGCCAGCATAAAGCGCGACAGCTCACCGCCCGAGGCGATGCGGGCGAGCGGCCCGAACGGCGCGCCGGGGGTCGTGGCGATCTCGAAATGGACGCGCTCGCAACCGTGCTCACTCCAATCGTCCTCGGCGAGCGGGGTCAGCACGGTGCGAAACCGCGCCTTGTCGAGCCGCAATGGCGCCAGCTCGGCGGCCACCGCGGCATCGAGCCGCCGGGCGGCTCGAGCCCGCGCCCGTGACACCCCCTCGGCCATAGCGACAAAGCGGGCACGAGCCTCCGCCGTGGCGCGGACGAGATGCTCGGCGTTCTCGGCGCCTTCCTCGATCGCGGCGAGCTGTGCCGCCATTCGCTCCTGCAGTGCCGGCAAATTGGCGACCGGCAGCTGATGCTTGCGGCCGAGAGCGCGCAGCGCGAAGAGCCGCTCCTCGACCTTTTCGAGCTCGCGCGGGTCGAGCTCGAGCTGACGCGCCGCGGATTCCAGCACTGCGAGCGCCTCGGCGGTCTCGCCCCCGGCGCGTTCGGCCGCAGCGAGGGCCGCGTCGAGAAACCCTTGGGCGCGGTCACGGGCGCGTTCGAGCCGCCGTGTTGCCCGCGCCAATGCCGCTTGCGCGCCGGCGTCGCCGCCGAGCTCACCAATCGCCTCGGATACGGTTTCGGCCAGCCGCTCGGCGTTCTGCAACAAGGTGCGCCGCTCGGCGAGACGATCCTCCTCGCCCTCTTCGGGGGCCAGCGCATCGAGCTCATCGAGGTGGTGGCGCAGCAAATCCTCCTCCTCGCGGCTCGCGGCGAGGAGCCGCGCGGCTTCGGCTTCGCGCTCCCGCGCCGCGCGCCAATCGTGCCAGGCTTGCGGCAGTGCCGCGGGACCCACCGAATGCTCGGCGAAGGCGTCGAGGATCATGCGATGATTGGCCGGATCGAGCAGCCCGCGCTGCTCGAACTGGCCTTGGATCTCGACGAGGCTGTCGCCGAGCTCGCGCAACAGCCCGACACTCGATGGCGCATCGTTGACAAATGCGCGGCTGCGGCCGTCGGTCGCGAGCAGGCGGCGCAGCACGATCGTCTCACCGTCGCCGCCGAGCCCGGCCTCGCGCAGGATCGCATGGGCCGGGTGGTTGCGTCCGACCGCGAACTCGGCCGATACCGCCGCCTCCTTCGCCCCGGCCCGCACGAGCCCGGCCTCGGCCCGGCGGCCGAGCGCCAGGCCCAGCGCGTCCAACAAGATCGACTTGCCGGCGCCGGTCTCGCCGGTCAGCACGCACAGCCCGGGGCGAAAGGCCAGCGTAAGCCTATCGATCAGCACGACGTCGCGAATGGTCAGCCCCAGCAGCATTCCACCGATGATACAGGTTCCGAGTTTCCCTGCGGGACGGGAAAATACTGTGAAAACCGTGATTGCGCGCCCGATCGGCGGGCAAACCGCGCCGGCAAGCCATTGTTATCTCGGGAAACCGCCGAGTAAATTCCCTAGACGGCCGAACAGGGAATTAAATCGGCCCAACATGGAGCCGAATCCGCCGAACAGGGAAGCACCAGGGACGATGACCGTAAGCAAGCCGGACCTCTATCGCGACCTGACCGAGCAGCTCAGAGCATTGCTCGCCGGCGAGGCGGACCGCATCGCCAACGCCGCCAACATGGCGGCACTGATCTATCACGGCCTACCCGACCTCAACTGGGCCGGCTTCTATTTCCGCCAGGGGCCAGAGCTGGTGCTGGGGCCGTTTCAGGGCAAGCCCGCCTGCGTGCGCATTCCGCTCGGCAAGGGCGTTTGCGGCACCGCAGCTTCACGTGCCGCGACGGTCCTGGTCCCCAACGTACGCGAATTCCCGGGCCATATCGCTTGCCACCCGAATTCACGCTCCGAGCTCGTCTTGCCGCTGCTCCCCGTCTTCGCGGGAATAGCCGGCGAGGTCCTCGGCGTGCTCGATCTCGACAGCCCGCTGCTCGCCCGCTTTGACGCGATGGACCAAGCGGGATGCGAACAGCTGGCGGCACTGTTCGTCGATCACCATCATCAATATCCAGGATAGAGGGAGGGAAGCCTATGCAATCTGCGTCCCCCGGGGCCGCGACCAGCCCGCATCTGCCGGTCCGGCAAGACTGGCTCGACCGGCGCCGCGAGGAGATCATCGAGCCCGAGCTGCCGATCGTCGACCCGCATCATCACCTGGTCGACCGGCCCGAGACCGGCCGCTATCTGCTGCCGGACCTCCTCGCCGACACCGGCAGCGGACACAACATCACCGCGACCGTCTACCTCGAATGGCTGTCGATTTACCGCAAGGCCGGCCCGGTCGAGCTGCGTCCGGTCGGCGAGGTCGAGTTCGCGAACGGTGTGGCGGCGATGGCGGCATCCGGAACCTATGGCAAGACGCGCGTCTGCGCCGGCATCGTCGGCTATGCCGATTTGGCGCTCGGCGCGCCGGTCGAGAGGGTGCTGGAGGCGATGCTCGAGGCCGGCGGCGGCCGCTTCCGCGGCATCCGCTTCATCACCGCCTCGCATCCCGACCAGGCGGCCTGGGGATCGGCAATCATCCGGCCCGCGGGTCTGCTGATGGACTCCAGGGTGCGCGAGGGCTTCGCCCGGCTCGCCCCGCTCGGCCTCAGCTTCGACGCCTGGATGTACCACACCCAGCTCGGCGAACTGGTCGACTTGGCGCGCGCCTTTCCCGAGACACAAATCGTGCTCGATCATGTCGGCGGCGCGATCGGCCTTGGCCCATATGCCGGCAAGCGCGACGAGGTCTTCGCCGAGTGGAGCGGGCAGACCCGCGAGCTGGCCGCCTGCCCCAACGTCCATATCAAGCTCGGCGGGCTCGGCATGCGCATGTTCGGTTTCACCCATTACACCGGCGAATTGCCGCCGAGCTCGGAGGAACTGGCCGCAGCTTGGCGGCCCTATATCGATACCTGCATCGCCGCCTTTGGCCCCGAGCGCGCGATGTTCGAGAGCAACTTCCCGGTCGACAAAGGCAGCTGCAGCTATGTGGCGCTGTGGAACGCCTTCAAGCGCCTCGCCGCCGGCTATTCCGCTGCCGAGAAGGCCGCGCTCTTCGCCGACACGGCGAGCAAATTCTACCGATTGGGATAGATGCAGTGTCGGATGCAATCCCGTAGGTGTGTCGCGAATATTTAATCTATCGATTTTTATCTTCGTGAAGACTTTTATGAATTTTATCCAATGCGCGATTATGCGACTTCGGGCACACTCCACCCGAAGTTGCAAACTACTCAGCTAGGGAACAACCTTATTCAATACGCATCGACCAGAACCGTGCGGAAGAGTTCATCGATCAAGGCCGTTTGTGGTGCACCTTCCTGCGCCAAGAACTCGTCAATGTTGAACTCGTCAACGCCACTATGGCCGCTCGTCTCCCATTCATGGCGCACCACCAGACGTTTCGTGCCGCAGTCGAAGACCAAGCGCCAAACGTCTTCGTCTTTCGGTGTTGGCCCACGGGCGCTTCGATAAAACTCGCGTTGCACGATCTGCATAATGGTTCCCTTCGTCCCTGATTTTCGGCAATCATCTTGAGCCGACATTCTTCAACGCGCCAGCCCTCCGGTACGTAGCTCGCCGTGATCGCCTTTTGTCGACGAGAGCGGCGCGGGCGGCGCGCGCCGCGGCAGGGTCGAGCTGGTTCATGGGGCTGGAATTCGGTAAATTATGGCCCGGTATTTTGGACGGACGGTCGATCGGATGGGCACCCCGCCCAAGGTCTCAGCGAGCCGTCGACTGCGTACGTTCTCCTCGGCGACCGGCCATATGAAGTTGGCAATGGCAAAGCGCGGGGCGGCCCAAGCAGCTGACGCTGCTATCGCTTCGCTGCCATAACCACGGCTCTGAGCCGTCTCTTTGATCCATATGCCGAGTTCCGGCTCCGCACTGCCAATTGCATGCAAACCGGCCCTTCCAAGAAATTCCCCGCCGTCCTTCAATCGAATAACGAGGTGTAGGTCAGTGCCAGCCGCCATGGCCGGGACCCAGTTGCGCCAGACATCGGCATGGACCGCCGGCGACGCTGGAGGTTCCCATGCCATGAAGCGGGTCAATTCGGGCGTGATCGCCGCAAAGATCTCGGCAGCATCCTCCGGCGTGAAAGGTCGGAGTTCGAGCCGCTGCGTCGGGATGACCGTATCGGTGATTTTTGCGTCGTGCATGTCACGAAGCTCTCAGCGACCGATGGCAGAATCCAGTTGGCACTAGGCGCCGAACGGCTTTTGCCGTTGCGATTATCAGCCGAGCAGGTCGCGGCACTTGAGATCGTCGACCGCCATGAAGATGCGCTCCAGGTGGAACCACCAGATCCACGCCGGGATGTCGTTTGCCGCCTGCCAAACCGGAGTGGCTATCTGCCATAGCACCGATAATCGATAATCCTCGCCCAGTGCGCGCCGGTCGTACCCACTCACACCGTGGGCAAGAAGCGCTCGATGATAGTGGTCGAGCAGCTTCTGCTCATGACGGCGTCGATGATCGGGAAACCAATGGAGTGCCATCATATACGCGAGATCGTCCGTCGCCACATCGACGCGCCAACTGTCCCAATCGAAAATTCGAAGATCATCGCTGCCGCTGGCTTGCGGCAGAAAGACGTTCCAGATGTGCGCATCACCTTGAACGATCGTCATGTTGCGATGCACGTGGTAGCGCGCGTTCAGACGGGGTGCCGCATCGATCAACCGTTGATAAAAATCGCGGCGCTCGGGCGCTAGGCGGTCACCGACCCGATCGGCAAACCGCGTAACTTCCTCCGCGAAAGCTTGTATCTGCGGCTCGGTAGGATCGATCCACTTTCCGATCGAGACGCCGAGCCGGGGGTCGTCCCACCATGCGGCGTGAAGGCGTGCCCGCGCGGCGAGGATCTGTTTATTTTGTTCCAAGGTGGCGGGCAGTGGCCAATTTGACGCGATCGAATGCGTCTCGGTGAGGTCTTCGAGAAGCAGATGCCACCCGTTGGTGTCCTCGTCCCAGACGGCTTCAAAGCAATGCGGTACAAGCCCAGCGGGCGTGGCCGCGGCGATTTGCCTATAGAACGCGACCTCATGGCGACCCGAGTTCCACTTGGCATGCGCGCGTTCCGGCAGACCGGTCTTCAGAATGATTGAGCTCGGCGCGCCAAGAGCAACGCCATCATAGGATAGCCGAAGTCGCATAATCCGCGACAAGATCGTCGCCTTCGAGTTTTCCACGACGACATCACGAACGCGGCCATCGTTGAGCGCTCCGGAGTTGCGAAGCGCTTCGCTTAGGTATTCGGCCTGTGCAACTCTCGGCAAGGATTCCGATGTCATTTGTCCTTCCGTTAACAGTGCCCTGGGTGAAATTTCTATCTCGCGCTACAGTTTATCGCGCGAGGCGCCAGTCGGGGGAAAGCCGCGGAAGGACTGCCAATTATAAAACCCCGGTGCACCTTACTCCTCCTCATGTCGTTCTGTTTGCCAGCAAGTCCGACCGCAGCACAACTCTTTGACCCTGCCAAGGTCGGGCCCCGCTCAGCAATGCACCGGCCGAACTTTACCTGCCGAGCGGATTCGCACCCGAAGGTGCTGTGGTTGTTCTCCATGGCTGCAACGGTGTCGGCCCGCACGATCGTTGGTGGGCACTCCGTCTTACCGAATGGGGGTTCGCGGCGCTACTGATCGACAGCTTCGGTCCGCGCGGATTCACGGAAGTGTGCAACCGTGGTCGCCTGGTGCCGCCGGCGGCGCGGGCGCGAGACGCCTTCGATGGCGCCGCCTATTTGCGAGCCACGCCTGAGGTTCGCGCCAGCTCGCCCCTCGAAACCGACACCCTGATCCTTATCGGCGACGCCGATGACTGGACACCGGCAGCGCGCTGCGCGCGTTGGCGTGACGCGGCTCAGACGAATGGGCACACGCTGCAGATGAAAACTTATCCCGGCGCCCGGCACGCGTTCGACGCGCTGTCTACCCCTCATTCCTTTTGCTGGCCATTATATCGGGCAAGATCCCGCAGCGATGGCCGACTCCTTTATCGAGACGCGCGCATTCCTCAGCGAGCGGCTGGTTCCGGCCCGCTGACGATCAATCAAATCGCGATCCGCTCGACCTCATCGAGGTTCACCTCGTTCCGCCGGCGGTCATAGAGCTGCGTGGTGCGCGTCGAGGCGTGGTTTGCGATCGTCGCGGCCTTTTCCAGCGTGCCGCCGTTCTCCAAAGAAGCTGTGATCCCGGTGGCCCGTCGGAGCTCGGGCAGAGCCTACGAGCGGAGAGGGACGAGCTGGATCATAGTTTGATCAAAAGCCAAGAGTTTTCGTCATGATGACCGTGCGTTCAGCGCCATAGAACTCATCCCGGACGGAAACAAAGCCACGTTTTCGATAGAACTCCTCTGCGGTGATCGACGATGGCACTGCGATGGTCGCTAAACCCTGAGCCTTCGCCGGTTTCTCTATTTCGTGCATCAGAGCGGCGCCGGCCCCGCGTCCCTGGCAATCAGGTCGCACATACATGCCGCGAACAGTGTCCGCATGCAGACTCGCCGCACCGATGATCTCGTCGCCGATCGTCGCGACCAACATAAGACCGTCGGCCATGCGCGCCGCGACGATCGGCGGCGTGAAAGTCGCGACGATGCGTTCGATGATCTCCGGCGCGTAGTCCGCGGCGTTTGTCTCACGCAAAGCACGGACGACGACCGTGCTGATGCTCTCCGCATCGGCCACTGTAGCTTGCCGTATGACAACCTTGCTCATCCCCTTTTTTTCCTCAGCCTCGCGCGCCCACGCACAGCCATCAATCTCATAGTATCAGATAAAAGACATTGACCGGGTGCTGGAGGCGATGATCGCGGCCGGCGGCCGCTTCCGCGGCATCCGCTTCATCACCGCCTCGCATCCCGACCAGGCGGCCTGGGGATCGGCAATCATCCGGCCCGTGGGTCTGCTGATGGACTCCAGGGTGCTCGAAGGCTTCGCGCGCCTCTCGGCCTCAGCTTTGACGCCTGGATGTATCACACCCAGCTGGGCGAACTCATCGACCTGGCGTGCGGCTTTCCCGAGACACCGATCGGGCTCGACCATGTCGGCCGCGCGATCGGGCTCGGCCCTTATGCCGGCAAGCGCGACGAGGTCTTCGCCGCGTGGAGTGGGCAGATCCGCGAGCTCGCCGCCTGCCCCAACGCCCACATCAATCTCGGCGGGCTCGGGCACGCGCATGTTCGGGTTCACCCATCACGTGGGCAAATTGCCACCGAGCTCGGAGGAGTTGACCGCGGCTTGGCGGCCCTGTATCGAGGCTTGTACCGGCGCCTTCGGCCTGGACCGCGCGATGTTCGAGAGCAATTTTCCGGTCGACAAGAGCAGCTGCAGCTATATGGCGCTGTAGAACGCGTTCAAGCGCATCGCCGCCGGCTGCTCCACCGCCGAGAAGGCAGCGCTGTTCGGCGGCACCGCGAGCAAATTCTACCGTCTGGAGTAAATCCGGCAGCGGACCAGCAAACCAAGCGTGCTGCAAAAGCTGGCACAATATCGGAAAAGCGCCGCCCGGCGGGTATACAGGGGTGTGCGAGCGCTAGGATGCGGCTGCCAGCGCAGTTATACTGACGCGATGAAGCTTACTCGAATTACCGTTGATCCACGTTTTTGCACCGGAAAGCCGCGCATCCGGGGGCTCAAGCTCCCGGTGGCGCGGTTGCTCGCGCTGCTCGCCGCGGGCGAGATACGCGATCAGATCCTGGTCAGCTATCCGTATCTCGAGCCTGAGGACATCGATCAGGCACTGCAGTATGCCGCCTCGCTCGCCGAGGATGAGACGGTCGAATTGACGCGGTGACATTCCTCGTCGATGTGCCGCTGTCGCCGGCTCTGGTACACTGGCTTGCAGCTCCAGGACACGACGCGGCTCATGCCGCGTTCGCCTGCGCGTGACCCGGGGTAACAAGGCAGTCAGCGGTGGCTATCCCATGGCGGCGCGCATCTATTGCCGACCGCTGCGAATAGGGCTTCCCCCCGACCTCAACGGCCCTTCTTGCCGGGCTACTGGGATCAGCGACTGCACGTTCCCGATCACGCCCCGTTCGGTGGCCGCGAAACAGCTGCGCGCGTCACCGAGTTGTGCTCGGAATGTGCTGGCATAGCAGCGTGACGAATGCGAAAACCGAAAGCAGCGCGGCGAGGGCGTGGCCAATCTCCCAGCGGAGCCGATAATCGCTCCAATCCGCGGGCAGGGTCGCCAGTGTCCAACCGTTGACGGCGTTGTTCACCGGCCGGTTGAAGATAAAGAAGACAGCGAGCATAGCAGCGTAGCACACCGCGGCAATCAGATAGGCGCGCCGCCTCGTGCGGTCTCGCCAGGTCACAGACAGCAAGGTGAGTGTCGAGAGGAGGGCCGCAATCTCCACCGGCCCAAACACGTCACCCCAACCGCGATAGAGGTGCTGCTGGATCTCGAGCCACAACGGACCGTCCAGCGACAGCTTGGAAATCATCTCCAGCACGTGCGCGATAGGGGCGGTAGTCGCGATGAAGGCGATGATAAGAATGGCGGTTCTTAGTGCGCGCATGGCTAGTCTCAAATAAAAGTATCACAGGGGTGAGAGCGCGCGGTGCAGGTAAATTGGAGAGAACCGTCGTGGATCGGTCCGCCGTACACGACGGGAAACAGAAGGCAAAGAGCTCTTGACGCCAAAGGTGACTTGGCGCTCGCTGAACCCTTCGAACGCGAGGGGTGGCTTCTGCTGTCATAGGCGTCATAAGTGAAAATTGACTCTGACCCTTTTGCTTTTATCCCGGACGACGCTCCTTCGCGGTATGGCGCATGGTCCCCGAAGCGACATTTGAGAATTCACTCTGACCCTTTTCCGGCTCTTTCTCGACCTCGGCGCCCGAGGCGGGCGAAGGCTTGAAAGTGTACCCGAAACGATCATCGACGAAGTGTTAGCAAAACTCGCGCCCCTGTTCGACTAAGGGCTTCGAACGGAATAACTTACAGCGCTGGTCGAACGCGACTGGGTCCGGGATCAGCTCGGCGACGGAGCTCGCAATGAACGTCACAGCTTGGCTGCGCAGCCTCGGCTTGGAACAGTACGAAGAGGCGTTTCGCGATAACGCAATAGAGCCGGACGTACTACCAACGCTGACCGCCGAGGATCTCAAAGAACTCGGTGTCAGTTTGGTCGGCCACCGCCGCAAGTTGCTCGATGCCATCGCCGCGTTGCGCGGCGCCGCCATGGAGCCCCCCGACGAGTCGGAACATGAGCGGGCATCCGCCGCATCGCCGGTGGAGGCGATTGGCGAGCGGCGGCAGGTGACGGTGCTGTTTGCGGACCTCTCCGGCTCCACGGCTTTCGGTCAGCAGCTCGACGCCGAGGAGGTTCACGCCTTGCTCGAGCAATTCTACGACCGCGCCGACCGGGTCATTCAACAGCATGACGGACACATCGTCAGGCACATCGGCGACTGCGTGATGGCAGTCTTCGGCGCGCCTGTTGCGCACGACGACGATGCCGAGCGCGCAGCGCGCGCCGCGTTGGCCATTCAGGCCGCGATCCCTGAGGTGTCGGCGCGCGTCGGCCGCCCGGTCGGTGTCCATATCGGTCTCGCCGGCGGCCAAGTCGTTGCCAGCCGCACCGGCAGTGCCAACTACAGCGAATACACCGTGACGGGTAATGCGGCGAACCTCGCATCGCGGCTAACCGATGCCGCCGCATCCGGCGAAATCTTGGTGTCGGATGAAACGCGCGGCGCCCTCGCCGAGCGGTTCGACTGCGCAGCAGCAGGCGCCCTGACGGTCAAAGGCTTTGCCGAACCGGTTCGGGCGTGGCGGCTTTGCGGTTTGCGGCCGGTTGCGCGCGAGCGGCGGCCGTTTGTCGGTCGCCGCGGTGAATTCGGCCTGTTCCGGGCGGCGCTGGCAACGTGCTGGGAGACCCGGCGCGGCCAAGCCCTCTACGTGCGCGGTGAAGCCGGTATCGGCAAGACGCGGCTGATCGAGGAGGTCCAGCGGGCGGCAACGGAGGTCGGATTTGCCTGTCACGTGGCACTTGTGCTCGACTTCGGCAGCGGCGCCGGACGCGACGCGATTGGCGCGCTCGCGCGCAGCCTGCTCGGCCTCGAGGTGACGAGCGACGCCGAAGCCGCCCGCGCGGCAACCGCTGCCGCGCTTTCGTCGGATCTCGTGGCGCGCGACGACGCGGTTTTCCTTCACGATATGCTCGATCTGCCTCAGCCGCCCGATCTGCGGGGTCTCTACGAGGCGATGGACAGCATCACCCGCAGCCGGGGGCAACACCGGGTACTCGCCCGGATACTCGAGTGGACGAGCCGACAACAGCCGCGTCTGCTGATCGTCGAAGACCTGCATTGGGCCGATCAACCGATGTTGGGACACCTCGCCAAGCTGACGACCACGGTAGCGCAGCATCCAGCCCTCCTGGTCATGACCTCGCGCGTCGACGGCGATCCGCTGGATGAGGCCTGGCGGGCGGAGACGACGAGCGCGTTGCTGACGACGATCGATCTCGGCCCGCTACCCCCTGACGACGCGCGCGCTCTCGCCCAGGTGCTCGTCGCGGCGAACACGACTTTCGCCGAGCGCTGCGTCGAGCGGGCCGCCGGCAACCCGCTTTTCCTCGACCAGCTCCTGCGTCACGCCGACGAGAGCCAAGCCACCGCCGTTCCCAGCTCTGTGCAGAGCCTCGTGCAGGCGCGCATCGATCGGCTCGCTCCGATGGACAAGGCCGCCATTCAGGCCGCCTCTGTTCTCGGCCAGCGGTTCGGCCGCGCTACTCTGGCCCATCTGCTCGATCGAGCGGATTATGTCCCCGAGTCCCTGGTATCGCGCCTTCTCGTACGGCCGCAGCAGGCGAGCGGTGACGTGTTTCTGTTCGCGCACGCGCTGATCCGGGACGCCGTCTACGATACTTTGCTCAAGAGCCGGAGACGCGAACTGCATCGGCGCGCGGCGGAATGGTATGCCGATCGCGACGTGATGCTACGCGCCGAACATCTCGAGCGGGCTGAGGATCCCGAGGCCGCCCGAACTTACCTGACCGCGGCTCGCTCTCAGATGGCCGAGTATCGCCAGGAAGCCGCGCTGCGGCTGGTCGAGCGCGGCCTCGCGCTGGCCACCGACCGGGCCGACCGGTTTGCATTGACGCTCCTCGACGGCGAAATCCTGCACGACCTCGGCGCCATGCCGGTGGCCGGGCGCGCCTACCAAGCAGCCTTGGATGCGGCCGCCGATGATCGGGACCGTTGCCTGGCGTGGATCGGGCTCGCGGCAGTGAAGCGGGTGACGGATGATCTTGCAGGAGCGCAGGCCGATCTTGAGCAGGCCGAGATGGCAGCCAAGCGGCATCATCTCACCGCCGAGCAGGCCCGCATTCATTTTCTGCGCGGCAATCTCTGTTTTCCGCGAGGCGACATCGACGGATGCCTGCGAGAACACGGGATCGCACTGGAGTTGGCCGGACGTGCCGGGGCGGCCGAGCTGGAAGCCATGGCACTCGGCGGTCTCGGTGATGCCGAGTACGTGCGCGGGAGGATGATCAGCGCGCACGACCGGTTCCGCCAGTGCATCGAGCTGTGCGAGAGGCACGGGTCCGGCCGCATCGAGGTGGCGAACCGCCCGATGATGGCGTTCACTCAATGGTTCGCCGGGGACACCAGAGGCGCTCTCGCGGTCGCCGATGCCGCGATAAAGTCAGCGGCGCGGGTCGGGCATCGTCGGGCGGAAATGATCGGCCACCACGCCGCCTTCTTTTGTCGGCACGCGCTGATGGATTTCGAAGCGGCGGTCGTACACGCGGATGCCGCCTTGATGCTGGCACAGCAACTCGGAGCCCGACGCTTCGAGACCGAGGCCTTGGTGTTTCGGGCGGAGCTTCATCGCTCAGCCGGACGGCGGATGGAAGCGCTCGCGAACGCGGAAGAGGCTGTCAAGATCAGCCGCGAGACGGGCACCGCATTCCTCGGCCCGTTCGCCCTTGGCGCGCTCGCCCTCGCGAGCGATGATCCGACCGTGCGCCTGGCTGCCATAGAGGAGGGTGAGGCGCTGCTCCGGGCGGGTGCCGTCAGCCACAACCACCTGATGTTCCCGCGCGATGCGATCGAGGTTTACCTCGAAGCCGGCGATTGGGAGGGCGTGGAGCGATCCACTGCAAGGTTGACGCAATATACCCGGTCAGAGCCCCTGCCATTCGCCGATTTTTATATCGCCCGTGCTCGCGCTCTGGCGGCATGCGGTCGGGGTCGGTTGGACACGGCCGAACTCGAGCATCTTCTCGAAGAGGGCGAGCAGCTCGGTCTGCGGGTTGCACTACCTGAAATTGTGAAGGCGATCGAAAAGATAGGCAGCTAATTCCGGCCCGTCCCGGCGCCCAAAGGCATATGGCAACCCCGCTCCTGCGCGGGCAGCGTCGGCTATGTTGATCTGGCGCTGGGCGCACCAGTGGAGAAGGTCCTCGAGGCCATGATCGCGGCCGGCGGCGGCCGCTTCCGCGGCATCCGCTTCATCACCGCCTCGCACCCCGACCAGGCGGCCTGGGGGTCCGCGATCATTCGGCCCGCAGGCCTGCTGATGGACCCCAGGGCGCGCGAGGGGTTCGCGCGGCTCGCCCCGCTCGGCCTCAGCTTCGACGCCTGGATTTACCACACCCAGCTCGGCGAACTCGTCGACCTGGCGCGCGCCTTTCCCGAGACACAAATCGTGCTCGACCATGTCGGCGGGGCGATCGGCCTCGGCCGGGGCGACGAGGTCTTCGCCGCGTGGAGCGGGAAGATCCGCGAGCTGGCGGCCTGCCCAAACGTCCATATCAAGCTCGGCGGCCTCGGGTTCGCCCATCACATGGGCGAATTGCCGCCGAGCTCGGAAGAATTGGCCGCGGCTTGGCGGCCTTATATCGAGACCTGCATCGCCGCCTTCGGCACTTCGGCACTGACCGCGCGATGTTTGAGAGCAACTTTCCGGTCGACAAGGGCAGCTGCAGCTATGCGGCGCTGTGGAACGCCTTCAAGCGCATCGCCGCCGGCTGCTTCGCCGCCGAAAACAGGCGCTGTTCGCCGATACGGCGACCAAATTCTACCGGCTCGGATAAATATAGTGTTATGTGGTGTCGGATCCAATCCCGCCGGTATATCGCGAATATTTATTCCACCGGTTTTCGTTGTCGCAAACACTTCTGTCAATTCTGCAAATGTAGAGGGTTTATGATGTCCGGTGAGCGGCTCGGTAAAACCGAGCGAAGCCCCGCCCCATTAAAAGATGGTTAATTAACGCATTAACCCGTTCCTGAATTTATGTATTTGGGCTAAATTCTAGGCAGTCCACAAAGCCTCATCGATCGGGCGGTTGCATTTCAGCGAGGCGAGCCACTGGCTTGCCCGGCAGGGAGCGTTTTGATGAAGAGAGCTGTCAGAACATTGGCCGCCCTGGCGGCGGTCGTGGCCTGCGGAGCCCAGGCCGGCCAAGCGGGACCCGCAGCAAAGGATGCGCGCCTCGATTTTTTTCCTCAATGCGCGTCACGGAAGGGAGAACTATCATGATTGAGACGAGAGATAGCGTCAGTGGGGTCCTTGAAACGGATAGTCCCACCGTCGGCGAGAGGCCAAGGGGCCCGAATCGACGGAGGTTTCTGGGTCAAGTAGGTGCGGCGGCGGGCTTTGCGGCAGGAGCGCTCGCGAGCCCGTCCGTGTCCTCCGCCCAGGCTATTGGCGGTAGCTCAAACAGCCCGGGTGGCGTAGCACCTCTTGCCGGTGTGAACAACCGCCGCGTGCGTGAAGCATTCGAAATCCGAATGGCGGAGGCCATTCAGGACGCCCGCGTTCCACCAGCAACGAACCTCAACAACGGCGATGAGGCGCGGTATGCCGACAAAGGTGGCACGTATACCAAGGGTCTTCTGCACGACAACTTCGGGCGGGTGAACTTGAATGCCTACCAAACCTTCAAGACGGCATTGAATAGCGGCGAGTTCTCAGATTTTAAGAAGATTATCATGGGCGGCACGCGAACGCTCAACGGCCCGCAAGCAGGATTAGCCTTCTGCTTGGTAGCACTCGATAACGCACAGTTCGGCCAGCCGCAGGTGCCGCCGGCGCCCGCCGCCGCCAGCGACCAGAATGCCACCGAACTCCTCGAACACTACTGGGCATCCTTGCTGCGCGATGTTGCGTTCACGGATTATCTTTCGAACTCCTTAGCCGCTCAGGCAGCGACGGAACTCGGGTCTCAGCCTACCTACCTGGGTCCGCGCAATCCGCGCAACAGCGGCCAGCCCCCCGTCACGCCGGATCTGCTCTTCAAGGGCGTCTTCCCAGGCGAAACGCGGGGGCCGTACCTCTCCCAGTTCTTCGTTCAGCCCACCTTCTTCGGCTCGCAACCCATCGGCCAGCAGCAAGTCACTTATCTGCCGAACATCGACTATGGGTGGACCAACTTCACCGAGTGGCTGGATATCCAGAACGGCATTGGCACCGGTTATCGAAACCAGGTTGATCCACAGTACCGCTACCGACGTAATGGCCGAGATCTCGCGGCCTATACCCACGTGGACGTGGTCTATCAAGCGTACTTCACGGCTCTCCTGGTGCTCGCGGGCATTAACGCGCCATTGAACCCCGGTAATCCCTATATCAACTCGAAGACGGAGAACGGCTTCGGCACGTTCGGTGGGCCTGATTTCGCGGCGACGCTCGGGGAAGTGGCTGCCGTGGCCCTGAATGCAGTGTGGTATCAGAAGTGGTTCGTGCACCTCCGTCCTCGGCCAGAGGCCATAGGCGGAATCGTCCATTTGATCAAGACCGGGCAGGGGAACAAGACCGATGTCAGCCTGAGCAGGGTCATCCTGGCCTCGCAAGGACTCCAACAGAGCTTCAACAAGTATGGGACTTGGCTGCTCTCGCAGGCTTTTCCCGAAGGTTCGCCGGCGCACCCGGCCTATCCGACAGGGCACGGAACGGTTGCCGGCGCTTGCATCACGGTGCTGAAGTTCTTCTTCGACGGCGATTTCGTGATCCCGAACCCGGTGGTGCCCACGAGCGATGGCCTGTCGCTCGTTCCCTACACTGGTCCGGATGCGGGTCAGCTCACGGTCAATGGCGAACTAAATAAGCTCGGCCACAACGTCTCGTTCGGTCATGGAATCCACGCTGGCATCCACTGGCGCAGCGACAGCGACACCTCCTTGCTGCTAGGCGAGGCAGTGGCGCTTAGCTTTCTCAGGGATAGGGCAAAGACGTACAACGAGCCGTTCAGTGTCAACTTAAACAAATTCGACGGGACGACCGCGACCATCTCCAACCAATAGCCTTTGAAAACGGGGGGTTCGTCCAGTCTCGAGCCAGCGAGAAAATGGCCTCTACGACGCCATCGCCCAGGTGCGGACGTTGCTGGCGGCGCGGCTGAGCTCACAGGGCTTCGACCTGAACTACCTGTCGCCGCTGACCCGCTGTGGCTGTTCTACCTCGCCGAGGCGGAAACCACCGAGGGCAGCCAGCGACTCGGCCAGCTCGGCAGCCATATCGTCGCCGAGTTCCTGCTCGGCTCGCTGCGTTGCGACGAGGGCTCGGTGCTCTATGCCGCTCCTGGCAGCCTGCAAGGCTGGGGCCCCACCGCGACGATCGCGACGAACCGCCGCCATTCGATGCCGGAACTGCTCGCCCATCTCCACGCCAACGCCAAGGTCGGCGGCCAGCCGATCCGCCTGTTCCATTAGGCGCGACCCGAGTTTTTCCTTCTTGTGAGCAGATTTATCAGGCGAGGCAGGGATGATAGTCTGTTCGGTGAGGCCGGCAGCGATGGCGGCGCGGCCAGCGCGAGGACATAGTAGCGACAAGTGCCGATGACGCGAGCTGCCACCGACCCCCGGACTTGTATGGGACTTTGGTTGCATCGCTGTCTCAATCCCGGCCAAAGCCGAGTGGCGGGTCGATCGCCTGCAGCTCTTGGAGGTCGAGCTCGACAATTGTCTGCAGCTTGTCCGACTCGGGGATTCTGGGGAATGTCGGTTCAAACGGCGAAACAAGGCCACCCGCCATCCGCTAACGCGACTGGCAAAAACAGCCTGGATATTCCGGTACTTCCACCGGGATCATGGGGACCTACTCGGCGTGCTTTGTCACCTCCTCGGGAAAGCGCCATCGCGTTCGCGAGAAGCGTCAACCGGGCTCCTCCAAAATCGGGCACGCTCACGACACTCGGGACGGGTTGGATCACGAACATGACCATTGCGAAAGCGTGGCTTGCTGTGTTGATGCTGGCGGGAATGGCGATTGCGGGTCCCAGCCGTGGCGACACGCTCAAGGTCGGTCCGAGCCAGACTTACCAGACACCGTCGGCAGCGGCAGCGGTCGCCAAGAACGGCGATCATATCGAAATCGAGCCGGGACAATATTTCGACTGCGCGGTGTGGCGAGCCGACGACCTCGTGATCGAGGGCACCGCCCCCGGCGTTGTCATCACCGATAAGACATGCGACGGAATGGGACTCTTTGTCATTTGGGGCGATAACACGACGGTGCGGAACCTGACCCTGACACGCGCCCGCGTGCCCGACATGAACGGAGCGGGTATTCGTCTGGTCAAGGGCAGTCTGACAGTCGACACAGTCAAGTTTATCGACAATCAAGACGGTCTCTTCGGCGGTGTCCCCGGAACCACAGTCACGGTCCGCAACAGCGATTTTGACAGGAACGGCATTTGCGCAGGACATTGCGCACACGGAATTTACGTCGAGAATGTCGATTTGCTGCGCGTCGAGAACTCGCGCTTCTCCAACACCCGGCAGGCTCATTCGATCAAATCCCGGGCACTGCGCACCGAAGTGATCGGCTGCACCATTACGGACGGCCCGGATGGTACATCGAGCTTTCTGATCGAAGCCCCCAACGGCGGCGCGCTGATCGTGCGCGACAACACGCTCGAAAAAGGGCCAAAGTCGGAGAACCATAACGCCGCGATCGCCATCGGCGCCGAGGGCGTCACCCATCCGACGCCGGAGATCACGATCACCAACAACAGTCTCCGCAACGACGGCAGCTACCAGACCGCCTTGCTGTGGAACCTTACAGCGACGCCGGCGACGCTAGAGGGCAACAAACTCTCTGGCTCGGTGATCCCGCTGAAGGACGATAGCGGCCTATATAATTCAATAGTACATATCGGAGTCGATAAAGCAAAACAATTACGCAGCGTAGCAGCCCGGTTAAAAACAGCAATAATGCACTGGGTTCACGGACTGCTGCAGATTTAAAGTCCAAGTATATGACCCGAAATGAATCTTGGAATGCCAGTACTTATTCGTCGTTCCCGCGAAAGCGCAGGGCTGTCCGGGGAAAGTTTTGAGCGCCACGAAAAAGAGTCTCTGCGGTGTGCGACGCAATCTAAACTCGTTCGTGCCCGGCCTTGTGCCGGGCATCCACGCCTTGCGGGCGCTACAGAAAAGGCGATCGCGGTAGGACGCCCATTGCTAGACGCCCCCCGCACAGATCCGTACGTGCGGCTTTCCCGCATACGGCTCCCACCTCGGGTGCAAGGGTGGAGGATCGTGGGCTTGGGGAGCCAGTCGTCGGCGATCTTCTCAATGCGGTCCCAGACCAGGGCGCCGGTCTGGCTGCGGCGGCGCAGCGTGCGCCCCCAATGCCAGATGACGCCTTGCCGGAAGGCCGCCAGCGCGCGGCCGTTGGTCGGCACGGCGTGGTAGTTGAAGAAACCCATGACGACTTGCTTGAGCCATTCGCCTTGCTCGGCGATGGCGTCGTGCATGCGCCGGCGCAGACCCTCCTTGACCTCCTTGAGCTTCGCCCGCAGCCGACCGCGGCGGCTCGTTCTCCGCAGGAGAAACTTGCCGGCCCGCGACGTGCCGCAGATCAGCGTGAAGCCGAGGAAGTCGAAGGTCTCCGGTTTACCCAGCCCGCGCCGGGCGCGTCTGGCCGCTGCGAAGCGACCAGACTCGATCAGGCGGGTCTTTCCGGATGCAGCGCCAGCGCGAACTCCTCAAACCGGGCGCGCATCGCAGCGAGGAACCGACGGGCGTCGGCCTCGTGCTCGAAGCCGACCACCACGTCATCGGCATAGCGCACGATGATCATGTCGCCGGTGGCCGCGCGTCGTCGCCAACGAGCGGCCCACGGGTCGAGAACGTAGTGCAGGTAGATGTTGGCGAGCAGCGGCGAGATCACCGCTCCTTGCCCCGTCCCCCTATCGCTGACCGTCACCGCCCCGTCTTCGAGGATGCCCGCCCTGAGCCATTTGCGGATCAGGCGGACGATGCGCTTGTCGCCAACCCGATGTTCCACGAAGCGGATCAGCCAGTCCTGGCTCACCGTGTCGAAGAACGACCGGATGTCGGCGTCCAGTATCCAGTTCACCTTCCGGCTGGCGATCCCGACCATCAGAGCGTCGAGCGCGTCGTGCGGCCCCCGTCCAGGCCGAAACCCGTACGAGAACCCGAGAAAATCCTCCTCGTAAATCGCGTTCAGCACCCTGGTGACGGCGCCCTGGACGATCTTGTCCTCTAGAGCAGCGATCGCCAGCGGCCGCTGCCGGCCGTCCGCCTTCGGTATGTACGTCCGGCGCGACGGTTGCGGGCGGTACGCGCCGCGATGGATGCGGCCGTGCAGGTCTGCGAGCCGGGGCTCGAGCTCTGCCTCGTACTCCCGCCACGTCACCCCGTCCACGCCGGGGGCGGCGTCTCGCTTCAGCGCGTAGAACGCCTCCCACAAGCTGTCGGGATTGACGTGGTGGAGCAGCGCGGTGAAACGTTCCTCCTTCCGTTGCCTTGCGGCTTGCCGTATGCGGTCCAGCGCCTGGGTCACGCGCTCCCGGTTCAGCGCCCGATGCGTGTCGTGCTGGCCCGCCTTCCCCTCGGCCCCGGCCCTTCGCTCCTCCGCCTCCGCCCCCGGTCGCCCGGGTTTGTTCGGCGAACTCGACGCTACTATGACCGGGCCTGACTTCTCGCCGCCGTTCATCATCGGCGACGGCTCCTCGCCTTCCCGATGCGGACCGGCATGGCCCCAGCCACCCGGCCAGAAGCGAGATCTCCCAGGTTCCGACGGTCTCCTTCTGTGCGTGATGCGGTCTTCGACCCCGGCGCGGCGACGGCGTCTTGCTTGGCGACGCCGCACATGTTGCCTTCGCTGCATCCAACCAGCTTGGCCCTCGCGGTGTACCCAATTTCGAGGCTCAATGTCGCACCCCACACAATTGCTGTGTACGCTTCGCCTGCGGCGTCGCCGCCGCCGACGCAACACTCGCTACCAGGCGGGCGCTACCCCCTACCTGGGCCGGACTTCCACCGGCTGGATACCGCCAGCTTTGCCTGGCGCACTGGATGGCCGGGACAAGCCCGGCCAGGACGATAAAAGCGAAGTCGCAGTCGATATTCACAACCGGATTTCTTTCCCCGGACAGCCCTGAGGTCGGGTAACAGATCGGAAACATTCGCGTCATTTTCGGTCAGGCACTAACTCATCGCCTGCGCCCAGGAAAACACTTAGCAGACTGGTTTGTTATCGTTCAATGCGGCTTTACACGGCTCAGCCCTAACACTCCCGGTGCTGGATGCGAGATAATTAGGGTTGGGGATTCTTAACTTATCGGCACCCCGGCCAGACGAGCTGGTCGAGATTACTGGCGCGGCACGGGTGGATGCGAGTTTAAACGACCGCGCTGTAACTTTGCGAAGACGTTCATGTAACGTCGGCGGAGACGTACGCGAACTGCCTCCTACTCAATCTAGGAAAATCACGTCAATTGCCTCTGCCAAAGTCAACCCGTGACAGGCCGCTGGCCGTGTCGCATGTAGCTGCGCTACGATCGGCATTGGGCCGAAACAAGGGGACCGTGCGAGATGGCCGAGGAAGCACTCGATGCAAACGCGGCGCAGCGCCGCTATTGGAATACGGTCGCCGGGCCGCGCTGGGTCGCCAGCCCGGGGTTCCGGGAGCGGCGCAACCAGGAAAGCCTGGCGTTATTGCTGGCGCGTCTGGGCCTCGCCGGCGGCGAGAGCGTGCTCGAAATCGGCTGCGGCACGGGTGCCTTGACCCTGCCGCTCGCCGCGGCGATCGGCCAGCATGGCCGCGTCGTCGCAGTCGACATCTCCGAGCCGATGCTCGGGGCGGCACGACAGAAGGTCGGCGAGCGCGGGCTGCGCAATGTCACCTTGCTGTCCGGGGACGCGCAGGTGTTCGCGTTCGAGAGGACCGCGTTCGATCTTGCGACCTCGCGCATGGGCGTCATGTTCTTTGCCGACCCGGCGGCGGCCTTCCGCAACATAAGGGGCGCGCTCAAGCCGGGCGGGCGCCTTGTCTTCGCCTGCTGGGCGCCGCTCGCCGAGAACCGGCACTGGCTGATCTCGTACGACGTGGCACTGCGCCATCTGGGGCCGCCGGAGCCGCCGCCCGCTCACGAGCCCGGCCCACTCGCCTTTGGCGACCCCGACTATATCCATGGGGTTCTCACGGCAGCCGGGTTCGCCGAGATCTCGGTCGAGCGGGCCCATCCGACGATCGTCTGCGGCACTCCCGAGGAAGAAGCTCGACAGGCCGTGATGATGGGACCGACGGCGAGGCTGATCGAAGCGAAAAGCCCAGACGAGGCGACCCGTCAGAGGATCGCCCGCGAGATCGAGGCGGCCTTCGTTGCCGAAGCCGGCTCCGGCCCGATCCGGCTGCCCGCGACGATCTTTCTGGTCGCCGCGCGCCGCCCCGGCTTAAGCGGCGCAGTTTAATCCAACAACCAAGGCGCGGCACAGGCCTGAGCAATCTGGCGCACCTGGTTTAAGAGGCCCGCGCCGACCGGGATCCCTTCCCGCATGCGCCTTGCCGCGTTGTTCCACTGGGGATCGCCCGCCACCATGACCGGCTGGGCCGGATCGACGGGCTTGGTCGCCCGCAGATCGTTGCAGAAGCGCGTCACGTCGGCGGTGAATTCCTCACGATCACGAAACAGGCCAGGATCGATCGCGATGAAGCAATGGCCGATATCATTGCCCTGCGGCTTCTTCGCGTGCATCGGGTCGGTGATCAAGCTCGCACCCGACAGGCACGAGCCGAGGATGTTGACCATCACCGCCAGTCCATAACCCTTGTAGCTGGAATTCTCCGGCGAACCGCCGAGCGAGGTCAGAAACCCGCCTTTCTCGCGCGCCTCCAGCGGGTCGGTGCTGGGGAGCCCGTCCTTGTTCAGGACCCAGCCGGGCGGGCAGGGCAATCCCTCGTTAGCCTTGTTGCGGATGCGCCCGGCGGCCACGGTCGTGGTTGCCATGTCGAGCAGAAACGGCTGCCCGTCCGCCGTGGGTGCGGCGAAGGACCAGGGGTCGGTGCCGAGCTTCGCCTCCCTGCCGAAAGTCGGCGCCACCTGCACGCTGGAGGCGCCGGTGCAGGCCATGCCGATCAGCCCTTCCTTCGCGGCCATCAAAGTGTAATAGCCGGTGGCGCCGAAATGGGCCGAGTTGCGCGCACCGCGGTTATCGCCATACCCGATTGCTTTGCCTTGTCGATCGCTACCTGCATAGCGAAGCGCGCGGGCACATGGCCGAGCGCACCGTCGCCGTCTACGAGAGCGGAGAGCGGCGTTTCCTTGATGATGCATGGACGCGCCGCCATGTTCGCCCGCCCGCTGCGGCGCAGCCGGTCATAGCCCGGCAGCATCGATATGCCATGGCTGTCGACGCCGTGCAGATCCGCCCAGGACAGGACGTCGGCAGTCGTTTCCGCGTTGTCCTCCGGCATGCCCCAAGCCGACAGGATGGCTTTGAGCTGCGCGCGATGCTTTTCGTACGGGGCCGCCATCGAAGTCTCCCTAGGTCCGCGCGGGTCGCGACAACCAAATCAGGGTGCCGTCAGGCGGTACACCCGCGCTGCAGTGCCGCTGTAGAGCGCCCTTTTTTCCGCGGCCGACGCGCCCGAGGTGATGCGCTTGAACGCGTTCCACAGCTCGACGTAGCCGCCCGACTGCTTGTCCGGCGGGAAATTGCTCTCGAACATGCAGCGGTTGACCCCAAAGGCTTCGATGCAGGGCTCGATATACTGGCGCCACGCCACGGCGAGGTCTTCGGACGACGGCGGCAGGTCGTGCTCGTGGAAGTCGAAGCCGAACGACGTCATGCCGACGCCGCCGAGCTTGACGTTGACGTTCGGGCATTTCGCCAATTCGGCGATGTCCTTCTTCCAGCCGGCCAGGATCTCCTGGCGGCGGCCCGAATAGGGGCCGACGCCGAGCACGCCGCCGACATGATTGAGGATGATCGTGGTGTCTGGGAAGGCCCGGGCGAGGTCGATCAAATCCGATAATTGTGGATGGTATTGCCAGGATTCGAAACTGAGGCCGAGCGGGGCGAGCTGGGCAAAGCCCTCGCGGAATTTGGGGTCGCGAACCTGATGCGGCGGCACCACGCGGGTGGCGAATTTCTGGATCGCGTCGTTGCTATCCCATGACACGCCATGGCGAATGCCGCGGAAGCGGCCGCCGCCAACCCTGATTTCCGCCTCCAATACCTCGCGCACCCTAGCGCCCAGGGTCAGGTCGGCATGCCCGACGATGCCTTCGGCGACGCGGCAAGGACCATAACCGCCCGAGGCGCTCATCGCCGCGATGCCGTTGACGAACTCGACCTCGCCGACCGGCGCCATCTCCGTAGGACCCTCCTTCCGGTAAATGGAGCGGCATTCGAGGAAGACGGTCGAGACGATGTTGTGCCCACCGCCAATGTCGGCAAGTAATTCGGGCAGCAGGTAACGCCCGCGCTGCGACGTGTCCCAAAAATGATGATGTGGGTCGATGATCGGCAAATCCGGTTCCAGTGCCGTTTCGCTCGGCCGCTTAGCCAACCACGCCTTCAGTTCGGCGTCAGCGCGGTAGGCGAGGCCGCGGTATTCGCCCTTGGCGTCTCCGGCCATGATCTTCCCCCTTATTCGGCGGCCACCCGCGTCGGAACCGCCGCGCTGCGGAAGGCCGGGATCACTTCCTTGGCGAAGCGGTCGAGGTCTGCGAGCTGGACATCGAGCGGCGTGCCGAGCGGCGTGGCGCAAATGACCCGGTCGAGGCCGGGAAAGCGTTTCTCGACCGCCTTCAGCTGCTCGACGATGTCCTCTGGCCGGCCGGCGAGGAAGCCACCGGCTTTCACCGCGTCCTCGATTGTCGGCAATTTGACCGTGCCGGCGAGCTTCGGGTCGCGCATCGCCGCGATCTGCTCGTCGGTGAGCGCCCGCACCAGGCGCAGCTCGCCGAACATCTTCATGTTCTCTTCGTAATGCGGGGCGGCCTCGCGGATCGCCTGCTCGCGGCTCGACGCAATGTGGAACTGGTAGCCGAGCGCCAGCCGCTCGCCCAGTTCGAGCTTGACCCCGCGCCGCGCATAGGCCGCCTGGAACCCGATCATATGGCGCTCGACGGCACCGCCCTCGGCCGAGCCGCCGCCGATCACCCCGCTGATGCCGTGCTTCGCCATGAAATCGAAGGCGCGCTCCGAGCCGCTCTGGATCGGCTGCCAGCATTCGACCGGCAGGCGCTCCGGCGCCGGGATCAGGGTAATCTCTTTCAAGGTGTAGCCGCGATACGGCACCTCCGGCGGGATCGTGTAGTACTTGCCCTTGTGCGAGAACGGCTTGCCTTCGAAGGCCTTGAACAAGACATCGACGCCTTCCTCGAACATCTCGCGGTTGGCGTTCTGGTCGAGCAATGGCGAACCAAAGGTCTCTACCTCGCGGGTATGGTAGCCGCGGCCGACGCCGAAGATCACCCGCCCGCCGCTCAAGATGTCGGCCATCGCATAGTCTTCGGCGAGGCGCAGCGGATGCCACATCGGCACAATGTTGAAGCCGCAGCCGATCTTCAGGTTCTTGGTGACGTTGACGAGGTGCATCGCCATCATCAAGAGGTTCGGAATGAGCTCGGTGCCCTCCGGCTGAAAATGATGCTCGGCCATCCAGAAGGTGTTGTAGCCCCGCTCGTCCATGCACTTGGCGTAAGCCACGACCTTGTGCAGCGCCTTTGCCAGCTCCTCTTTCGAGTAGCAGCGGTCATTGATCGGCGTGCCTCGGTGGCCGAGGTTCTCCATGTCGGCGGTGCCGTAATAGGAGCTGTCGAATTTTGTGATCATTGCTTCCTCACTCTGCTGCGCGGGCGGTGTCTTCGATCCGCCAGCTCTTCAAGACCGGCAGAACTTCTTTAGCGAATAATTTCATACTGCGTTCGGCGAGCTCGTAGGGCACGCCGCCAAAGCGGAACGCCGTGTTGAGCTCGAATTCGCCGATCACCCCGCGCCGCGCCTCCAATTGGCGCAGGATGCGGTCGGGGGTGCCCCAGATCGCCGCCTGCATGAACCCGGCGACCGCGCCTTCCAGCCCGCCTCGGCGGGCGATCGCTGCCTTTTGCACATAGGCGTCATAGCCTTTGACGGTGTTGAAGTGCTCGCCGAGGAATTCGTAGTGGTGGAAGTTGCTCTCGACGAATTTGCCCATGTATTTCCGCGCGTGCTCCTCGGCTTCCGCCAGATTGGGACCGCAGACGCAAAAATCGGTGATCATCATGGTGGGCGCCGCGCGGCCGTGGAAGCGGTGGTGCAGCTTCCGATTGCGCTGGATCGCCGGCAGCCGCATCGGCCGGCCGGTCGGAGAACATAACCATATGCGCGCCAAGCCGGGCGGCCGCCTCGACCGAGTCCTCTCTAGAGGCCACCGCGTAGATCCGGCCGGTGAAATCGTATTGCGGCCGCGGCCGCAATACGACCCGCGGTTGCCGGTAATGCTTGCCGTTGCCCTCGATGAAGCCGGCGCGCAATGCCTCGACGATCATCGGTGCCGCTTCATCGAAGCGCTCGCGGGATTCGTCTATCGTCCCGCGAAACCCGGCGAATTCGCGGCGCGCCAAGCCGCGGCCCAACCCGAGCCGGAGCCGACCCTTGCACAACAGGTCGAGCACCACCGCCTGCTCGGCGACGCGCGGCGGGTCATGCCACGGCAGGATCACTGCCGCGGTGCCGAGCGCCACGTTCGGACAAAGTGCAGCGAGATAGGTCATCAGCTGCAGATTGTCGGGGCAGAAGGAATAGTCGAAGAAGTGATGCTCGGCCGACCACAACACGTCGAAGCCTGAATCTGCCGCCAGACGCGCCAGTCGAATTTCTTCGTCCCAGACCTGATCGTCGCCGATGTTCTCCCAGCCATGGCTGGCGAACACCATCATCATGCCGACGTCCATGGCTTCCCTCCGGCTCTCGCGCGATCCCAAGTGTTCCACGCGCGTCGAGGAATGACAACCTCCGGCCGGCAAGCCCCGGTCGGGACCACCGTAATCGGTAGTGGGCAGAGATCTGATATGTTGGCCAAGCGGCGCTGCCGAGTCTAGACAAGGGAGGGACTGCGTGAAAGACAGCAGGCCGCCGCTCTCGCGAGGCGTACAGCAGGATATGACCGAGCCGGAAATGCCGCTCGAGCTCGTCGGCCAGCCGCAGGTGCCTCCCGCAGCATCCGGTTCCTACCCTGTCCGAACGGGCAACATTGTGCGGCCGCTTGTCGACGGAATCCCTGCATTTCGGCGAATTGGCGAAGCAATCGATGGTGCGCGTCACAGCGTCTGGCTGACCGTAACTTTCTTCGCCCCTGATTTCCGCTTCCCGGACGGGGATGGTTCTCTCTTCGACGTGCTCGACCACGCCGTTGCCCTAGGTCTCGACGTCCGTGTCATCTTCTGGCGCCCGAACCCGGAGAGCAGCGGTTACGGCCGTACTTTCCCAGGCTCGCAAGCGGAACGAGACTTGCTTCAGGCCCGAGGATCGCGTTTCCGCATCCGCTGGGACCGCGCACATGCAGCCTATTGCCAGCATCAAAAGAGCTGGGTCATCGACGCGGGCCAGCCAACCGAGACGGCGTTCGTCGGTGGCACCAACCTGACGTCCAAGGCCATGGGATTGCCGGGTCACTTCGGCGGCGGCGAGCGTCACGATCTTTATGTCGAGGTTACCGGCCCGTCAGCAACCGACGTACACCACAACTTTATTCAACGCTGGAACGAAGCCAGCGAACGCGAGGCAGATGACGGCGTATGGGCCGATAATGCCTCAGAGACCCTGCCCTTTCCCACACGCCTGTCCGACCCGCAAGGAACTAGTCTCGTGCAAATCCAGCGTATGGTGCATCCGGGCCACTACACGGACGGCCACCCCACGCCTGGAGGACTGCCATACAACATTGCGGCCGGGGAACGCTCGATATTGGAGCAATACGAGCTGGCGATCGACGCCGCGCGAAGCACAATTTACATCGAAAACCAAGCCATCCCGGTGCCTGCAGTCGCTGCAAGGCTAAGGCGAGCTCTCGAGCGTGGCGTCGACGTCGTCCTGCTCGTCCCGGCCCATCCTGAGGACCATGTGTATGCGGCCCGCAAGGACCCGGCGCGCCGCTCACTCTTCGACGGAATTGAGGCGCTCGCTCGGTATCAGAACTTCCTTCTCGCAGGTTTGGTGACAGTGGACCGCCGAGCTGGCCCGCGCTCCACCTACGTACATGCGAAGATCATGCTGGTCGACGACGTATGGGCGACCATCGGCTCCTGCAATCTGCACTCCAACTCGCTTTCCGGGCACACCGAGATGAATGCGGCGATATGGGATCCGGAGGTAGTGCGCGCTCTCCGATGCGAGTTGCTGGCCGAACATCTGGACCAGAAGGTCGACAGTCTGTATGAGCGAGCCGCGCTTCGGCTCTATCGGCAGGTCGCCACCCGCAACCGTCTCACAGCGGGTAAGCGGGGCAGCAACTTCCAGGGCTTGGCCATTGCCTTGACGGCGTCCGAGTATGGAACCGAGAGATACGGTCCCGAACCCGCCGCTAAATGAGGGTCCGCTCACGCACAGAGCCGAAATTCGCGCTGCGACACGGACCTCTGCTCGCGGATAGCGCGGTCCCGTCAGACCTGTTGACTGGACGTCCCCTTCATCGGGCCGTGCACTTCGGCGATGCCACTTTTTCGCTGGGGCGCTCCTCGTCCCAGGGCGTCTCAACTGCTGCGTTGCGTCCGGAAACGCGGCCAAAGGCTAGGCATTCGCCGATATTTCCGGTGCCCTGATACAAATAGCTGTAGATCGAACCCAGTTCCCCTGCGCTGTAGAGCCTGGGGATCGGCGTGCCATCGGGGCGTACTATCTGCCCCTTCTCGTTGCGTCTCGGGCCGCCTTGAGTATTGAGCATCGAAGGCGAGAGCTTGACCGCGTAAAAGGGCTTGTCGGCGACCGGCGCCAGCATCAGGGTGCGGCCGAAATCCGGGTCGTGCTCGGCTTCACAGTAGCGGTTCCACCGGCTGACAGTGTCCGCCAACGCGGCGGGGTCCAGTCCCAGGACCGAGGCGAGTGCCGGGAGGCTGTCGGCGGTTTCGATCCAACTCTTGGCCAGCTCGGCGCTGTTGTCCTCGCTCCAATCGTAGCGCTCGATGATTTGCGTCCAGCCGTGGCTCGGGTGCTTGTCATAGAGCGGGCCGGCGGAAAACAGTGCGTGGTCGAAAATCAGGAACATCGGGCACGGGATGGATAATGGCAGCCAGCGGCCGTTCACCGGGATTTTCCCGTGCCGGGTCTTATACTTTTCGTTTGTAAAGCGTTTGGCGTCCGGACCGACCACGATCATGCCGCCGGGCACTTTTTTGCTGAAGTGCAAGGCCTGCATCGAGAACGTCGTCCGAATTTCCGGAACTTTCAGCGCCATGGAGGGGCCGGCGTAGTTGTTCATGTGCCAGAGATCGGCGCCGACCGACATCGCCAGCGTGATGCCGTCGCCTTCGTTGTAGGGCGAGCCGGAGGTGTAGCAGTAGGGGATACCAGGAAGGTAATTGCGGATCATTTCCTGGTTGTTCTCGAAGCCTCCGCAAGTCAACACCACCGCCTTGCGCGCCTTGACGTAGATCGATTTGTTCCCCTGTTGGGCGCGTACCCCGAGAATTTCTCGGGTGGTGTCGTGCTGGATCAGTTCCCTTGCCGGCGTCTGATAGAGAACGGGGATCGGGCGCTGCTTGACCAGGCTCTCGAACCGCTTCCAGGTGTAGGAATAGCCGTAGGTCGGGCCGTCGTGGAATTTATGCACGCATTCCGAGCCGGGCAGATCCGGGAATTCGATCCCGACCGGCGGGTGCTGATGCTCTTGCGGATCGCCGCCCAGGCTTTCGAGCCAGGCATTGTTGCGGCACATCTCGTCTGCCCAGACCTGCACCATCGCCTGCGGCACAGTGTAAGGGCCGCAGAGTGCGGTGAGATAGACGGCGGCGTCTTCCGCCGATGAGGTATTCAGATACCCTTGGCCCGCGACGCGCGTGTTGCCGCCTTCCTGGCCCTCGGGCGCCTTTTCCAGGATCACAACCTCGGCGCCGAGATCGTGAGCAGTGACGGAAGCGGCAACACCCGCCGCCCCGAACCCGACGACGACGACATCCGCCTCCACGTCCCATTTATGCGGCACTGACACTTGATCTCCCGTTTGACTTGGCTTCGTACGAAGCGCGACATTGCCTTTGTACGATAGCGCCATCGGGAGGGCCGGAAGCTATGCCGATATTCGATGCCCAGGTTCACGCCTACGAACGCAACCACCCGGGCCGCCCCTGGGCCGGCACGCTGCACGGGCCGGCGGAGGTCACCGGCGACCAGATGGTGGCCGCGATGGACGCGGTCGGTGTCGACGGCGCGGTGTTGGTCTCGCCGTTTTCCATGTACCGCTATGACGCCAGCTATGCGCTCGAGGTCTACGCGGCGCATCCCAGCCGGTTCAGGCTGGTCAAGCCGGTCGACCCGACCGATCCGGCGGTGGCCGATACGATCGCCGACTGGGCAGCGACCAACGGCACCGTCGGCGTCCGGGTCATGCTGCGAGACGAGCTTTCGACCGACCCGGCCGACCCCGGCCTCAACCGGGTTCTGGCCGCCTCGGCGCAACACTCCCTACCGGTCAACCTGATGTGTTGGGGGCGGCTGGAGCAAGCCGCGCAGCTGGCGGCGCGAAACCCGAACACGCAGCTGGTGATCGATCACCTCGGCCTGCAGCAGCCGTTCGAGCCGCCGCCGCCGACCGAGCCTTTCACCGAACTGCCAAAGGTGTTGGCATTGGCCGCCCACCCCAACATTGCGATCAAGATCAGCGGCGCCTGCACCTTGTCGCACGAGCCCTTCCCCTACAAAGACATATGGGACCCGCTCGGCCGCATCTTCGACGCCTTTCGCTTTGGTCGCTGCTTGTGGGGCACCGATTGGACCCGCGCCGTCGCGTTGTTGACCTACGAGCAGGGGGTCGAGGCGTTTCGCGTCACCGACCGGCTGTCCGACAGCGATCGCGCCTTGCTGATGGGAGATACCCTAGCGCGGGTGTATAACTGGTCGTCGTCAAACGCCTGATTCGCCACCGCCGTTTTCCGGTTTGCGAGGGGCCTTCATCCCACCATGCAATTCGGCGACGATCTCGAAGGATCGTTTGCGTTTGTTGTGGTCGAAGATGTTGGCGGTGACCATGAGCTCGTCGGCGCCGGTGCGGCCGATGAAATCGTCGAGGCCGCGGCACACGACGTCCGGCCCGCCGATGATGGCGCAGCCGAGCGCGTCGTTGAGGATGGCGCGGGCTTGGGGATCGAGACGGGATTCGAAATCCGCGACCGGCGGCGGCACCCGGCCGCGACGTCCGATCCTGTTGTTCAGCGACGATTGCTGCAATGACGAGAACAGAAACCGCGCCTCCTCGCCCGTCTCCGCGGCGACGACGACAACGCCGAGCATGACATGCGGCAGGGCGAGCTGCGCGGAGGGGCGGAACCGGTCGCGGTAGATCTTCATCGCCGGCATCATCATCGCCGGCGCAAAGTGAGAGGCGAAGGCGAACGGCAGCCCCAGATAGGCCGCGAGCTGCGCGCCGTAAGTGCTGGACCCGAGGATCCAGATCGGCACCTCGAGCCCGGCGCCCGGAACCGCCTGCACCGCCTGCCCCGGCTCGGCCGGTTGGAAGTAGCCCATCAATTCGACGACATCCCGGGGAAACTCGTCGACGTCGCCGTACAGGTTTCGGCGGATGGCTCGGTTGGTGATCTGATCCGATCCGGGCGCGCGGCCCAGACCCAGCTCGACCCGCCCGGGATGCAGGGCGGCGAGCGTGCCGAATTGTTCCGCTATCACGAGCGGGGCGTGGTTCGGCAGCATGATACCGCCGGCGCCGATCTTTATACTGTTCGTGCCGGCTCCGACGTGGGCGAGCGCCACCGCGGTCGCGGCACTCGCAATGCCGGGCAGGTTGTGGTGCTCCGCCATCCAGAAGCGCCGGTAGCCGAGCGCCTCGACATGCCGCGCCAAGTCGAGCGAATTGCGCAGCGACTGCCCGGCATCGCCGCCTTCGGTGATCGGAGAAAGATCGAGAATAGAGAGTGGGACCATGGCATCGACCATCGCACCGGACGCGGTCGAGGGAAAGCCGCTTTCGCTCCTCGAGATTGCCGCGGCGTCTACCGTGAGCCTTCAGCCCACTGACTTGATACGTGGGGCCTCGCAATGACCGACGAAGCTGTCATCGCGAGCGCAGCGACGCGATCTCGAAGAGGGACGGCGGGATGCGCCGCGGTGCCGCGAAAATTGCGACCGCTCAGGCGGTAAATGTGAAGCTGCTGCCGGTGCCGCACAGCACCAGTTTCTCCGGCATTTCTTTATTGGCGAGATCGACAAAATTCTGCCCGCTACAATGCATCGGCATCACATGCTCGAGGTCGAACTTCTTCAGCTCCGCCATGACCTGGCGCAGATAGTCGTCGGGCGCTGGTGCCAGGTGAAAGCCGCCGACGAGCGCGTAAATCTTTTCGACGCCGCTGACCTCCTGGGCACGCTTTAACGTGTTGATGATGCCGGCATGGCCGCACGAGCTGATGACCACCAGCCCGCGGTCGCCGAGCCGGAAGCACGTGGCATGCTCGTGCCAATGCTGGTCCGGCTGCAGCTTGCCGGCCAGCTCGTCTGCGCTGAAATGGTGGTTTGCGTAGGCACGCGGGTCGCACCCCAAGCCGTCCTTGATCCCGACCTCGACCCAGGTATTCGGGAGCACGTGCTCGACGCTGGTGCGCGGCACGACGCCCGTGGTGAAGGCATGGCCCTCAATGACGATCGGATCCTCGGACAGCACGGGCTCGACGTTCAGCCCGTTGAGCTTGTGGTGGTCGAGCGCGCCGAAATCGGCCAAGCTGCCGTCGGGGTTGCGGAGGAAGCGGTGGCAGAAATCGTCTTCGCCGCCGGTATAGAGCCGCAGATCCTTGCGCATCTGCGCCCGCCGCGCTTCTAGGAAGCCGACCAGGCCGCCGTAATGGTCAAGGTGCCCGTGGCTGAGGATCAGCGCATCCACCCCGGCCGGGTCGATCTTCAACAGCTCGAGATTGTTGGCATAGACGTCGGGGGTAAAGCCGAAATCCAGCAGATAGCGCCGCGACTCACCGCCTCGCATCGACTCGATGTGCAGCGCCAGACCCCACTCGCTTTCGAGCGTCTTGCCCTGCGCGATGCCAGGGAAGCCGACGCGCTGCACACTGAGGCCGGGGCGTTCGAGAGGCCCCAGGAAGATGTTGTGAGAGTTGTCGGTAATCTCTCGTATGACAAGATGATCGACGATCGGCGCGTCGATGCGCGCGGGCGCTGCTCGCGCGGCTCGGCCGATGCCGCAGGAAACGAGCGCGCCGCCCAGCGCCGCAGAGGCCTGCAGCAAACGCCTGCGATCCAATGACGACATGCGCCCTCCAGTCAATTCCTTGCTTCGCGGCGATCTCCGCCGGCAACTCTACCAGACGTGATTGTCAGGATTTAGCGCATCCGGAGCAACAAGGATCGCCCGAGATCGGTACCCTGGCATCGCCTTCCCTTGCCAGGCGGGTTGCCTTGGATCAGTCTGGCAGATCCGAGGCCTGCAGCGAGCGTTCGCGGCAACACCCCGGAAATCGTCAATTGGAAGGACGCAGCGAATGGACGTCGTCGACAATCCTACCGTGACCACCGCAGATGAACTGGCGACGCATTACGCGCGGCCCCTGGAGCGCGTGCTGAAGAAGGAGCTCGACCACGTCGATGCGTTGGGGCGGGCCTTCATCGCGGCCTCGCCGTTTCTGGTGCTGGCGACGGGCGGCGAAGCGGGGCTCGATTGCTCGCCCAAGGGCGACCAGCCCGGTTTCGTCCAGGTAGCGGACGACGGCCGCACCTTGTTGATCCCCGATCGTCGCGGCAACAATCGGCTGGACGGGCTGAAGAACATCGTTGAGGACCCGCGCATCGGGCTGATTTTCTTCATCCCGGGCGCCAACGAGACCTACCGGGTCAATGGCCGCGCCCATGTCAGCGCCGATCCGTCGCTCAGGCGGCGCTTCGCGGTCGACGGCAAGGAGCCGGCGACGGTCACCGTGGTCGCGGTCGAGCAGGCGTTCCCGCATTGCCCCAAGGCGCTCGTCCGCTCCAACCTGTGGCGGGCGGCCGGCGGCGGCCGGCCCAAGGAGGCCCCGACCTTGGGCGACTTCGCCGCGGCGCGCAACCCCGGCACCGACGCCGACGCCTACAATGCAGAGTACGCTCAGCGGATGCCTAGAGAACTCTATTGATAAAGCGGAGTAGCGGGCGATGGAATTCGGCATCTTCAATCTGATGGGGTCGCGCGATCCGGCAAAGCCGACCGCGGAAGTCTTCGCCGAGGTCGCCGAGCAGACCAGGCTCGCCGACGAACTCGGCTATAGGGTCGCCTGGTTCGCCGAGCATCATTTCTCGAACTATTGCCTCTGTGCGTCGCCCCTGATGATGGTCGCGCACTGCGCCCCGATCACCAGGAGGATCCGGCTCGGCACCGCGGTCGTGGTCCTGCCGCTCTACAACCCGGCGCGGCTCGCGGCCGAGATCGCCACCGCCGACGCGCTGTCGAACGGGCGCCTGATGCTCGGCATCGGCGCGGGCTATCAGCCCTACGAATTCGAGCGGTTCGGCGTCGACATCAAAGCCAATCTCGAAATGACCGAGGAGTTCTGCGACATCCTCGACCGCGCCTTTTCTCAGGATTTCTTCAGCTACAACGGCAAGCACTACCGGCTGCCGCAGACCCACATCCCGGCCCGGCCGGTTCAGAAGCCGCTGCCGATCTATGTCGCCGGCCATACCGAGGCGATGTTCCGCGCTGCGGCACGGCACGGCTACCGAGTGTTGTCGTCGGGCCGGGTCGGGGGTGCCGCGCTGTTGGCCGAGCAATACCAGGTCATCAAGGACGCCTTTGCCGCCGAAGGCGTGCCGTTGGCCAACGCCCACATCACCGTCAACCGCTTTTGCCACATCACCGGCAGCAAAGAGGAAGGGCTGCGCTTCGCCGAGAACGCACGCTACCAGAGCCGCCTCGCCTCGAGCCTGCGACGGCGGCAGGAGGTCATGCAAGGGACAGTGCTGGTCGACAGGCCGTTCCCCGACGAACCGCCGCTCGAACAGATCCACAACGATCTCTTGATTGGGGATGTCGAGACCGTGGCCGAGAAATTGGCCGGCGAGATCCGAGCCACCCATCCGGTCCACATGTGCTTCTCGTTCAAGGTCGGCGCCACCCCGCACAAGGCGGCGATACGCTCGATGGAGCTGATGATCGGCGAGGTCAAGCCGCTCGTCGAGCGGACGCTCGGCCCCCTCGACCGCCAGGCGGCGGAGTAAACGTGCGGTGAGCGACCAGGAAACCCTGGCGCGGCTCTGGGAAGAGCACATCCGGCACGAATTCGCGACCAAGAGCACCGACGACACGATCGCGACAATGGTCGAGGACGCCTACGTCAATCACGTCCCGGTGATGACCGGCGGCTTCGGCAAGCCGGAGCTGCGGCAGTTCTATGCGGCGCATTTCATCCCGAAAATGCCGCCCGATCTGGAGATGACCTTGGTCTCGCGAACGATCGGGACCGATCAGCTCGTCGAAGAGATGGTCCTCAAATTCACCCATACCATCGAGATCGACTGGATGTTGCCGGGGATCGTGCCGACCGGCCGACGGGTGGAGGTGGCGCTGGTCGTCGTCGTCCGCTTCCGCGACGGCAGGGTCGCCCATGAGCACATTTACTGGGACCAAGCCTCGGTGCTGGTGCAACTCGGACTGATCGACCCCGAGGGCCTCCCCGCCGCCGGCGCCGAGAGCGCCCGTAAGGTGCTGGACCCGCGCCTTCCGGCCAACGCGCTGATCCGGCGTTCGTAGCGCCGCGGTCGCCCACGCTCGCCGGCGTCAAATGATCTTTCTGACCCGGAAATCCTCGATCTGTGCAGGCCTGTAGCCGAGCTCAGGATCGGATTTCTCATCATGCCTACGACTGAGATCGATTGAATTCATCGGGCCGACACGCTGCTGATGTGAGCCTTCCAACATCCTCAGGAAATTTGGGGCGGCGATTGCGATATATTTCCCGTTCATGTCATAGAACTCATCGAGCAGTAGTTCGGTCTGAGCGTATTTCCCTTCTGGCTCACTGTCTTCTTTCACGGTCACGTGTTGAAAGTTCGTAAGCCAGGATTTGAACTGACCTCTTATCTTCTCGTAGGTTGCCTGCTCGACGTCATCGTCGAACAGGTTGGGAGGCGCCGCATCCAGCTTGGAGCCTTGTAGCTCAGCTTCGAGTACGATGGTGCGGATGCTCTCTAAAATGCGGCCACCGAGTGGATGCAGCTTCCCTAAAACTTCCGCCGGGTCCTCACTTTGAGCCAATCGTGAGCTTTCCTCGGCCATTGTGCCACGGTATTTGTCCAGCACTTCCAAACGCGTCCGTACGGCTAACCGAAGGCCGTTCGCCAGCAGTTGCAGTCGCGACGGATTGCTCGAGGAGGGCGGGGCGAAAGCATCGACAAAAACCACGCGACAGACGCATTCAGCTCCGTCATCGGATCTTTTGACCGCTTCGATGATGGGCCGGAGGATGTTTCCCGTCACCGATCGAAAGTACACGACATGCTGTTCTGTCATGCGACCTTCGAGCGTGGATTGTAGCGACTCCAGAAACTTCTCCACCCAAGGGCGTCTTACGTCGGATCCGTCCGTGTCCAGTCGTGTAAGGAAGTCAACGACATTCATTTTCTGCGGATCCACATCGAACCCAAGCAGAAAGACGGATTTCTGATTTTCTATCACCACCTCGGATCGATCCAAGGGTAGGCCTCTGGGAACTTTGACCGGCCGCCAGTCCGGCCGACTGGTTGCAGCCCAAGCCGGATACAGCAGTACGGAGGGCCGAAGATTGGTGGTCTCATACTCCTTCGGCTTGCATTGCTCCAGGAGGCCCACCAGGCGCGATGCCGTGGCATCGAGATTGGCCCACGTTTTCGAATCCATCTGGTCGGTCGCGTTATAAAAGCTTTTCAAGAATTTCTTCATGTCGTCGAGCGTGGCGGACGTGGTCTGTATGTCGCTGAGAGGATCAGGGGGTCGCGCGCCGGGGTATTGGATACAGTAAAGCGGGCGTTCCCCAACTCTCGACCTGTGAGAGCTGAATAGGCCAGCCTCGAATAGGCACCATCCCCAGTCTTGATCAGGATCAAGATATAATAATAACATACATTCAGCGGATTTTATCGCTTTTACGACATCAGTCCTCCAATTGTCACCTTTGGTTATATTCTCAGATAAAAAGAAATCAACGTCGCTCATCCCAGATTTTAGAGTCTCTATTATATCACTTGTTATTTTTGCACTGTTTGATTTATGGCTGACAAAAATTTGCTTCATGGCATGTCCTCCATAGCTGCTACTAGCCGACGGGTCGAAGCAAGATGCTGGGGACCCGCCTGTCACAGGTTGTGAGCGAACTCAATCGATCGGACCTGCTCCGGCAGAGGGATTACTACGAATTTACGCCCGCTGACGAATTTAGCTGTTGTTTCGTCGCTAAGGTGTGATCCAGTTCACACTGGTTAAGATTTTATCTGGACCGTCCCCGCCAGACGCCGCGCACCCCCACGTCAAATGATCTTTCTGTCCCGAAAATCCTCGATCTGCGCCGGGCTGTAGCCAAGGTCCGCAAGGATCTCGTCGTTGTCCGCGCCGAGTTCCGGGGCGATGCCGACATGCGCGGGGGTTTCGGAGAAGTGCCATGGCGAGCCATGGACCTTCAGCCGCTTGCCGTATTTCGGATAGTCGATTTCGGTCACGTACCCGTTGGCCAGAACGTCGGGGTCGTTGGAGGCTTCGAGCAACGTGTTGATCGGTGCCGCGACGATGTCGGCGCCGCGCAGCCGCGCCACCCAATCCTCGCGCAAGCCCGTCGCGAACAACTCGTCGAGCATACGTAATAAGGTGGCTCGCTGTTCTTCGGATAAGATGATCACGCCGAGATCGCCAAAGCCGGCGTTTTCGAAAGCCTCATAAAAGCCGAGTGCGGTCATTGCGTCGCGCCATTTGCGGGCGCCGTTCAGCTGGAACACCAGCGGCTTGCCGTCCCGGTCGTTGAAGCTGGCGCTGAGGCCGGGGCGTTGCGCCGTGCCGGTCACGCGGGCCTGGCCGGTAACCGGATTACGGTTGCGCCACATCGCCGTCGTCAGGGTCCAGCCCATCAGGCGGATCTGCCCGCCGAGCAGTGAACAATCGACCTTCTGGCCGATCCCCGTCGCACGCGCATAGGTCAGCGCGGCGAGTGCGCCGCCAAAAGCCAGGATCGCGCAGGTCTCGTCGGCGACGGAGACAATTCCGGTTTTCAGCTTCTGGCCCGGCGTCGAATAGGCTTCGGCGATGCCGCCGAGCGCTTGGGCCATCGAATCCGTTCCCGGCAGACCGGCATGCGGTCCCTTGGGACCGTAGCCCGAGACCGACATGTAGACGAGCCTCGGGTTCACCTTTCTCAATTCTTCGTAGCCAAAGCCGTTCTTCTCCGCCGCGCCGGGGCGGAAGTTCTGCCCGAACATGTCAGCTCGCGCGACCAGCTTGCGCAGGATTTCGCGGCCTTCTTCGGTTTTCAAATTGAGCGTGACGCTCTTCACGCCACGATTGTTGGTTTCGAAATAGGTGCTGGGCAGCCCGGGCAAGACGGTAGAGCCGCGCGAATTGTCGCCAACCTCGGGCACCTCAATCTTGATCACCTCGGCGCCGAGATCAGCCATCAGCATGTACGGCACCGTGCCGGCTTGCGCGGTCGAGCAGGCGACCACCCTCACACCCTGGAGCGGACCGTGTGGCTCAGTCATGGCGAACGACCTCCTGTTTTGTCCCCCGTATTTGATGCTACTCGTCCGTACTCGGAAAGAGGATTGGTTGCACGAGCTTGGCATTCCGTCGATTCGTCATCCGCGCTCGCGTTGGGCAAAATAGCGGGATGTAATCAGCCTGAACCGGTCGGCTGAGGCTTGGTCATGCGCCGCTGTTTCCGGGGAGTTTCGCAGCGTTCTCGCCAATCCAACACATAAAAAACTTGCCGTATGGCCCGGAGATTGCTAACGCGTGTTCCCAATGACTTGGGGGACCTCAAGACAAAACCGAGAGGTTCGGGATTCGCTGCGGCACCGCCTGTTAACGATGTGGTGGCTGTTGCCGGTTCTCCTTCTCGCCGCCTGCGCCCAGCAGGGCTATGGCCCGGGAGGGCGGACCGAAATCGGTGCGGAGGGGTGGAGGAGGCCGACCCACTACTATCCGCCGCCGGGACCGCCCGAGGATCCCTGGGGCCCCTATATCCGCGAGGCCGCTGAGCGATTCCGCGTGCCCGGGCATTGGGTGCGGGCGGTGATGCATCAGGAATCGGGCGGTGAGCAACAGGCCACCTCCTCGGCCGGGGCTATGGGACTGATGCAGGTCATGCCCGCAACCTATGAGGGGCTGCGGGTGCGTTACCAGCTCAGCGACGATCCGTACGACCCGCACAACAGCATTCTGGCAGGCACCGCCTATATTCGAGAAATGTATGACCGTTTCGGCGCGCCCGGCTTTCTTGCCGCCTATAACGCCGGTCCCGATCGGGTCGACAGCTACTTGGCTGGACGAGCCGCCCTGCCGGACGAGACGGTGCATTACCTCGCCGCGATCACGCCCAATCTCGGCACCGACGTGCCGAAATCAGGGCCTTTTGCGGTTTATGCCTCCGCCCGCTCTGGTCGGGCGCAGAGGCCGACGGTGGCCAGCCTGGCGGCGGGATGCGACCTGAACGCCGCGTACAATCCAAACCACCCCTGCACGTCTTTGGAGCGGGCGGCAGCGGAACCGGTGTCGGTCCAAACGGCTTTCGTCCCACAGCTGGGTCTAAATGGCTGCGACTTGAATGCGGCTTACGATCCCAACCATCCCTGTACGTCCCTGCCGCGGACGGCAGCGGCATCGTCCCCGGCTCCGGTCCAGCAGGTCGCGGCGGAGAGCCCACAGCCGGCCGCTCCCCATCTCTTAATGGCCTCAGCGACGACTCAACCCGTCCCTACGGAAAAGCCCGCCCCGCCATCGCAGCGGCCGAGCCCTTCCGCTGCGCCGGGCGGAGGGTGGGCGATCCAGGTGGGGGCCTTCAAAAGTCCGGACCTGGCCCGCGCGGTGGCGGAAGGCGCCCGCTCGCAGGCACCGGACCAGCTCCGCTCGGCCGCCCTGGCGGTGCAGCCGACGGCGCCGTTCGGTACTACCGTCCTCTATCGCGCTCGCCTTGCCAACCTGTCGGCCAGCGCGGCGGCGAATGCCTGCACGCGTCTCAACCAGCGCCAACTGCCCTGCGTCGTCGTCCGGCCGACCGGCGCCTGAGGGGAGTGCTCAGGTTTGGGCGCTGGTCCTGGATTGTGGCCTGCCGCGCGCCGACGAGGTCTCTTCCTTCGAGGAAGGACGAGAACCCGGTGCCGACCAAGATCAACCCGTTGGGTGTCAAGGGTGCCGGCGAGGCGGCAATGTCGGCGCACTCGCCGCCATCACGGACGGCGTCGTCGACGCGCCCATATCGACATGCCCGCGACACCCGAAAAAGTCTGGCGCGCGATCCGCGCGGCGCAAGCTTGCGCGGCACCCCGATCCGCGGGACGCTGAAAAGCCGCGCAAGCAGCTGCTTGGATGTCTTGATGGCAACGCCGGGAACGGTCAGATCCGCGACGATCCCTGCGGCGACGAGCGCTGAAGCGCTCGAAAGACGCCGATGCGACCGCCTACGTGGCTGCGAATGAAGCCATCGTGCGCAGGCGAAACTGCTTGCCAAAACTGATGCGCCAACTAGGCTCGTCGCGGTCATCGTCCGGGGGGCGCAGCCAGAGCTCGCAGTGATGCCACCGAAGCGTTCCGGGATCTCGGGTCAAAGGCGGGATTCGAGCACCGGTCTGTGATAATGCTTTGATCAGTCAGTCTCGACAGTGATCACAGCGTTAAAGGCAGCGCTGATTCCAGTACGGAGATCAGGCACATGCAGCGTGCGTTCATCATTCGTCCGTTCGGCAAGAAACAGGACCGGGCCGGGCGCGAGATCGACTTCGACCACGTCCAAGCCGCCCTCATCGACCCCTCGTTGAAGGCGGTCGGGCTCGGCGGCGGCACGACCGGCGAGATCGTCGAGGCCGGCAACATCCGCGAGGACATGTTCGGCCTGATATTCGAAGCCGACATCGTCGTCTGCGACATGACGATCCACAACGCTAACGTCTTCTATGAGCTCGGCATCCGGCACGCCCTGCGCAAGAAGGGCTCGGTGCTGATCCGGGGTACGCCGGTGGCCGATGACGTTCCCTTCGACAACCTGACCGACCGCTACCTCGCCTACGACATCGATAAACCCGAGTGTGCGCTGCAGAAGCTGATTGACACGCTGACCGCCACCTTGGCGAGCGAAAAGACCGACAGCCCCATCTTCAAGATGCTCCCAACTCTGCCGGAGGTCGACCCGGCCGCGGTTCAGATCCTGCCCCAGGACCTGGCGGAGGAGGTGGAGCGCGCCAAGGCGGCCAAGGCGGCCGGATGGCTGCGCCTGCTGTCGCAGGAGGTCGAGACCCGCCGCTTCCAATGGCCGGCCCTGCGCGTGATTGGCCAGGCGCAATGGGATATCGCAGATTACGGGGGCGCGCGCCGCACGTACCAGAAGCTGATCGACCACGACGCGGACGACTTAGCTGCAAATAACGCCCTTGCAAACCTATATGAGCGACAGTACCGACGGGAAAAGCGCGCGGAGCTGCTCGCCGCGTCGGACCAAGCGATCAAACGTGTCCTCTCCAGCAATCGGGCGACCCAAGAGCAACGCACCGAAGCTCTAAGCTTGGCCGGCCGCAATGCGAAAACCCGGTGGCGGCAAGCCTTCGAGGCGTTGCCGGACGTCGCCGAGCGCCGAAAAGCGGCCACCAACCGACAGCTTATCGATGCGTACGACGGTTATCGGAGCGCGTACTCCGGCAATCTCAACCACTACTGGTCCGGCCTCGCCGCTTTGCAGATGTGCGCCATCGCGAAGAGTTTGGCGGACGAGGAGCCGTGGGAATATGCGTTCAATGACGAGCGAGAGGCCCGGGACAAAAGTGAGGAGCTGCTGCTCGCATTCGACCAGTTGAAAGGCGCCGTGAAACTCGCAGTGCAAGCGGCGCAAAAGAAGCTCCCAGCCGGCAGCAGCGACCGCATCTGGGCCGACATCACCAATGCCGATCTGCTTTTCCTGACGGAAGAAAAGGAAGAGCGGGTGAAGCGCGCCTACAAAGACGCCGTTCCGCCCACGCCATGGTTCGTGGGCGCCGCCAAGGGTCAGTTGGAGCTCTTCTCCAAGCTGGGCATCAAGAAAGCGCTGGCGGAGGCGATCATCGCCGAGTTCGGCAATCCGGTCGATGCACCCGATGCGCCCCGCTCCCCGGTCGTCATCGTCACCGGGCATCGCGTCGACGAGCCCGGGCGCGGCGGGATCCGGTTCCCCGACAGCGCGGTGACGGCCGTCACGGCCAGACTGCGCGAAAAACTCGCCGGGCTCAATCAGGGGGCCGGCGGCATTCGTATCCTGGCCTCCGCCGCCCCGGGGACCGACATCATCTGCCATGAGCTGTGCCGCCAGCTCGGCATCAAGAGCACGATCTGCCTGCCGATGCCCGTTGAGAGCTATTCGACAAATATCTTCAAGGATCTGGATGGCTGGCGCGCGCGCTTCCTCGCCCTGGTCGGAGAAGGGGCCGATCGCCTGCAGCTCAGCGATGCGCCGGGTCTGCCAAAATGGCTGCAAGGCACGGGCACGGATGAGTGGGAGCGCGGCAACCGCTGGGTACTGCAACTGGCGCTGAGTGCGGCGGCGCCGAAAGTGTCGCTGATCGCGGTCTGGGACGAAAACGATGTCGGGGACGCAAAGGGCGGCACGGCGCACATGGTGCAGATCGCCCGCGCCGCGGGGACCGTAGCCGTCGACGTAATCAAGCTTAAGGACGGTGCGGTCGTGGCCGCAGGCCCCTGACGGCCGTCGGAGCCGGTCGACGCCGGTCGATCGCTCCTGCATCGAAGGCCTATTGACAGTCGCGCGCGTCACACGATGCGCGCACGGTCCATGAGCTCCACTAGGTAGCTGCGCGCGAGCCGAGCATTGAGTGCTGCTTTGTCCATCACGTCCACGCGCTCGGTTGCCGCGGCGCCTTCGACGATCCGGGCATGCCGCGTCAAGACTGGAACGTAGTCGTTCGGGTAGTCGAGCAGGCGGAGGATGTCGACGACTGAGCCCCGCTGCAGGTCTGCGATGCGCACTGGCTGCTGAAGCAGCGCGTCACCGAACCAACGACGCAGCAGCTCGGGCGTCAGGTCCACCTTAGCGGCTGCTTCATTGGAGGGCCATAATCCCACAGGGTCGTTGAACGCCGTGCGCCAACATTCGAGCAATGAGTCGATCTCCGCGCGCACCTCACTGAAAGCTGGGGCGCGCGCTCGAAGCGACTGCTCGAAGGTTGTGAGTGCGGGCACCTTCAGCCCGATTGTGGAGACAACTGCGGCACTTGAGAGTTGGCCAACGAACCGCTCGTCGGCTGGAGGAACGGCGTCCGCCGCAGGTTTGCCAACTGATGCGTTTGGCGTGTTCGTGCCGGACGTATCTATGATCAAGATCCGCCGGACTTGCGTGAGGCGGTTGGCCAGCGCGGCCAGCAGATATAAGCGGGTGGACCACCACACCGTGGCCAAGTCTATCTTGAGCGCTCGCAACTGGTCCCTCGCGCCGACGATTGCGTTTGTGATCCCTTTTTCACCGGAGGGCTGGCCGGCTGCCGGATCCAGTGCGGTCGCGGGCTGGAGGTCCAGTTGCCGCGTCAATCCCGCCATTGTGACCGCGGTCGCAACGCGCGCTTCGAGATCGGCTGGAGTGGTGAACCACGAGACCACTCGCTCCTGCTGCAGTTCCTGCCGAAGCGCGCGGATTTTGCTGGTATTGGGGAGCCCTCCCGGCCGCGCCGGGTCGAAGCCATCGATGAACTGGGGCGGCCACGAATACTGCTCGTCGAGGAGGAATGCCATGACCGGCAGCTTGCGCTGAACCGCGCGCAGGTATTCGTGATGCGTGATCGAGGTCTCCGCGTCTGGACTAAGTGGCGGGATGTAGCCGTATCGCCACGCGAACAGGCCGACATAGGCTTCGCTGCGATCTACCATCTCGTTTACCTTCGAGAGCGGTGCTGCGACCCCGGCGACCATCTCCTCCATCGCGACCACCTCGTGACCAAGTTGACGCAGCACGCGGATCGCGGCGTCGCGATGTTTTTTGAGGTCCTCGAACGACGATGAGACGAAAATGCGCATTGCCGTGCCTGCCGATTATGCCATCCTAACGTATTGCCGATTGAGGTGATCGGCAAGCTAACCACCGCTCGCCCTTGAGCGGTGGGGGCGAGGCTGACGTGCTCTGCCGAACCAGTAGGTCACGCGACCGTGCGGCATCAGTGCCGAGTGCTGCTCTGTTGGCTTCACTGAGACCAACCGCACGCTCGGCCGAGACACCGCGTCACAGATCGCTTCCGCATCGGCTGCATCCAGGCGTGAGGCGGGGTGATCGCCCATCGTGCCGAGCAGGTCGGCGAGCCAAGTCCATTGATCGATGTTGTTCAGCTTGGCGGTGACCATAAGCGAGTACATGGCAGCTGCACGCTGTCCAGCTCGATCGGAACCGGTGAACGCGTAGAAATAGCGCTGCGGACAAACCGTTTCCCAAAAAGAGGTCCTTGGGGCCGAGCACCTCGAAGACTTCGAACCCCGGCCCGAGAGGCCGGCCAACCGTGTCGGTGAACTGCGACGTGTCGAGCGTGGAAATGCGGATGCCGAGTCCTTCGCCTGTGCCGACCGATGATTCGTAGTCGTAGCCGCGCCGGCCCTGCAAGCAGCGCTGCATTCGGGATGACGGTCTTGTCGTCACCGGCGCGTCTGGCACGTCACAATCGAGCGGCCTCGGGGCGCAACGAGCTTACCATCGATACGCGTAACCGACAGCGCGTTGACGCCGCCGAACCAGCGCGTGTTGAATTCTCGGCAATGTGAGTGGATGGGAGGCTTTCGATGAAATTCGCGCTGGGCCAGGCGGTGCCGCGCACCGAGGATCCTCGCCTGCTGACCGGGCGTGGCCGCTATACGGACGACTTCGTACTGCCCCGCCTCACGTACGCTTATGTTCTGCGCTCGCCGCATGCGCATGCGCGCATCCGCTCGGTCGACATCCGCGCAGCCCAGCAGATGCCGGGTGTGCTCGCGGTGCTGACCGGCGAGGACTGGGCGGCGGAGAAATTCGGCGCTCCCCGCCCGGTCATTCCGCGCCAGCGCCGCGACGGCTCCCCGATGTTCGTGCCGCCGCGCCCAGCGCTGGCGAAGGACCGAGCGATGCTCGTCGGCGACCCCGTTGCCTTTGTCGTCGCCGAGACCGTCGATCTCGCGAAAGACGCGGCGGAGCGGATCGCCGTCGAATACGAGCCGCTGCCCTCCGTCACCGCGTCAGAAGAGGCCCTCTCGCCCGATGCCCCAAAGCTCTGGGCGGAATGCCGCGACAACGAGTGCTTCTTCTTCACGCTCGGCGACAAGCGCGCCGTCGAGGCGGCCTTCACGAGGGCTCATCACGTCTCCCGCCTCAAGCTCGTCTTCAACCGCGTCACCGCCGCGACGATGGAGCCACGCGGCTGCATCGGCGAGTGGGACGATCGGCTCGGCCGCTTCACGCTTTATGTCGGGACCCAGCGCCCGCACGGCGCGCGCGCCGACATGGCGCGCCGCATCCTGCACATCCCCGAAACCCAGCTCCGAATCGTCGCCGGCGATGTCGGCGGCAGCTTCGGCATGAAGGGTGGGCATTATCCCGAATATGCGCTGGCATTGTGGGCCACGCGCAAGATCGGGCGGCCGGTCAAATGGATCGCCGAACGTAGCGAGGGCATGCTGACCGACGACCACGACCGCGACCATGTCGGCGAAGCCGAGCTGGCGCTCGACCGCGACGGGCATTTCCTGGCGCTTCGCGCACGCAACATCTCGAACATCGGCGCCTATCTGGCGCCGGGCGGCGTCATCTCGCCGACGATGCATCTGGGCGGGCTCGCGGGCACCTACACGACACCCGCCATCTATGTCGAGGTCTCGGCCGTCTTTACCAACACAACGAGCATCGGCCCCTATCGCGGTTCGGGGCGGCCCGAGGCGTCCTATATCGTCGAGCGCCTGATCGACAAAGCGGCGCGCGAGATCGGGATTGACCGCGCCGAGCTGCGCCGCCGCAATACGGTGCCGGCGAGTGCGATGCCGTTCAAGACCGGCCTCGTCTATACGCTCGATTGCGGCGAGTTCGGCGAGAACCTCGAACAGGCACTCGCAATGGCCGATTACGCGGGGTTCGAGCGTCGCCGCGAAGAGGCCCGCGGGCGCGGGCATCTGCGCGGCATCGGCTTCGCCAATATCATCGAGCAGACCTCGCAGGCTCAGGGTGAGACGGTGATGGTGCGGCTCGACCCCGGCGGCACGGTCACGGTGATCCCGGGCTCGATCTCGCACGGCCAGGGTCACGAGACGATGTACAAGATCTTGTTGAGCCACCGGCTCGGGCTCGACGAGACCGACATCCGGGTGACGCATTCCGACACCGATCTCGCACCCGACGGCGGCGGCACCTATGCCTCGCGCACCGCCGTACTCGGCGGCAGTGCCGCGACGATGGCGGCCGACAAGGTCATCGCCAAGGCGCGCAAGATCGCGGCGCATGCGATGGAGGCGGCCGAGGACGATATCGAATTTTGGGACGGGGCCTTCCGCGTTGTCGGCACCGACCGTGCGGTCTCGATTAAAGACGTGGCGCAGGCAGCCTATATGCCGTCGCGGCTGCCAGAAGGGCTCGAGACCGGGCTCTACGAGGTCGCGAGCTTCTCGCCCGAGATCCCGAACTTCCCCAACGGCTGCCATGTCTGCGAGGTCGAGATCGACCCCGAGACCGGCACCACCCGGCTGCTGCGCTATGTCGTCGTCGACGATGTCGGCACCGTCATCAACAAGCTGACGCTAGAAGGCCAGATCCATGGCGGGGTGGTACAGGGCATCGGCCAGGCCTTTACCGAGCATCTCGTCTATGACGAGCGGTCGGGACAGCTGCTCTCCGGCTCCTTGATGGATTACGGCCTGCCGCGGGCCGACGAGGTTCCTTCCTTCGAGATGGACGAGAACCCGGTGCCGACCAAGACCAACCCGTTGGGCGTCAAGGGTGCTGGCGAGGCCGGCAATGTCGGGGCACTCGCCGCCATCATGAACGCCGTCGTCGACGCACTGGCACCGCTCGGCGTCACCCATATCGACATGCCGGCAACACCCGAAAAAGTCTGGCGCGCGATCCGCGCGGCGCAGAGAAGCTGAGGGTGCAGCGCGTAAACCTGTTCTCAGGAGCGGGGCCACGCCATGGCTAGTGGTGAGAATCCGAGGCTCGAATCCGTGCTGGCGGCGAGAAGCCAAGCGGGCTCGGCTCGAGCGGCGAATTTCTAGCGTCAGATCCGACCGGCTATAGGACCGCGGTTGCTTTCGCGATCGAACGCTCAGCTTCCTCGCGGACGCGAGTAGCTGGGTCGCTGAGCAGGCGCTCAAGGGTCAATTTGACATCGGGGCGAGAGCGGTCACTCTCGGTGAGCTTCCCCAGCGCGTGGGCGAGCTGACAGCGAATTTCCGCGGAGGAATCCTCAGAGCACTTGAGGAGTACTTCGAGTACCCTCGGCGCGAGTTTCTTGCCCCGGTAAGCGAGCTCGCCTAGCTGGAAGATCACGAAGTAGCGCTTCTGCTCGTCCTCGTGTTCGAGCAGATCCAGGAAGATGGGCCACAGTTCCCGTCGGCTCGCCGCGAGCCCTTGGAGTTCTTCCAAGTAGTAGGCGATGCTGGACGCGTCTTGCTGCGCTTCGGCCTTGACCAGCTGACACTTGATCGCGGCCGCGTAACGGCTGCTGCCCATGTGAACGAGCGCCTGGCCGGCACTGACGCGTTCCCTAGCCTCGGGGCTCAAGCGCCAAGTCTTCAGCAGCCGGTCCTCCCGCCAGTAGTCGAAGGGCGTGGGCCCGAGCTCCAAGTTCCGCACGATCGCCGCCGCAACACTCGCGGTCAGCTCGTCTGGCGTGACAAAGAACCCGCACAGGTGGCCTTTACACAACTCGCCGCGCAGGGCTGCGAGCTTGTCGGCGCCTGCGCCCTGCTCGACGTATTCGTCCGGCCACGCTGCGTCCTCCGCGAGCAGGAAGCACAAGCAGTCGACACCGCTTTCCTGAGCAGCGCGAAATTCAAGTTCGGTGATAGAGCGCTCGTGAGCCGCGGGACAGAATCCGTAGCGACGCGCGAACAGGCCCACATAGAGGTCGCAGGAGCGGGCGTCGCTTAGACAGCGGTCAAGCGGCCGGGCGTCCTCGGCAACGTAGTACTCCATCGCCACGTCGACGTGGCCCAGGCGGCGAATCGCCAGCGAAACCGCCTTACGGTGCTCGCGCAGGTCGGTGAAGGTTGAGGAAACATAGACCTTCTTCATGTTCATGAGCGGCCTCCCTTTTGGCATTCATCGCGGAGCTGCTGGAGACAGGTGCGGGCGACCTGGATGATGACTGCAGGAGTTTTCTCGGTTTGCGCCAAGCCGCGCTCCAAATTAGCGAGCAGGTACTGATTTGCTCGGCTCTCGGCCAACAGAAGCCCCATAAGCAGCTCGATGAACTCGCATTGATCGAAGCCGAACGCGAGCCAACGACTGACGATCATCAGAACGGTCCCGGCGTCTGCCTTGGCGATGGCCCGCCATAGGTTACCAACCGTGATTTCAGCATTGCGCACGTCGGATAAGGCGATGGCGCGATGGATGTAGTGCCGCACGACGAGGGCTGGTTGCTGCGCGCTCAGCAGTTCCAATGCGATTAGAGTAGAGTTCGCGCTGAGCAATTGCGGCGTTTCGAGCCAACGTTGCAGCACAAGGGGTGGAATTCCCGGGAGACTGCTGAATGCGCTGCGGGACGCGATAATCAGCCTCCTCAACACCCACTCGATCTCTCCCTTGCGGCATTCCGCCGGCAGCTCATCGACGGTGACCGTCAGCCAGTAGACGAGCGCGGCGGAGGGCGGCCGTTGTTCGAACATTTCGTCGAGCATCGCCCTCGCAAGCTCGATTACCTGCGCATCGCCGGAACCAAGCATGGCAAGGCTCTCGTCGACCCGTGGTTCAGGCACTGGCGCCTCTCGATGAGCGGACGGAACCGGTTCCGACCTAATCTCACTGCGCTCGGGCGCCACCAACGCCGCGCGCCACGCGAGCTTCAAGCGCCCAACGACCGCGGGGTTCGCACCAGCAGCTTCGAAACGGTGGGCGGCGTACCGCTTCTGGTCTGGGGTTACATTCACTTGCTCGACAAGGTCGACTAACAGTCCAACGATTGGGTCTTCGCAGCTAGACTTCTCGACCTGCATGCCGACGAAGTCAGCCAATGTCATCAAGTCGAGAGCGGCGCAGTCGTGCCACAGCCAGCGCACAATGTTCCCGATGGCGCTATCTGCGCACTCACGCAGCACTAAGCTCGAAACTGACAGCAGCACTGGAATCGCAGTGACGATACCTCGGTCGACGCCGTGCGACGCCTCCGGGTTCGCCGCAGTCGCCGCCAAGCCGGGCAACAGCGCAGCGCGCCACGATTGCCGCGGCACCGAGCACGGCGTCGAAGGGCGGGCGGTCGTCCGCGGTGCCGAGCTCCCGAAGCACGCGGAGACAGACGCCTAGGCACTCCGGCGCAGGAATGCGCGTTAGGCCGAGGAGTGTCAACAGGCGCGAGGTGCGCAGTTCTCCCGCGCCATACTCGTCCCTTACCGCTCGAGACAGCGCCGCAGCAAGATCTTGGGGATCGCGGAGGGCCATCGACATCAAACGGCCGAAAGCCTGCTGCGCGGCTGGCAACCCGCCCGCCTGCAGTTCGCGAATCGACGATTGAAGGAGGTCGCTCATGCCGGCACTCCACGCTTGGAACCCGCCGCTCGAGGCGGCCGCTTGCCTTCCCGCCGCCTGCACGGGTTGGAGCGTCTCATTTTCACCACTAGCAGGTGGGAGTCGAGGCAGGTGTTTCCCAATCTAAACGCTAGCCACCAAGACACGACTTGGATCCGTCGGGCGTTGCAGCACTCGCCTCGACGTTATTGAGGTGGGATCTCGGGCCTTCACCGAACGTCTCGTCTATGACGAACGGTCGGGCCAGCTGCTCTCCGGCTCCTTGATGGATTACGGCCTGCCGCGCGCCGACGAAGTGTGCTCCTTCGAAATGGACGAGAACCCGGTGCCGACCAAGACCAACCCCCTGGGTGTCAAGGGTGCGGGCGAGGCCGGCAATGTCGGGGCACTCGCCGCCATCATGAACGCCGTCGTCGACGCGCTCAGCCCCCTCGGCATCGCCCAGATCGACATGCCGGCAACCCCTGAAAGGGTCTGGCGCGCGATCCGCGCGACGCAAGCACGTTGAGGGGTGACCGCAGCCGATCCGTCACCGAATCCCACCGGTCCATCTGCACCTGCGCCGGCGGATCGACGCCCAGCACAGCCTCCGGTCTTCGTCGCGCTTCCGCCACAGTGCTGACGGGAGGTAGGCTCTGCGCGAACGGGGCGACGAGCTCAGCCCGGCCGCTCGCGTGGCAGCACAAGGGAGGAAATATCCATGCTGGAAATCGGCTTGTTTCACAACGGGGCATCGAGCCTGCCGGTCATCACCAACAAGGAAGGCGTCACGTTCAATAAAGGCTCGCTGCCGGAGGTCCACCGGGCGGCACAGGAAACACTGGTGAACCAGGTACGCCAGGGCATTCTTGCCGAAAAGCTCGGGTTCCAGTCGTTCTGGCTCACCGAACACCATTTCCAGCCCGAGGGTGCGGAGATGAGCCCGAACCCGCTGATGGTGCAGATGTGCGTGGCGGCGCACACCAAGCGCATCCGGCTCGGTCAGGCAGCCAATATCATCGTCTGGCACCACCCGGTCCGGCTCGCCGAGCAGATCGCAACGCTCGACGTGATCAGCGGCGGGCGGGTCGAATGCGGCATCGGCCGCGGCTATCAGCCCCGCGAGAACGAAACGCTCGGCCGCCCGTACGGCTCGACGATCCAGGACCAGGAGCGCAACCGTAAGGCGTTCGAGGAATCGATCGCGATCATGAAGAAATGCTGGACCGAACCCTCATTCTCGCATCACGGCGAGTTCTTCTCGGTCCCGCCGACCTACACCAAATGGAACCACAAGCAGACAATCGCCTATTTCCAGCGTAAGGAGGCAGGGCGACGGCTTGAGGACGTGCTTACCCTCGGCGATCCCGACATGTACTCGGCCGGCAATCCGGTGCAGGCGACCACGACGACACTCAAGGAATTGCAGGTCTTCCCGCAACCGGTGCAGAAGCCGCATCCGCAATTGTGGGAGCCGCTGACCAGCGCCCGCTCGCTCAAATTCGCGGCCGAGCACGGCATCAACGGGGTGATGATCGCCGAACCGAACGACCGCCTGCGTCGCAATATCGATATCTACTACGAGGCGGCGGAGAAGGCGGGTTTCCCCGACATGCGCAACCGCGGCCGGTTCAAGTTCGGTTGGGACGCCGAGAAGCGGCGCGGGATCATGACCAGCCGGTATCTCCACATCACCCGCCCCGGCAAGGAAAAGGAGGCGCTGGAGCGCGCGGCGCGGGCGATCGAGCTTCAGTTCGACTATTACGGACCGTTCGGCTTTGGCGCCGTCGTGGCAAGGCTCGATGAACCGATGTTCGACCTCAACAAAAAAGTGACGGCGCAGATGCTGCGCGACCGCGAGATCGCCATCCATGGCTCCAAGCAGTACGTCATCGACAAGATCATGAAGATGCGAACGGAGTGCGGCTACGACGACTTCTGCTTCCTCGGCTGGTTCGAACTCGGCGGCTTCGAGGCCAAGGAAACCGAGGAGCAGATGCAGATCTTTGCGGAGGAGGTGATGCCGGTGATCGCCAGCGAATGCGGCGGCAAGGTAGAGTTGCCGGCGCGCGGGCTCGATCTGATCGTCTAAATGGCACGCGGCCGGCGACGCCGGTGAGCCGGCCGCCGGCCTCCGGGTCGGAGGAGGAAACGATGGCGAGCAAACGGACCGAAGAGTTGAACGCGCTTTACCTGGAATGGGTGGCGGCGCTGAAGGCGAACCCGGAAATGCCGCTCGACGAGCTACGCCATATGTTCGAGAAGTGGGAGAGGATCACCGGCGAGCCGGGCGGCGTCGATTACATCGAGACCAATGCCGGGTAGGTGCCGGCCATGTGGGCGGCGCCGAAATACTGCGCACAGGACCGCGTGCTGCTCTGCGCGCATGGCGGCGGCTACGTGGCCGGCTCGATGTATACTCATCGCAAGACCTACGCCCATGTGGCAAAGGCGACAGGCTGCCGCGCGCTCATCGTGCATTACGGGCGCGCGCCCGAGAACGTCCATCCCGGCCCGGTGAACGACATGGTGAGGAGCTACAAATGGCTGCTCGACCAGGGTATTCGGCCCGGTCATATCGCGTTGATTGGAGCCTCGGCAGGCGGCGCCCTCGCCGTAACGACGATCCTGCGCGCCCGCGAGCTGGGCCTGCCGCTGCCAGCCGCCACGATGCCGCTCTCGCCGTGGCTCGACATGGAGGCGACCGGCGAGACGTTCGAGACGAACGCGGCAAAGGACCTTCTCGTTACGCGCGACATCATCCAGGTTATGGGCGGAATGTTCCTCGGCGAAGGCGGCAACCGCCAGGACCCGCTCGCCAATCCGCTGCACGCCGACCTCAAGGGCTTCCCGCCTATGTATATCCAGACCGGGGCCGACGAGACATTGCTCGACGACAGCCGCAAGCTCGCCGATCTCGCCCGCAACTCCGGCGTCGATGTGACGCTCGAGATCGTGCCGGAGATGCAGCACGTCTTCCAGTTCCTGGCCGGCACCGCGCCGGAGGCGGATGCCGCGATCCGTCGCCTCGCCGCTTGGGTCCGCCCGAAGCTCGGGCTCGGCTGAGGGCCCCGGTCAAGCGCAGCGGCGCACTCACTCGCCGAGCATCGCGGTGAGCTCCGAACCCTGTCGGGCTACGCCCGGGCCGGCGAGTGCTGCCATGTCTGCGAGGTCGAGATCGATCCCGAGACCGGGGCCACCCGAGTGTTGCGCCATGTCGTCGTCGATGATGTCGGCACCGTGATCAACAAGTCACACTCGAGGGCCAGATCCATCGCGGGGTGGCACAGGGCATCGGCCAGGCGTTCACCGAGCATCTCGTCTATGACGAGCTCTCGGGTCAGCTCCTCTCCGGCTCCTTGATGGATTACGGCCTGCCGCGTGCCGACGAAGTGTGGTTCTTCGGAATGACGAGAACTCGGTGCCGACCAAGACCAACCCGATGCCACACCCGAAGGAGTCTGGCGCGCGATCCGCGCGGCGCTAGCCTGCCCCGGACCTCGATCCGGGGGGCTGAGAGGCCCTACGCGGTGCTCGCCCGCGCCCGGCGACCGCTCCGTCGCCGAGATCGGGCTTGAGTCTAGATCAGGTACGTGTTATATGAGCAATTATTTATTGAGTTCCCATGCGAAATACAAGCAATCGGACGTCTCACTCGTTCACCGCTCGGATATCAATGTACTCACCTTGCTTGCCGGAGGCGGCCTGCATCTATATAGCGGATGCGTATCTGTATATCAATTATCAGTTGGATGCCCATGCGAAAAACACAGCATGAAGGGCGGGTGCTGAATTCCTCTGCCAATCCGCTGCCGGCCGCGTTTTTCGGCGCCGAAATTCCGCTGTCAGAGGTCTCACCACATCGTATCCAACCTACTGATAAGTCGCATGTTTTGGACGCCGAGAGAGCGCGTCTCGAGGGCTGAAAAGCGTTTTTCCCCTGACGGCAGCGGATGCAACGGTGATCAGCCATCGCCGACCCCGCCGCACGGGTGGGATGGCCTATGCCCGGGCCGGCGTGTGCTTCGCCAGGAACGCAGCGACGCGGGCCTTGGCCGAGGTCAGCGCCGCTCCGGTCTTCCACTCCGCGATGAATTCGCAGTTCGGGGTCAGCTTCGAGAGCTCCTCCGAGATCGGGTAGGGGTGCGCCTCGTCGTTGCCGGCCAGCACCATGCACGGCGTCCGCACCGTCGACACAAACGCGCGATCGACGCAGTACACAAAGCCGGGAGCGTAGAGGTTCCGGCAGAACGCATCGAGCACCGGCTCGGTAGCCTCCGGGTGGTCCTCGAGCCCCTCCGTCCACGCGTTGAACCGGGCCGGCCGGCCCGCCGCCATGGCACCGACGCGCCCGATCGGCTGTGCCAGCACCGCGGACTGGACGCGCTCGGGCTGCGCCTTGATCAGGTTCAGGATGAACGAGCCGCCGATGCACTGGCCATAGAGGTGGCAGCGATCGATGCGCAGGTGGTCGAGCAGCGCGATGTGGTCGGTTGTGTAGGAATCCCAGCCGTCCCGCGCGGTGATCGGGGCGCGCGATTGGCCGCCGGCGTTGCGTTGATCCATCGCGATCACGCGGTAATTCGCCGACCACTCGGTGGTTGGATTGATCGGCGCCGAGGGCTCGCTCCAGACGGCAATCGTCGACGCCAGGCCAGCGGGCGCGAAAGTCAGGATCGGGAAGCCCTGGCCGAACTCCTCGTAGTAAATATGAGCGCCGTGGTGTTCAAAGCTCGGCATGTCTGTCACCTTTCGTGATCGTGATGGAAAGCAATTTCGCTGAACCTGCCGCCACGGAGCGGCGCACCCGGCGGCAATGCTAACCGATGTTGTGGGGGAGCAACAGGGCTCGGGCCGGGCGCCTCCAGGTGACGATGACGAACGGGACAGCTAAAGTTGCCGACACCGGGGCGGAGCGCCGACGGTAAGGAGATTTCCGAATGGACGACGCGACGACGACACGCGACTTCTCGCCGATCGAACGGCAGGCGCTCGAGCATGTCTGGATCCACAGCGCCCGCTGGCTCGACCTGGCTGAGCGCGACGGGCTCAAGGTCATGGTGCGCGGCGAGGGCTGCCGGTTGTTCGACGCCCAGGGCCGCTCCTATCTCGACGGTCTTTCCGGGCTCTACGTCGTCAATGTCGGGCATGGCCGCGCCGAAATTGGCGAGGCCATGGCCAAGCAGGCGCGCGAGCTGGCCTACGTCTCCGCCGCGAGCTACACCAATTTGGCGGCGGTGCAGCTCGGCGACGTGCTCGCTGGGCTGACGCCTGGCGATCTCGACCGGTTCTTCTTCTGCTCAGGCGGCTCGGAAGCGATCGAGAGCGCGATGAAGATCGCCAAGCAGGTGCAGGCGATGCGCGGCTTCCCCAAGCGCTACAAGATCATCGCCCGGCGCGGCGGCTACCACGGTGCGACCTTCGGCGCGATGAGCATTACCTCGTCGCGCAGCGAGAAATTCTTCGGCCCGTTTATGTACGGGGTCAGCTTTGTGCCGTCGCCGAACCGCTACCGCAACGATTTCGGGGTCGAGGGCGAGGCCGGCGATCTGCTCTGCGCCGAGGCGATCGAGCAGGAGATCCTGACGCAGGGACCCGATACGGTGGCGGCGGTGATCGGCGAGCCGATCTCGGTGTCCAATTCGAACCATGTCCCGTCGCCGCGCTATTGGCAGCGGATCCGGCAGATTTGCGATGCACATGGCGTATTGCTGATCATGGACGAGGTGATCAACGGGTTCGGACGCACCGGGACGATGTTCGCGACCGAGCAGTTCGGCGTCGTGCCGGATCTGATGACAATGGCCAAAGGACTATCCTCGGGCTACGCGCCGGTCGCTGCGGTGGCGGTCGGCAAGGCATTGTTCGACGAGTTCAAGAAGCAGGACGTGGCACTCGCCCACCTGCTGACCTTTGGTGGCCAGGCGGTATCCTGCGCCGCAGCGCTGAAGAATATCGAGATTCTGCGGCGCGAAGAGCTGCCGCAACGCAGCGCGCAGCAGGGCAAGTACCTGCTCGGCCTGCTGCAAGAGCTGCGTTCGCACCCGACGGTCGGCGACGTGCGCGGGCTCGGTCTGATGTGCGCTGTCGAGCTCGTCAAGGACAGAGCGACCAAGGAGCCGTTCGGTTTCGGCCCGGGCGCGGCGGGCCATCCCTATATCCGCCGCTTGTTGGAGCTGATGGAAGAGCGCGGCTTGCTGACGCGCGTCTTCATGGCGCTCCAGCTCTGCCCACCGCTGGTCGTCAGCAAAGACGAGATCGACCAGATGGTGACGATCGTCGATGACAGCCTCTCGCTCGCCGAACGCGAGTTCGGCTTCGCCTGATATTGGAGGGAAGGATGACTTACGAGCATATCCTGGTCGATACGGAAGACGGCGTCGGCATCCTGACCCTCAACCGTCCGGACCAGCTCAACGCGACGAACCGGAAGCTGTCGGGTGAATTGCACGATGCGGTTAAGCGGCTGGACGCCGACGACACGATCGGCTGCATCGTCATCACCGGGGCCGGAACCCGTGCGTTCTCGGCCGGCGGCGACATCCATGAGCAACGTGAGGATGACCGCCGCCACACACAGGAGGAGTTGGATGCACTCCGCCCTCCGCGCCGGGGCAGCTATGAAATCGCCGCATCGGCAAAGCCGACGATCGGCATGATCAACGGTCTGGCCTATGGCGGCGCCGCGGTGCTGGCCTCTTCGCTCGACATGCGCGTCGGTTGCGAAGACAGCCGTTTTCGCTTTCTCGCGGCCGCCTATGGCCGGATCAACAGCACCTGGACCCTGCCCAACCAGGTCGGATGGCCGATTGCCAAGGAGCTCTTGTTCACCGCACGCGTCGTCGAGGCCGAGGAAGCCTATCGTATCGGTCTCCTAAACCACCTCGTGCCGCGCGACCAGTTACGGGCAAAGACCATGGAGCTCGCCCGCATGATCGCCGGCAACAACCGTGCATCAGTGATGGGCATCAAGACATTGCTGTTGAAGCAGATGACGCAAAGCCTCGAAGAGCAATGGACCGAGGAACGGCACTTCACGAGGCACGTCGTCAGAGGTGCGAGGGCCGAGGAAGCCTTTCCCGAGTTCATCGCCCGCCACGGCCGACCCCTCGACTGAGGGGGCCCGGGGGGCCTCTGGCTCTGGCTACTTTACTTCGACGAGCTCCAGCGCTTCGCGGCTCGGGCCTTCGATCATCACAGCGCGCGTGTCGCCGAGCGGGTAAGGCTCTTCGAGGAATTTGACGCCCTCGCCACGCAGCTTGTCGATCCACGCATCGAGATCGCCAACGCTGAGTGCGATATGATCCTGCAGCTGCCCGCGCGAACCGGCCAGCGGCCGATCGCCTTGATTTGCGTACCACATCATCGACACATCGCCGAACTCGACGCCGGCGCGCGGCGTGCGGAACATCCCTTCCCGATTGAGCGACGGCCAAGTGCGGTCTGGTGCGCGGGTGAGGTTGCCGTCGGCCGCCGTCGGCGCGTAGCCTGGCCGCACCGGCGCGTTGAGATGCTCTTGATACCATCGGAACGCGCCAAGCGGATCCTCTTGGTAGAGATGCACGTGGTTGAAGCATTGGGCCGGGTGATTCCCCGCATACTCGACGAGGGCATCGTCAGGGCCTTTCATATAGGCGAACCCGCCACCGCCCGCCGGCCGGATTGCCTTGGCCTTGGCCTCGGCGATCTGCGCCTTAGTAAGACCAAGCACGCCGCCGACATTCGGCCAAGTGTCGCTGCTGATCAGAACCGAACCGCCTTCGTCCGTCGTGTAAAGAGGCAAGAGCTCGACCTCCGGCCGGGCCTGGTAGGTTGCCAGGCTGTAGCGCGCATCGGTGACGTGCCAGCCGAAATGCCAGATGGCACTCTGCGGCTTGGTGGGTGGCGGTGCGTCGACCTTGGTGAACAGCACGAGGACCTTGTCGGGCGATTTGAGCGCCGGAAGGCCGCCCCAGCTCCCCTTCGCCGTGCTCGGGAACTGCCGGGTGTAGAAGTCGATCGCGCGATCGGGATCGACCGAGTTTAGATGTAGGTGATGGAAGCCGGGTGTCGGCAGCATGGCGGAGAATCCTTTAGCCGCGATCTTGCTTCCACTATGCGCTGATCACCTTGGGAATCAATGCCCACGCGCCCGTGTGATCGTGTGACCGGAGGGCGCCTGCTCGTTACGCAAGGCGCGCAGCTTCGATCTCTTCCCGCGTATAGCGGAAGGCGCGGAAGACCCAGTTGTTGAGCCCGGCGCGTCCGGGCTCCTGGAAGAAGTGCGGGCTGACATACTCCCAGACGACCTCGTGCCCGGGAGTGACCTCGAAGATGCGCCCGTGACAGCCTTCACAGATCAGCGTGTTGCCGTTGGCGAGCCGCTGCGCACCCGAGATGTACGGGCTAAAAAACTCGAAGAGCGACTGATCGGTATACTCCCACACGATCGCGTTCGCGTGCGGATCGACCTCGATCACGCGTGAATAGGTGGCCGGGTTATCGGCGCGGTGAGTGCCGTTGTCGAAGATCAAGATGTGACCATTCGGCAGCGGCCGCGGGTCGTGCTGCTGCGCCAGCGGCGGCCCGCCGAGCCGCCAGATGATCTTGCCGGTCGCCCGCTCGATCATCACCACGGTCGAGATGTTGCGAAAGCTGACCACGATGTGGCCCTCGGCTGTTTCCGCCACGGTGTTGCCGTGGGTCCACTCCGCGCGATGGTCTTGCGGCGTAATCGGACAGGCTTCGGGGTCAAGATGCTCCCAGCTCCGCCACTCCCACACAGCCTCGCCGCCGGTGGTCGTCTCCACCAGATAATCGGCATAGATCGCGCCGCCCGCTTCGCTGCCCGGCAGTCCGCCGCGGACACGACCGGCGATCTCGTCCGGCAGCGGTCGCAGGCACAATAGCAGGACATTGCCGTTGCCCAGCCGGCGGGCATCGTGGTGGTGGTCGCCGTGCCGCACCTCCCACAGCACCCTTCCGTTCCAGTCGGCCTCGAGCACGGCGCCGCCTTTGAAGCGGGGCCACGCCTCGAACCGCTCGAGGTCTTCCATGACCTTGCCGCCATAAAAGAGATGGCCGTTGTCGAGCAGGTGGCCGTAGAGGCCGGGCCGGTATGGCATATGCCACGTATGCGCCACACTCCCGTCCATGCCCACGAGATAGACAGTCCCGTCGCCGTACATCGGCGCGAAGAGCGTGTAACCCGGCTGGGCCAGCGCCGGATCGTGCGCGATGAGCCCGGTCCGCGTACGCCTGATCTTCTGTTGATCCACTGTGGTCACGCTCGGATCTCTTGGCGCTGAAAGACGACATAGCCAGCCGCGAAGATAAGGATCATCGCGGCGATCAGCCCTGTGAGCTGTGGCCAGACCAGGATGAAGCTCTGCGAGGCCGGCAACGGCGCGCCAAGCAGTGCGCCGCGGAGCTGGCTGATGAATACCGGACCGAGCGTACGCGTTGCCGGTTGCAGCAGGGCCAGCGCGATCTCGGCGTAGAGCGTGTTCGGCGAGATTCGATCGAGCACCTGCGAGGTCTGAATATAAGCGAGGTTGGGGCCGAAGATGTCCTCCGGCGGCCCGGCGATCAGGGTCGCCACGAGCGGTTTGATGACCAATGACCAGAAGAACGAGAAGACGAGCCAAAGGCCCAACGATGCGAGGGCCGCTGTCGCGGGCGCGCGAAACAGGATTGAGAACAAGAACGCGACCGCAAGCCACACGCCCCCATAAGCGATGGTCGCGACAAGAAAGCCCAACATGCGGACCAGCTCCTCGCCGCTCGGCGGCAGCCCGAGGCGCAGGAAGCCGACACCCAATACCAGCAACCACAGCGAGAGCAGAGCGATGGTCAATGCGAGCAGTCGAGCAAGGAATTTTCCAAGCAGCAGGGCATCGCGATAGATCGGCTGCGCGAGGATCCGGCTCAAGGTCCGCTGATTGAACTCCGCATTGATCGCGTCAAAGCCCAAAGCAATCGCGATGATCGGCGTCACCAGCCCAACCGTATCGATGAACGAAAACGGAATCGGGTCCGGCGCCATCGTCAGCAAGCGAAGAAATAGAAACGGGCTCTCTCCAATGGACTCGCGGATTGTCGTGGTGGAAAACCAGGCTAGAACGAGCGCTATCAGAAAAACCAACGCCTCGATCACAACCATACGAATTCCGCTTAGCTGGTCCGCCGCCTCCTTGGCGAGGACGATCCCCGCCCCGGTAAAGGCCGAGCCGCTACGCCGCATGGCGGACCTCATCGAAGTAGCGGGTATAGACCTCGTTGAGACTGGGCTCGGCAAAGCGAATGCCGGTCAGCTCGGATGAGGGAGCCAGAAGACGGGCGATCTCGGACCGCAGATCGCGCTCGCAATCGACCCGATAAAGTTGCGGCCCCATCACCTGTACCCGCACCACGCCCGGTATGCTGGCGAGGTGATCGCTAACGCCGACGCCGCGAACCTCGACGTCGATAACATGGCCGCCGCCAAGCACCCGCTGTGCCAAGTCGGTCACGCTGCCCGACAGCACGATGCGTCCCTGATTGAACAGCGCCACCCGGTCGCACACGCTCTGCACTTGGTCGAGATGATGCGACGACAGCAGAACGGCGGTGCCGTCGCTCTTCAGCGAACGGATCATGCCAAGAAATTCTTGCGTTGAATGCGGATCTAACGTCGCGGTCGGCTCGTCGAGAATCGCAATGCTCGGACGTTTCATCAGGATCTCGGCGAGGCCCAGCCGCTGGCGCATCCCGCGCGAGAACGTCCCGACCCGCTCCCGGCCGACATCGGGAAGCCCGACCCTCGCAAGCGCCTCGGCAAACCGCTCATCGATCTCGCGCCGCGACAGCCCGGCGAGCCGTCCGGTATAGGCAAGATTATCGCGCGCCGACAGCCCGTCGTAAAAGCCGATCGAATCGGGCAGATAACCGACCCGACGCTTGACTTCGAGCGGCTCGCGCAACGGGTCGAAGCCGGCGACCTCGGCGCGACCTTCGGTCGGCTCGGTCAACCCGAGCAGCATCAGGATCGTCGTCGTCTTGCCCGATCCGTTCGGCCCGAGAATGCCCAGGATCTCGCCGGAGTGAACCTCGATGTCGACATGGTCGACCGCGAGGGTCGCGGCGTAGCGCTTGGTCAGCCCCTCGGCCCCGATCACGACTTCCTCGGCCACGGCGCCCTCGCTAACGCCGGCCGAAGCGGGCGACCGCGAAGACGACCACGAGCAGGGCGACGGCTATAAGACCGATGCCGACGGCGCCCCACATGGTCGAAGTCAGGACGGTGATGCGGAAATTCGCTGATTCGGACTGACCGCCGACTGAGCTGGCGCGGATCGTCGTCTGATAATCCCCGGCAATCGCGCGCGCGGCCGGCGTCAACGTAACCTTGATCGACTGCGATTTGCCGGGACCGAGTTCGGGCAACTCTTTGGGATCGAAGCTCGTTTTCCAGCCCTCCGGCGCCGTCGCGCTGAATTCGATATCGCGTGCCGCTTCGCTGCCGTCGTTCTTTGCGACCACGGTCAACTGGCTGTCCTGGCCGGCATAGGCTTCGCCGCTGAGACGGCCGCCTTCGCCGGCGAGCGCCAAACGGGCTTGGCCGATGATGGTGATGGAGAGGTCGAGATCGGCCGACGCGGCCTCACTCTTGGCGTGCAGCGCGAGCTTGTATTCGCCGGCCGGCGTATCGCGCGGCAACGCGACGGAAGCCTCGATGTCCTTCGACTTGCCGGCCTCTATCGGGATGCTGGTGAGCTGCTGGGTGCCATAGGCCTCGGTAAAAGTGACTTGGAAGTTCTTCGGCGCGTCGGCGCTGAAATTGATCGTGGCGTCGCGCCCGCTGTCGTTGGTGACCGTGACCTTGAATTTGAAGGAGGTGGTAGCGGTGCCGCGCAGCGCTGGGAAGTTCGTCGTGAGCTTGAGCTTGCCCGGTAGCTCTTGCCCGATCGTGAGGGTTACCGGAAGTTTTAATGTAGTTCCGCCACCCTGCGCTTCGACGAGGAATGAATAACTGCCGGGTCCCGTGCCCGACGGGGGTTCGAGGCGAAGCTGCAGCTTCTCCTCGCTATCCGGTGCCACAATCGCCGACTCGATCGGCTGACCTCCGCCAAGAACCGTTGCCTTCCATCCGCTCGCTATCTGCGGCACTGACAGCGCCACCTGTTGCGGCGGAAGGTTGAAGTTGCGCAACGAAAGGTCGATGGTCGTGGTCTCGCCAGCTCGTACGGTCAGAGCGGGATACCGGGTCGTCAGAAAGAGTCCGGTGATTCCGGACGGTTTGTCCGCGGCACGAGCCCCGACGGTCGCTAGGACGAGAAACAAGACCGCAAGAAGCCGCAGCAGCATCCTCAAACGCTCCAATGCTCGTTGCAGATCCAAATCCCCGCCGTAGCAGAGAGGATGTGCGCGAGACGAAGGCACTTAATGGCGCGCGCTGAATACGCCCGCCGACCGTCCGTCTGAAATTAACAATTTTTCATGTTGGGGGGCGCGACTGCGCCGAGCAGATCAGAACAGACTCCCGAGGTTGCGCGCGAACCAACCTGGCTTGGGGAGGTCTGGGTTGGCGGTCCCGGTGACGAGAGCATAGCTATCCTCATACCACTCGCTCCCCGGAAAGTTGTAGCCGAGGACTGCGGCATTGGCCTTTGCCTCATCACTGAGACCGAGTGCCAAGTCGCATTCGACAAGACGTTCCAGCGCCTCGGGAACATGCGTCGTCGTTTGAAAATTGTCGACAACACGTTTGAAGCGGTTCATCGCGGCCAGGTATTGACCGCGGTTAAGATAATAACGACCGATCTCCATTTCCTTACCGGCGAGATGATCTCGGGTAAAATCAAGTTTAAGCTTGGCATCACGCGCATATTTGCTGTCAGGAAAACGACGCACCACATCATCGAGCGCCTTCAAGGCTTGCTCTGTAATCTTCTGGTCGCGGCCAACATCGGTAATTTGGACATAATAGGAGATCGCCTTCAAATAATAGGCGTAAGCAACGTCACGGTGACCCGGATGCAGCTGGATGAAACGATCCGCAGCGATGATCGCCTCGCCATAATTTCCCGCCTCGTATTCAGCATAGGCCGCCATAATCTGGCCTTTCGTAGCCCAGACCGAATAGGGATGCTGGCTCTCGACTTCGTCAAAAGTTTTAGCTGCCGCGGCGAAGCGTTCTTCGACCATCTCGTCCATGGCTTTGTTGTAAAGATCGTCGACCGGCTTTTCGACATAGACGTCCTTCTTTGAACCGCCGCAGGCGGCAAGAATGGACATCAAGGCGGCCACGCCGAGCCACCGAAGTAAGGACAATGGACGCATCGGGAAGCCCGGTAACGGGGGTCACGTTCTGTTTATGGCACAGGTCGTGTGCACAGAAGATAAACCAAGGCTCAAATTATACCCCGGAGAGGCGCAATTCGCCCGGCCCATCAAGCGCACCAAAATCCGTGGCTCTAGTCATATTAGTGTAGCGCCAAGCCTCGACGTCGGCAAACAGAGCCGCAAGCAAATGCCTCGTATGCGCGTGACCCGAGCGCACGCCGCGAAATCGTCCGATTATCGGGCCGCCAGCAAGGTAGAGATCGCCGAATGCGTCAAGCAGCTTGTGGCGAACGAACTCGTCTGCGTAGCGCAAGCCGCCAGCGTTCAATATATGATCGCCGCTGACCACGACGACGTTGTCGAGCGAGCCACCGCGGCCGAAGCCCGCTGCCCGCAGACGGTCCACTTCGTCGAGAAGGCCAAAGGTGCGCGCACGGCTCAGCTCCGCTTTGAACGTCGCCGCATCGAACACCACACAAATGTCTTGTCGCCTTATCAGCGGGTTGGCGAAACTTATTTCGAAGCTCATCGAAAAGCCGTGATCGGGCGACAACGTGACCGTTGCACCCTCCTTGCTAACGCTCACCGGTTTGAGAACTTTTATCGCGCGCCGCGCTGCGTCCTGCTCGATGAGGCCGGCGCACTCGATCAGGAAGAGGAAGGGGGCAGAACTGCCGTCCATGATCGGCACTTCCGGACCGTCCAGTTCTACGATAACGTTGTCGATCTCAGCACCGGCCAGTGCAGCCATCAGGTGCTCGACCGTGCCGACCGTGATCCCTTCACCGTTTGACAGCACCGTGCAGCGCGGCGATTCGATCGTGTTCACCCAGCTCGCCGGAATCTCTGCCCCGGCATCGCTACGGCGGAACACAATTCCCGTGTCCGGCGCGGCCGGGAGCAGCCTCATTGTTACTTTTTGACCCGAATGAAGACCCACCCCCCGGCAACCGATTCGCGTCTTCAGCGTCCGTTGCGACGCTGTCGTCATATCCCCCAACATGCGACAGACTTCTCGAAAACCAAACCCCTACGATACAAACTAACCGGCACCTCTACGCCGTCTCAAGTCACTCTTTATTGCAGATTGTTACTGTAGTTGCCCCGTAATAAGCGGACAGAGCCTGGGTCCTAAGGGTGGTCCACTGCTGCACTCGGTCAAGCCAGACGCTACGCGACTCAGCGCTACACGCGGCTGGCGGGCTTGACCCGATCGCATCCGCGGACGTTGGGCCTTCATGCGGTCGACCCACAACGCCGACTGCGTTCTCGGTCGCGCCTTCCACCACCTATGTCTTGAATTCGCGCGGCGAGCGGTAGCCGAGCGCTTTGTGTGGACCGACCGTATTGTAATGCTCGAACCAACTGTCGAGCTGGTGCGGTTGTCGCGTCGGGGCGCGGGGATTACGCGCGCGTAATCCCGCTCGATGGTTTTCACGAACGCTTCCGCCATATCGTTGGACTGCGGGCCTTGGACCAGTGTCGTCAGCGGCGCCAAGCCGATTTCGCGGGCGAGTGCGCGATTTTTCCCTCGGTTTAAGGCGAGCCGTTGTCGAACAGCCATTCGATTGGCACCAGCAGGCGGTTCACCAACCCGAAACGCCGCTTGACACTCTCGATCATCAGGTCGCGGATGCTCGCCGCTGTCGAGACCGCCAGTCGTCGCCACGTAGGAGATTGCCTCACGATCGCAGCAGTCGAGGGTGAACGCGATGTGCACCCGCTCTCCATTATCGCAACCGATCTCCAACCCATCCGAGCACCAGCGCGTGTCGGACCGATCAACGGCGACGCGGCCGTCATGCCGCTGCTCCATGCCCGTGCCGGTGTGGCGCTCGAGCAGAAGGCCATGCCCCTCATCACTCGGTAGATCCGCTTTGCGTTTACCGCGAGCCCGCCCTGTTCTCGGCGTCAGCGCCGGATCACCACATGGGTCCGCCGATAGCCGTAAGCCGGCAGGCAGCCGACGATCTCCTTGAACTCGGCCAGCAGCTCAGATTTCGGGCTGGGGCCGGCGTCCGCGTCGCTGGCGGGGCGGCGCACCGCTGGCCTGGACCCCAAGTTGGAGCACGCCACCCCGATTGCATCCGCCACCGTCTTGACGGCGTGTCGTCCCGAGCGCGTGAGGGCGAGCCCTACAGCCTTTTTTGGCTGCACCAGATCCAGCACCTCGCCCAGGATCTCTTTCTCCAGCGTGTTTTTGCCGAGCCGCCGTTGCAGTTCGGAACCTGATGTTGCAACGCCCCGAATTCGGAGGCCGGCACTACCTCCTCGCCAGCACCTACGCCGACAGCGCGCCGTCGGCGTAAAGCCGGCGCCACGTGAACAGCTGGTTCGGCGCGATCCCGTGCCGACGCCGGGCGCATAGGTCTCCTGCACGATCGCTGCCTTCTCTTCCGCCGACCGGCATCGCCGCCGCTGGACCGACGTGATCACCTCAACTTGCGCGATCTTCCCAGTCATAGACATGGGCATACTCCTGGTTCTTAACCAAGGGGTAGACCTGTCCGGTTCTTTAGGGCCGCTTCAGTTACGCACCAGCAAGATATCGCCTTTGGATTGGCATGCTGCGCTCTCTCCGTGAATTGACGGTTCACGACCCCGCCGAAGATAGAGTGAGTCTGCTGGTGGCGGCGCGGCACCGGTCTAATTTGCTTGACGACGCAGGAAGGCGGGGATGTCAAGCAGATCTTCCTCCTTGCTCAAGCTCGGCCGGTCGTCCCGCTCGAGCGGGGTCAGCCGTGGCTGCAAGGCCTGCTTTGCAGGTTGGGAAGCCGGACGTGGTGCCGTTTCCGGCGTCACGGTGCGGGCGCGGCCCACTCCGGTCACCCGTTCGATAAGGCTGGGCACCCGCCCCTTCGGTTTTGGCGCAGGCTCCTTGACCACCGGAGTTGGCGGAACAGCGGGTTGAGTCAACAGAACCGGGCGGGTGAGTCCGGTGTCGACCGGCTTCGGAACAATGAAGGAGCCGCCGCGCATGGCCGCGTTCTCGGCTTCCTCAGCCGCCTGCGGCAGTGGTTCGCTGTCGTGCTCCGCGCGCAATGGCTCGCTGCGCGCCGCTTCCCGTGCACCATCGATCGGCGACTGCGCTGCATTCTGGGCGAGAAGGGGCTGGGTGTAGGCCCCTGCGCTAGCCTCGCGCAAAGCCGCAGCGGGCGCGGCATCCCGGCTGCTGACTAAGCTGATCATTGGCCGGACCTGAGAGACCGCTTCCGCGTCAATACCCGTGGCAACGACCGAGATGCGCATCTTGCCCGACAACCGCTCATCGAAGGTCGATCCGAAGATGATATTGGCGTCGGGGTCGACTTCCTCGCGGATGCGATTCGCCGCCTCATCGACCTCAAACAATGTCATGTCCGAGCCCCCGGTGATGTTGATTAGAACGCCCTTTGCGCCCTTCATCGACACATCCTCCAGCAGCGGGTTCGAGATTGCCGCCTCGGCGGCGTCGATCGCTCGGCGCTCGCCCTCGGCCTCGCCAGTGCCCATCATCGCCTTCCCCATCTCAGCCATGACGGTACGAATGTCGGCAAAGTCAAGGTTGATCAATCCCGGCATGACCATCAGGTCGGTGACGCCCCGCACGCCAGAATGAAGGACGTCGTCCGCCATCTTGAAGGCGTCGGCAAAGGTCGTTCTTTCATTCGCCACTCGGAACAAGTTCTGATTGGGGATGATAATCAGCGTATCGACGAATTTCTGCAGTTCCTCGATGCCGAGTTCGGCGATGCTCATGCGATGGCTGCCCTCGAAGTGAAAGGGCTTGGTTACCACGCCGACGGTCAGAATTCCCGATTCACGAGCGATGCGTGCGATCACCGGCGCACCACCCGTCCCGGTGCCGCCACCCATTCCGGCGGTGATAAAGACCATGTTGGAACCCTGCATCGCATCGAGAATCTCGTCGAGAGCCTCCTCAGCGGCAGCGCGGCCGACATCGGGTCGCGAGCCGGCACCGAGGCCTCGAGTGACGCCGATCCCAAGTTGGATCTTGCGCGACGCGGTGGATTGCTCCAGCGCTTGAGCATCGGTGTTACAGGCAACAAACTCACACCCGACTAAATTCGATCGGATCATGTTGTTAACGGCGTTTCCCCCTGCGCCCCCTATCCCGACAACGGTGATGCGAGGCTTCATCTCCTGCTCGTCCCTTGGGATGCTCAGATTGATCATGCGGTCCCCTCCGCTGCGATGCAGCTCCATGATACCCGGTCTGGGCCGGGCTCCCCCCTCGCTGGCTCACGCATGGCCGGGCGAGTGACAAAGCTGAATTTGCCTCAAAAGTTCTCTCGCAGCCAGTGACCCAAGCGACTGAAGAGCCAGTTCGGCTCCCGCAGAGGGTTGGGTCCGGTGCGCGCCACCTCGGCTCGCTCCGATAATGCGAAATGCAGGAGGCCGACGGTCGTCGAAAACGCAGGGCCCCCCGTCGCTTCGGCCAAGCCCGTAACCCGCTGCGGCCGGCCGATTCGAATCTGCTTGTCGAGGATCAGTCCGGCAAACTCACGTACCCCATGCAGCTGACAAGCCCCACCGGTCAGCACCACGCGGCGGCCCGCGACTTTGTCAAAGCCGCTGGCCTCGAGACGATTGCGCACCAACTCAAAGGTCTCTTCGATGCGCGGCGCAATGATCCCGACAAGCAAAGATTTCGGCACGTGATTGACATGACCCTCATCCTCTTCGCCGACTTGTGGGACAGCGATCGTCTCGCGCTCGTCGGTACTCGAGGAAATGGCGCTGCCGAAGAGCGCCTTCATGCGTTCGGCGTGGGCCACCGGGGTCGAGAGCCCGCGGGCAATATCGTTTGTTACGTGGCAGCCACCGACGGGCACATAGTCGCAATGGATCAAATTGCTGTCGAAAAACACCCCGATCGTCGTCGTTCCGCCACCCATGTCAATGACTGTCACACCAAGTGCAATCTCGTCCTCGACCAGGCAGGAGAGGCCCGCCGCATAAGGGCTGACGACTAGGGCATCGACGTCGAGATGCGAGCGCCCGATTGCCGAGCCGTGATTGCGCACGCTGGTCGCGCTCGCAGTCACCACGTGCATGTTAACACCGAGCCGCTCCCCGAACATCCCGCGCGGGTCGCGGATGCCCCGACTATCGTCGATCGAGAACCCGACGGGCACCGAATGGATGACGTGGCGATCACCCGGCTCGCGCATCAGGTAACCCTGCTCGAGCACCCGCTGCATCTCCGCATCTGTGACCTCGCGCCCAGTAATGCCAATCTCGGCCCTGACAATGCGCGAGCCGAGGAACCCACCCGACAGGTTCGTCACGACTTGTTGGATCGTCTCACCCGCCATTTCCTCCGCGGCATGCACCGCATTGACGATAGAGGCGCCCGCCGCTTCGAGATCGATGATCGTCCCGTTGCGCACCCCGCGAGAGATCTGATGGCCGATGCCGAGCACGCGAGGCTTCTCGGCTGCGACCCGGGCGATGAAGCAGCAAATCTTGGTGGTGCCGATATCAAGCGCAGCGATCAGGCTACCGCGCGGCCGGATCGGCGGCCGGTGCGGCTTTGCCTTCCTGCCGTTTCCTGTAGTCGCTGCCATTATTTGATCTTCGGCGCGCGATGCGTCTTCGTCCATCGCGGTCATGTGTTCTTCGCTGGCGGGCGTACTTTTTTCGATATCGGTGGCTCTTTCGGGGGCTCGGGGCTGACCCGCAAAACGAGCCGATCCGGGAGACGCAAATCGATGGTCTGCACGTCGCGTTTCAGGATGGCGCTCGATCGCTCGAGGCTGGCGAGTTGCGACCACGCACTTGCCGCCTCGTCCGCCGGGAGGAGCACGTCGATCGCATTGTCAATACGCAGGTTCCAGCGACGGTCCCCGACGCGGACCGCGGCGGTTACGCGCGCCGCGAGGTCGGGGTCGCTTGCCAGCATCTCGAGAAGCTCCGCTGCGTGGCTCGCAGCGCCCTCGCCGACAACCATCGGCAGCTTGGCAAATCGGTCGAGCCGGGCAACCGGGATGACGCCGCCCTCGCGATCAACCAGCTCGAGCTTGCCGCCGTGCTGCCAGAGCGCCAGCGGCTTGCGCTCGACGAGACGGACATAGAGCGTGTCCGGTAGGCGGCGTTCGATCACCGCGGTGCGCACCCAGGGCAGGGCTTCGAGCTGCTCCTTGGCGCGCGTCGGGTTTACCGCGAGGATCGGGGTGCCGGGTCCGGCGCCCAGCGCCGCCAGGATCGTCTCCCGATCGGTCGTCTCGCGCCCCTCGACCGTGATGTCGGCAATCGTCAAGCCGAGCAACCCGGTGCCCTGCACCATCCTGTCGGCGGCGCTGTGCAGCAGCGATTGCCCGAGTGGCGAGCGGTTCAGCTGAACCGCACCATAACCGCCCGCCAAAATCAGCACGGGGATACCAATCCACGACCCGATCCGGTAGAGCCGGCACGCGACACCTGAGCGGCGCGGTCGTCGCGCTGTTGTGCCCGTCATACCTCGCATGCTGCGTTCTCCACGATCCACACAACCAGATCGTCGAAGCCGATGCCGACATGACGGGCAATGTCGGGAACGAGCGAAGTAGGCGTCATCCCAGGTTGCGTGTTCACTTCCAACAAATAGAGCTCGCCTGGCTGCGCCGTCGTGTCGTCATAGCGCAAATCGGCCCGACTGACGCCCCGGCAGCCGAGCATCCGGTGGGCGCGCAGGGCAATATAGAGCGCCCGCTCATACGCTTCTGCGGGGATCGGGGCAGGTGTCCGATGATCGGATCCGCCCACTGCATATTTTGCCGTGTAGTCATAAAAGCTGCCGCGCGGAACGATCTCGCAGACGCCGAGAGCGCGGTCCCCCATCACCGCGACGGTGAGCTCGCGCCCGGGGACAAAGCGCTCGACCATCACCTCATTGCCGAAGCACCAACCTGTAACCTCCTCACGCCAGGAATTGTCGTTGACCCGCACGATGCGAACGCCGACGCTGGAACCCTGGTTGGTCGGTTTGACGACGAAGGGCGCCGGCATCGGATCGCGCAGGGCGAGTTCGTCAGTGCGAGCAACCAAGCCTTCTACAATGGGCAAGCCAGCACCGTGAAAGATCGCCTTCGCGGTCGGCTTGTGCATCGCCAAAGCAGAGGCGAGAACACCCGAGTGGGTGTAGGGAATGCCGAGCATCTCGAAGACGCCTTGGATCGTGCCGTCTTCGCCGCCGATCCCGTGCAAGGCGTTAAAGATCACGTCAGGGCGAGGATCAAGTGCGCGCAGCAATGCCGGCACGTCGCGCCCGACATCGATCACCCGCACCTTGTAGCCGCGATCCGCTAACGCTTTGGCGCACTCGTACCCGCTCGACAGCGAAACCTCACGTTCCGGGGACCACCCTCCCATCAGAACAGCCACGGTTCTTGTCAAGACGCCCACCCCATGATTGGGCGATTGTTATTATTTCCATCATCCCCACCCTCTCGCCGCGAGCGGGAAGAGGAGGAGACCCGCGCCGCGGAAGGTTTAGGAGTGGTAGACGGTGCGCCATGAGCATCTTGGGCGACCGTCCCGAAACCTGGAATCGGAATACCGATGCGACAGATCTCCCACTCGAGCACGATCCCCCGGGCCTCGTAAACGCGGCGCCGGACCTCCTCGCCCAGACCCTCCAGATCGGCTGCGGTGGCGGTACCGGTATTAATCAGGAAGTTGGCATGCTTCGGCGAGACCATTGCACCGCCGCGCACCAAGCCGCGGCACCCAGCAGCGTCGATCAAGCGCCATGCCGCCTCGCCTGGAGGGTTCGTGAAGGTCGACCCGCCGGTTCGGGCGCGCACCGGCTGGGTGGCCTCGCGCGATGCCCGGATTTCGGCCAGCCGCTTTGTGATCACATCACCATCGCTGGCCGCGCCGCGCAACCGGGCCTCGATAAAGATCCAGCAGGGGTCGACACCGCAATGACGATAGGAGAGCTGCATTCGGTCGCAATCGATCGTGTGACTGCGGCCGGTTTCGTCGAGGGCCTTCGCCGAAACGAGCACATCTCGCACCTCGCAGCCGTAGGCACCCGCATTCATCCGCAAACTGCCGCCGATCGTTCCGGGGATGCCGGACAAGAATTCGAGCCCGGCGAGCCCCGCCTCGGCAGCGGCGCAAGCAACGATGCGGTCGAGTGCACCGGCGCCGACGCGAACCTCATCATGCTTGATGACGATGCTGCGGAAGCCCCAGCCCAAGCGGATCGTAACACCGGCAATCCCGCCGTCGCGGACCAGCAGATTCGAACCGACCCCGATTACTGTCACCGGAATCCCCGCCGGCAGCAGCGCGAGGAAGGCGGCGAGATCCTCGGCGTCGGCGGGCCGGAACATTACTTCCGCCGGACCGCCAACGCCGAACCAAGTTTGCCTGCCGATCGGCGCATTCTCGGTCAACCTGCCCCTTACCGGAGGAAGCTGTGCGATCAACGCCGACCTCGGGCCTTCGCGTCGTATCGTCATGGGAAGCGGCTCGGGGACTGTAGGCGCGCGAGTTCGCCCGGCAGGCTGTTCGCCCAATTGGTGATCGAGCCCGCCCCCAGGCACACGACCATGTCGCCCGGCCTCGCCAGCTCGCAAACGAGCGGGGCAAGATCCTGCGGGCGGGTAAGGGGGCGCACGTTGCGATGGCCGTGCTCGATCAGCCCGGCGACGATTGCCTCCCGCGTCACTCCTTCGATCGGGGTTTCCCCCGCGGCGTATATATCCGCGACGAGAACGATATCAGCATCGTTGAAGCAGGTGCAAAACCCGTCGAAGAGGTGCGACACGCGGGTAAAGCGATGCGGCTGAACCACGGCGAGCACCTTGCCCTCGACAATCGCGCGCGCAGCCTTCAGCACCGCTGCTATCTCGACCGGGTGATGTCCGTAATCATCAATCACAGTCACCCCATTCCACTCACCCGTCTTCGTGAAGCGCCGCTTCACTCCCTTGAAGCTACGCAGCGCGACCCGCAACGCATCGTCGCCGAGCCCCAACGCTTCGGCGACGGCGACCGCCGCGAGCGAATTCTGCACGTTGTGCTGGCCGAACATCGGTAGGAAGAGATCGGGAATCGTACGTCCCCGATCCGATAACGCGTCGGACACGACGGCGTCAAACCGGGCGCCGTCGCGCCCGAGCTGGACATCGACGGCGCGGATATCGGCCTGTGGGCTGAATCCGTAGGTCAGGACGCGGCGGTCCGATAGCTTGGGGATGATCCCCTGCACGACGGGATGATCGATGCACAGCGCAGCGAAGCCATAGAATGGAATGTTGCCGACAAAGGTCTCAAAGGCTTGGCGCAGTACGTCGAAGCTGCCATAGAAATCGAGATGCTCGGGATCGATGTTGGTGACGATCGCGATCGTCGCCGGCAGTCGTGTAAAGGTGCCGTCGCTCTCGTCGGCCTCGACCACCATCCAATCGCCCGCTCCCAGGCGGGTGTTGGTGCCGTAAGCGTTGATGATGCCGCCATTGATCACAGTCGGGTCGAGCTGCGCGGTCTCGAGCAGCGTGCCGATCATCGAAGTCGTCGTGGTCTTGCCGTGGGTCCCGGCGATTGCCAGCGACCATTTAAGCCGCATCAGCTCAGCGAGCATTTCGGCGCGCCGAACCACCGGCAGGCGGCGCACTCGTGCCGCTACGACCTCCGGATTGTCGGATTTGACCGCGGAGGAGATAACGACGACCTCTGCCGCGCCCAGATTCTCGGCATCATGTCCGATTGCGACAGGGATCCCGAGATCGATGAGTCGCCGTACGTTGGCGCTGTCCGCAAGATCGCTGCCCTGGACCCGATAGCCGAGATTGTGCAACACCTCGGCAATACCACTCATGCCGATCCCGCCGATGCCGACGAAATGGAGCGGGCCGATCGTCTGAGGAAGCGCCTTCATGCTGCGCACCCCGGCAACTCGGCGCGTTCGCCGGGAGGATCGAGATCTAGAGCGAGCCGCGCCAGACGTTGGGCCGCATCGCGCCGGCCGAAGCTGCCGGCCCGCTGCGCCGCTGCTGACAACGCCGCTCTATCAGCCAATAAACCCCCGAGGCGAGAGGCTAGGGCGTCCGGGGTCACGCCACATTGCGGCATGACCCAGCCACCGCCCGCCTCGGCAAAGGCTCGGGCGTTTGCGGTCTGATGATCGTCGGTCGCATGCGGATAGGGGATCAGCACTGCCGGCCGACCGGTCGCGGCGAGTTCGGCCACGGTCGAGGCGCCGGCGCGGCAGATCGCCAGATGTGCCCGCGCCAGCCTCGCTGGTACATCGTCGAAAAAGACATTTAGGTCCGCGGCGATGCCATTTCCCCGATAAATCTCTGCCACAGCCGCGAGATCCTCCGGGCGCACCTGCTGGCTGATACGCAGCACTTCGCGCAGTCGGGTTGGCAAGACCGCCAGAGACGGCGGTATGACCTCGCTCAGGACGCGCGCTCCCTGGCTTCCACCCAGGATCAGCAGCTCGATCGGCCGGCCAGGTTCCGGCGCTCTGTAGCCTGCGGTGCCGGCCGCCAGGATCGCCGGCCGCACCGGATTTCCTGTATGGACGGAACGGGCGTGATCGGTAGGGCGCAGACCTGCAGTCGCTGGAAACCCCATAGCGATCAGCTGAACTCGCGGCGCAAGCAGCCGATTGGCCCGGCCGAGTACCGCGTTCTGCTCGTGAAGAATGGTCGGCAGGCGGAGAGACGCGGCCGCCAGCATCGTCGGGACCGAGGAATAGCCGCCAAAGCCGATGACCTTGGCCGGGGCCAGCCGACGCAGCAGCTGACGTGCCTGCACAATTCCGAGGGCCAGTTCGGCTAGCGCTTTGACTGCCTGACTGGGTCCGCCGTCGAACCGCCCGGCGTGCACGCGATGGACTTCGATCCCAGGAACGCGTCCGGCAAAGGCATCCACTCGCCGGTCGCTCAGAAGATGGACTCTGCTGCCGCGGCCAAGCAGCTCTCCCGCGAGCGCCTCTGCCGGGAACACATGTCCACCGGTGCCGCCGGCAGCGAGCACGAAGGACATACTCACAGAGCGCTTCCCGCAAGACGGCGGCGGGTCAGCGCGAGCATCATTCCCATGCCAAGTCCGAGCGCGAGCATCGAGGATCCGCCGTACGACAGGAAAGGCAGCGTCATTCCTTTGGTCGGAATCAAATGCAGGCTCGATGCCATGTTGATCGCAGCCTGAAGCCCGAACTGGATCAACAAGCCGGTCGCGGCGAGGAGCACGAACAAGCTTCCTTCCTGAAACAGCCGCGAAAACCCCCGCAGGACGATGAAGGCGAAAAGCCCCACGACAACAAGGCAGATGACGATGCCGAATTCTTCGCCGGCGACAGCGAAGACAAAATCGGCGTGCGCGTCGGGTAAGACATCCTTCACCTGGCCTTCGCCGGGACCACGACCCCACAGTCCGCCATTGGCAAAGGCCTCGATCGAGCGGTTTACCTGATAGCTGTCACCAGCCGACGGGTCTAGGAAATGATCGACCCGGACCCTGACGTGCGGCAGATAGAGATAGGCACCCACGAGCCCCCCGAGCCCGGCAAGAGCACCCGCCACCACCCAGTAGAGCCGCAGCCCGGCCATAAAGAATTGTGCGAACCACACGATTGCGACGACGAGTGCCATACCGATATCGGGCTGCTTGATCAGCATGCCGGAGACCGCGAGAAAGAGCGCGATGGAAATTAGATTGCCGGGAAAACCAGGGCGCAGCTTCTGCTCGGCGAACAACCACGCGGCGACCACGGCAAAGGTCGGCTTGACGAACTCGGACGGTTGCAGCGACAGCCCCGGCAGATTGATCCACCGTCTCGCGCCTTTGATCTCGGCGCCGACGACAAAGGTCAGAGACAACAGCACCAGCGCGACCATGAACCCGATGACCGCGATGCGGCGGATCGTCCGCGGCGACTGTAGCGAGACGGCGAACATCACGCTCAACGCCAACGGCAGCATGGCAAGGTGGCGGCGGACGAAGTGAAGCTCGTCATAGCCGATCCGCTCGGCAACCGCGGGACTCGCCGCCAAGCTCAAGACTACGCCGAACCCGATCAGCATGCCCAGCGCGGCGAGGCTCCAGCGATCGACGGTCCACCACCAGCGCGCCACCGGACTCTGGTCGATGCGGGCAAACTTCATTCGTATCGATCCTCGCGGCGCGTAGCGCGAGGCTTGTAATCGAACCTAGCAGGGAACTCCTCTATCGCATGGTGGGGCGAGGCGATGCAACTCTCCGATCCCAACATGTAGCATAAGCAATTATGCTCTGCTACCATTTGTATGGTAATTTCCACGATCATGGCGGTTTCACCGCAATTTCAGCGTGGCGAGCCCGGCGATCGCCAAAATCCAGGCGATGATCCAAAACCGGATGACGATGGTCGGCTCTTCCCAGCCCTTCTGCTCGAAGTGATGGTGCAGCGGCGCCATGCGGAAGACGCGCCGTCCTGTCATTTTGAAGCTCGCGACCTGAACGATGACCGAGACTGCCTCGAGAACGAACAGCCCGCCGATGATCGCCAGCACGAGCTCGTGCTTTGTAACGACGCTGATCGTCCCAAGGGCAGCGCCGATCGACAGCGATCCCGTGTCGCCCATAAAGACCATGGCCGGTGGCGCATTGAACCAGAGGAAACCCAGGCTCGCTCCAACCATCGCACCGCAAAAGACGGTGAGCTCGCCGGCGCCGGCGACGTGATGGATCTGCAAGTAGTTGGCAAAGATCGCATTACCGGCGAGATAGGCAATCAGGGCAAAGCAGGCGGCGGCGATCATCGAGGGGACGATGGCGAGCCCGTCGAGCCCATCCGTGAGGTTGACCGCGTTCGAAGCGCCAATGATCACCAAAACCCCAAACGGCACAAAAAACCAGCCGAGCTCGATCAGCACGTTTTTGAAAAAGGGCAAGGCAAGCGCATTGGCGAGCCCCGGCGGGGTGACATAGGTAACGGCGACGCACGCGAAAGCGCTGAGCAGAATTTCCAGGCCGAGCTTGGTTCGACCGGAAAGCCCGTGGTGCGAATTCCGGTGAAGCTTTCTGTAGTCATCGAAAAAGCCGATCAGACCGAATCCGACGGTGACCAGCAGCACGATCCAGACATAAGCGTTTGCCAGATCCGCCCACAGCAAGGTCGAAATCGTCAGCGCCAGCAGAATCAAGAAGCCGCCCATCGTCGGCGTCCCCTTCTTGCGCTTTAGATGTCCGTCAGGACCGTCTGGGCGTATCGGCTGCCCATTGGTCTGTTTCGATCGCAACCAGGCGATGATATGCGGGCCGAACAGAAAGCTGATCAGCAGCGCAGTGACGGCGGCTCCGCCCGATCGGAACGTGATATAGCGGAACAGGTTGAAGGCCTGAAACTGATCCGCGAGAGGGAAAAACAGCGGGTAAAGCATGCGATCATGTTTCTGGCCGGACCGACTCCGCGCGTAGCCGCTCCACGATGGGGCCGAGGCCGATGCCGCGTGAGCCTTTGACCATGACGACATCGCCGGCTTGCAAGAAGCGAAGCAATTCAGGGATGGCCTCGTCACCGGTGGGCCACAACCCGCCCCGCCTAGACTCGGGCAGAGCATCGTAAAGCGCCGCGACAGCCGTCCCGATAAGAAAGACGCGATCAACCTTAGTGGCGGCGAGCGGCTCGGCGAGTTCACGGTGAAAGCGCTCGGTCGCCTCGCCAAGCTCCAGCATGTCGCCGAGCACCGCGACCCGCCTCGCGCCAACGGCAGGTGGAATACCGGCGAGCACGGCGAGCGCGGCGCACACCGCCGCCGGGCTTGCATTATAGCTTTCGTCGATCAAGCTCAATGCACCGCCCCGCCACGAAAGTTCGTATCGCCGACCGCGCCCTGGCAGTTCCTCGAGCCCGGCCAGTGCTTCGCCGGCGCGTCTCGGGTCGGCCCCGGCTGCTGTTACCGCAGCGAGGACGGCAAGCGTGTTCATGACCCAATGCCGTCCTGGCACCGGGAGGCGACAGCGCACAACGAAGCCCGAAAGCGCGACGTCGATAGTGCTGCCGTGCGGCTCGGTTACACAATCGAGGAGCCGGACCGTGGCTTCGGGGTGGGCGCCAAAACCAACCACCGCGGCCACGCCGGCACGCACCGCCGCTGCTGCAAGCCGCGCATAGTACGGATTGTCGCGGTTCAGCACGGCGACGCCGCCGGCTTCGAGCCCGAGAAAGATTTCGGCCTTGGCATCGGCGATCGCCTGAACCGAGGGGAAAAAGCCGAGATGGGCGGGTGCGACCGTCGTGATCACCGCGACGTGCGGCCGCACCAGCCGAGTGAGAACGCTTATCTCGCCGGGATGGTTCATGCCTAGCTCGAAAACGCCGTAAGCGGCGTCGGGCGGCATCCGGGCGAGCGACAGCGGCACGCCCCAGTGGTTGTTCAGGCTACCGGACGATGCAAAGGCTGGGCCGCAGGCAGCAAGCGCCAAACGCAACGCCTCCTTGGTACCGGTTTTGCCGACACTGCCTGTAATCCCGAGGATCCGGGTGTCGCTGCGCCTGCGGGCTGACGCGCCTAGAGAGGCGAGGCCAGCGCATGTCTCCGCAACGCGCAGCAGCGGCGCCGTCGATAGATCTGATATCTCGCGGTCCACCATCGCCGCAGCGGCGCCGCGCTCAAAGGCCGCGCGAACGAAACAGTGGCCATCATGGTTCGGCCCGCGCAGCGCGACGAACAGGTCACCCGCGGCGAGAGTGCGGGTGTCGATCGATACGCCCGTCGCGACCCAATCCGTGACGCTCGATCCGCCGGTCGCCGCCGCAGCATCTCCGGCGGTCCACAGCGGTGTCATCAGATGGCCCACCTGGTGCTGGAAGGCGAGCCCAATCGGACGATTTCGCGAGCGATCGCTGCGTCGTCGAAGGGATGCGTCTCGCCGCCGATGATTTGACCGGTTTCGTGACCTTTTCCGGCGATAACGAGGAGATCGCCCGGACGGGTATCGGCGATTGCAGCCGCAATCGCGTGGTAGCGGTCGGCGATCTCAATGGCATTGGGAGCCGCAGCGAGGATCGCGCGCCTGATTTGTCCCGGTGGCTCGTTTCGCGGATTGTCGTCTGTCACGTAAACCCGATCTGCGAGGCGAGCCGCTACCCGTCCCATCAGCGGGCGCTTACCGGCATCGCGGTCGCCGCCGCAGCCGAACAGGGCGATGAGCCGCCCTGGCGCATGCGGTCGGAGTGTCGCGAGCACGGTCGCGAGCGCGTCCGGCGTGTGGGCGTAATCGACGACGATCCCGCCGCCGCCCTTGCCCTCGGCGACGAATTGCAGCCGACCAGGCACGCCGGTCAAATTAGCGAGCGCCTCGGTCGCGGTCGCCGCGGGACCCCCGGTCGCGATAACTAAACCGAGCGCTGCCAGCGCGTTCATCGCCTGGAATTCGCCCGCAAGCGGCAACACCAGCTCGCGGTGTTGCCCGAGAATATCGAGTTGGAGAACTTGACTACTCCCTTTCGGCTCACGAGCAAGTAGGCGGAAATCCGCAGTAGGCTCTCCGCCATAGGCGAGAACCGGATGACCTGTCTCGCGGCACAGAGCGACCAGACGAGAGAATTCGCCGCTGTCCGCGTTGAGCACCGCCGACCCACCTGGCCCCAGAAGCGCGTTGAACAACCGGTCCTTTGCGCTCCGGTAATGCGCCATGTCGCCGTGATAGTCGAGGTGATCCCGGGTCAGGTTGGTAAACCCGGCCGCGGCGACTACGAGACCGTCGAGCCGGCATTGGTGAAGACCGTGGCTCGAGGCCTCGATCGCCACGTGCTCGACGCCCTGGGTGGTAAGCGCAGCGAGATCGCGATGGAGCGCGACCGGGTCTGGTGTCGTCAGGGCACCAGGACGCCTCTCGGTGGCGGTCACCAACCCTAGCGTGCCGAGGCTTGCGGCGGGAAAGCCGATCGCCGTCCAGATCTCACGGATAAAATGAACGACCGACGTCTTGCCGTTGGTGCCGGTGACGGCCGCGATGGTGCGTGGCTGCCGGCCATGGAAGCTTGCCGCCAGAAGCGCCAACCGGCGGCGCGGGTTTGGGTCGATGAGGATCGCGACGCGCTCGCGGCGCTCTGGCGGGAGGCCGAGCAGGTCGGCGTTCTCGGTCAAGATCGCGACCGCGCCCCGTGACACAGCATCGGCGGCAAAAGCTCGGCCGTCCAGTCGCGAGCCGGGCAAGGCGGCAAAGAGAAAGCCGGGGCGAACGAGCCGCGAATCGGCGCTGAGCCCTGCGATCTCCGGATCGGCGACGGGCAAAGCCGCGGCGGTAAGACCACTGAGCTCAGTAAGCCTCAATCCGCTTACCTTGTAGGCTTTCGACCATTAGCGCTCGCTGCACTTCGGGCGCAGCTTCGTCAACCGGCTGTACCCCCAGAAGGGGTGCGATGCGCTGGATTATGCGGCTGGTTGCCGGGGCCACGGTCCAGCCAGCGGTGGCGTAGCCGTGGCTCTGCTTGTTCGGGTGCGGTTCGTCAACCATCGTGAGGACGAGATACTTCGGGTCGTTGATTGGAAAGACCCCGACAAAGCTCGAAAGCAGTTTTCTCTCAGCATAGTGCCTGCCTGAAACCTTGTCCGCCGTCCCGGTTTTGCCGCCGACGACATACCCTGGCGCAGCGGCCATCGTGCCGGTCCCGTGTTCAACCACCAATCGCATCAGGCTGCGCATTTGTTCCGAGGTCTTCGCCGAAATCACCTGCTGACCCGGCGGAGCGGAGCCGGACGGGAGTTTGACAACCGTCGCCTGTCGGAGAACCCCGCCGTTGACGAGCGCTGCGGCGGCGGTAGCAAAGCTCAGCGGGGTCACCGAGATTCCATGGCCAAAGGCAATGGTCATCACGTTGACTTCGCGCCACTTTGCCGGATAGTGCGGTGCCCCCACCTCTGATATCTCGATCTTCGCAGGCTTCAATAATCCGAGCCGAGCGAGAAAGTCCCGCTGCCTTTGCCCACCGGCGGCGACCGCTATTTTGGCCGCGCCGATATTCGACGAATACATCAGGATTTCCGGGACGCTCAACACCCGATGCTTGCCATGATAATCCGAGATCGTGAAGCGTCCGATCCTGATCGGATGAGTCGCATCATAGGTGCTGGTCAATGTAGAGGTTCCGCCATCCAGGGCCATCGCCACTGTGAAGATTTTGAAGATCGAACCGAGCTCGTAAACGCCGAGCGTGATCCGGTTGAACATCTTGTCGGCGAGGGGAATGGTGGGATGGTCGGAATCCGGGATGCCAGGGCGGTTCGGATCGAAATCGGGCAGCGACGCCATCGCCAGGATCTCCCCGGTATTGACGTCCATGATCAGCCCGGCGCCGCCTTTCGCGGTGAAATCGTCGATGACGCGCTGCAACTCCTCGTGAAGAATATATTGCAGGCGAAGGTCGAGAGAAAGCTGCAACGGCTCCCGGCGTTCCTTCAGTACGCTGTCGAGGGCGCGCTCGACCCCGGCGAAACCTGCGTTGTCGATGCCGGTGTAACCGACGACATGTGACGTCAAAGCCGCATCGGGATAGACGCGGCGCTCCTCATGCTCGAACTCCAGCCCCGGAATGCCTAGTTGATTGACGCTGTATTGCTCGGCGGGCGTCAAGTGGCGCCTGATCCACACAAAGCTCTTACCCGAGGTGAGCTTAGCGTAGACCTCAGCAGCACCAAGAGTCGGGAAGACCCTGACGAGCTTGTTGGTGGCCTCGGCGGCATCAACGATCTGCTTTGGATTGGCGTAAAGCGACGGGCTGTCAAGTGTCGCAGCGAGGACATTGCCGTTGCGATCGACGATATCGGCATGGTTCGGCACCGGCGCCGTCAGGATTCGAAAGCGCCCGATTTGTGATTCGGCGGTGCCGCCTCCGACAGCCACGATTTCGGCGAGCCGCAAGGCGACCACGGCAAAGACGAGACCAAACAACGCGCCGGCCACGAGGAGCCGAGTTCGGCAGGCTTCGAGAGCCTGCTTTGCCGGTCCGTCGGGAACGACGGCCACACAGGGAGGCGGCTTGAAGTGCCGCGGCCGGCATGGATTGTCGTCGAACCTTTGTGCTGCAATCGTCATCGGCTCGCCGAGACCTGCGTGATCAACTCATCGAGCGATCTTGGGCGCCGCGGCGGGACCGGTTTTGCCAACGCCTTTGCCGGCACGGGCTTGGCGAGTTCCGCGGCTTCCACTGGTTTTTCCAGCGATGCCGGCACGATGGTCGACGCCGGGATCGTGGGCGGCGCGCTCTCTACCGGTGGCTCGGCGATGGAGACGACGGGGGCGTCGACGGCGGCAGGGGCCGCGGCGCGCAGCGGAATGTCGGTGAGGGTGGTGCGGAGCTGTTTGGTTGCGATCGGGCCTAGCGACAGGTGGCGCTGGTTCATCTCATCGAGGGTTTCGGGTCGGGTCAGGTAAGCCCATTCGGCCTCGTCGGTGCGGATTGCGTGCTCCTCCGCGATTATCGCCTTCTTGGTCCGGTTGAGCCCGTCTTCCAGAGATTGGACCTCGTATTTGACCGCGAACATCGCAAAGCCGGTCGTCGAAACGACAACCAGCCAGAACAAGGTGCTAAGCTTGATCACGCCCCCTGACCTTTCCGGTGGCGGTCCGGGCCAGTGCAACCCGCCGGCCAGGCGGCCGCCGCACTCCTCTCTGCCGCTCGCAGCCGCGCGGCCCGAGCACGGGGATTGCGCGCGATTTCGGCGGGATCGGGCCTGACCGCCCGCCGTCCCAGCAATTTGAAGCTCGGTCCCGATCCGCGGACCGGAGCGGGCGCATGACGCGAGGTTCGCGGCGCTTCCTCGCTGTGCTTCTGCAGAAATCGCTTTACCCGCCGGTCCTCGAGCGAATGAAACGAGACCACCGCCAGCCGACCACCGTGCATCAGCAACTGCTCGGCCGCGACGAGCCCGCGATCGAGCTCACCAAGCTCGTCGTTGACGGCGATACGGAGAGCCTGGAACGTCCGAGTTGCCGGGTCCTGTCCGGGCTCAAATTTCGGCACGGCGGCACGCACAATTTCGGCGAGTTCGATCGTACGTCGAATGGGCCGGTGATGCTGTGCCGTCGTAATCGCGCGCGCAACCCGGCTGGCGAAGCGTTCCTCGCCGAACTCGCGGATCAGCTCGGCCAGCTCGCGTTCGGACAGGGAAGCAATCAGATCCGCAGCGCTCGCACCCTCGCCGCTCATCCTCATATCGAGGGGCCCGTCGAAGCGAAACGAAAAACCGCGCTCAGGCGTGTCGAGTTGCACCGAGGAAACGCCAAGATCGAAAGTGATGCCGGCGATCGGCCCGACGGCCACGGGGGCGAGTAGGCGAACCATCTCGCCGAAACGCCCCTCGATGATCGTCAGTCGTCCGCCCAGCTGCTTTGCCAGCTCGCGCCCGCGCCGCACCGCATCGGGGTCGCGGTCGATCCCGAATACCCGGCAGTGGGCGGCGCCGAGGAGCGCCATACTATAGCCGCCGCTGCCGAAAGTAGCGTCTACGTAAACGGCGTCGTCGCACGGCACCAACGTGGCGAGCACAGCGTCCACCAGCACGGGAATATGCGCCACCTGTCTTGGCTCGTCGGGCTCGGAACGCGCGGCTAATGCTTCCGGGCGGGACCGGTTGCGGCGCCGCCCGGTCATTGACGGCGTCGGCCGGCAAGGCTGCCGAGCGACGGCATTCTGATCCCCTGGCGACGGGCGCGATCGAGCAGTGCCGCCTCGTGCTCAGCAAAACGATTGGGTTCCCAGATCTGGAAGGTCGGACCAAGCCCAACAAAGGCCGCGCTCTCGGTGATGTGCGCGTGCACCGTGAACTTTTCAGGCAGCACGATTCGCCCCTCAGGATCAAAAGGCAGCCGCTGCGATCGTGCGAGGATCAGTGTAGCCAAGCCCTGCTGCTCCTCCGGTTGCTCGAGTTCGTCCAGCCCGGCGGATATAGCTTCCATGCGATCGATGCCAGTTGCCTCGAGGGCCTCGTAGTCCAGGGAGGGAAACGCGACGATGCCGTCAAAGCTCAGCTCGGCTAAAGCGGTGCGAAAGGTCGCCGGCACTGAAACCCGCCCCTTGCGGTCGACCTTGTTCACATAAGTGGACATGAAGAGTGCCACTTCTTCCCCCAACGCTCGCCCGTGGACGCTCGGCAAGGGGCGCCCGATGGGCACCGCCGAAGTTCCCCCCATCTGCAGTGCCCGTCCATGGGTAGACGTGGTATCGCATGGTATTCCATGGGTGTCAATGGTTTTTCGAAATAAAACCGTGAATTTTGAAAATGACCGTGGTCTGTCTGCTCCAACCACATCATCTGGTCGCTGACCTCCTGCTATTCACAAGCGGGCGTGACATTCGCGCGCGACAGGCTGCCTGGAGACCCATCATCGCGTGTCGAGCACCTCCGTGCTCGGCAATCGCCCCGCCGAGGCCAATTCCCTATCCGCGATCAGTACCTTGCAGTGTTCGCAGAGCGCGACTCGCGCTGCCTCGTGTCCCGTAGACACCGGTCTCAACCAAGCGATCGAGCTACCGGAGGGTTTGAACGGTCACCGACAGAGTTGTGAGCTCTGATTTCGATGCGTTTGCGTCGCTCGCCGTAATGCCGCCAATCGTCACCCACAAATAGAATGCCAAAAAGGAACGGGCGACCCCATGGGATCGCCCGCACCTTCCCCCTTAGTTAGTGTGGCGTGACGCCTCGCGTACCCCCCGCTTCACTCCCGATCTCGGGGTCACGGCCGCGAAAGGCTGCGTGTCGACCACACAATCGGCAAGGCTACGCAGTCTGCTTTGAGACGCAACAGCGAATTCGGCGATCCACACGGTTGTCCCCCGGAAACAGCACTTATCCCGATTTGATCCGCCAAAGCGTCCACCGTGGACCCGGCGCCAGACGGCGTATAAGCCGGGTTCTGTCCCGCCCCCGGGCGTAACCGCCGGGGGGCGGTGATGGCCATTCCTCTGGGACGCTCGTCACCGAGCGCCTCTTGCGACCGACCCGAGCGGCGGCGCGGAGGCTCGCCCGGCACCTCGGATTACTCCGGGGTGCCTGCCGCTCCTACTTGGTCTTGCTCCCGGTGGGGTTTTCCCTGCCGCCGCCGTTGCCGGCGGCGCGGTGCGCTCTTACCGCACCGTTTCACCCTTGCCGCCCGCCCGGCATGCCGGAGACAGGCCGGCGGTGTACTTTCTGTGGCACTTTCCCTGGGGTCGCCCCCGCCGGGGGTTACCCGGCACCGCACCTCCGTGGAGCCCGGACTTTCCTCTCCCCGCGCAACCGCGGAGAGCGGCCATCCGACCGTCTGGCGACAACAGATTTGGGCAGCCGCGGTAGCTCTGTCAAAGCCCCGGCCGAGGCTTTTATAATCGGCACGAAGCACTTCTGCATCGCAAGATAAGGAGAGGAACCGCCATGCCGATCGTACTTGGGACTGACGGCTACCGCTACGAGGTCCGCGACAATTGGGCGAAACTCCCGCCCGGCATGGAATTCAACGCCGACGTCGCCGCGGTCGGCGTCGACGCCCACGACAATGTCTACGCCTTCAATCGCGGCAAGCACCCGATGTGCGTGTTCGATCGCGACGGCAATTTCCGGCACTCGTGGGGCGAGGGCATCTTTGTGCGCCCGCACGGCGTCTTCATGGCGCCCGACGGCACGATCTGGCTGACCGACGACGGCGACCACACGGTTCGGCAATGCACGCTCGACGGCAAGGTCTTGCTGACCGTCGGCGTCCCCGGCAAGCCCGCCCCCTACATGAGCGGCGAGCCGTTTCACCGCTGCACCCATACGGCCCTCTCGCCGCAGGGCGATCTCTATATCTCCGACGGCTACGGCAATTCCCGCGTCCACAAATACACCCCCGACGGCAGGCGCCTGTTTTCGTGGGGCGAGCCCGGCACCGACCCCGGGCAGTTCAACATCGCCCACAACATCTGTTGCGATCCGGACGGCTGGGTCTATGTCGCCGACCGTGAGAACCACCGCGTCCAGGTCTTCGACGGCAACGGCAAGTACCAGACGCAGTGGAACAACATGCACCGTCCTTCCGGCCTCTACATGGAGAGCGGCACCAAGACGCCGCGCTTCTTTATCGGCGAGATCGGGCCGGACATGGCGGTCAACATCGACCTGCCGAATTGCGGTCCGCGGGTCAGCATCTACACGAGCAAGGGCGAACTGTTGGCGCGGCTCGGCCACGCGCATGCCGGGCTCGACTCCGGTCAGTTCATCTCACCGCACGGGCTCGCCGTCGACCGGCACGGCGACATCTATGTCGGCGAGGTGTCGTTCACCAATTGGGGACGCCGCGTCCGTGCCAAGGGCGAGCAATTGCCGCCCGGTCTCAGGAGCCTGCAGAAGCTCGTCAAACTCGATTGAGCCCCCCGCGAATACAACGAATTCCGCGCTCGCGCACCGAAAATCTCCAGCCTGCCGTCGCGAAGATCGAGGCGGATCAATCGGTTAGATCGAAAATTCGGAGCGCGCAAAACAACGAATTCGGCCCCGGGTATCAACCGAATCTGCACAGACCTCAGGGAACCAAAACAACGGGCCGGGCCGGGCCGATATAGCAATTGACTAATTGACAAATATGCAACTTCCTGATATAAGTCGGGACATGAAAGTTGCACCGAATTCCGACACCGAAACGACCGACGAGTACGAGGTCGGCTATGCCAAGCCGCCGCGCCACGCCGGTTTCCAGAAGGGCCGGTCCGGCAACCCGAAAGGCCGGCCGAAGGGCTCGAAGAACTTCGGTACCTTGGTGAGCGAGGCGCTCGACGAGAAGGTCAGCCTCACCGAGGACGGGCGGCGGCGCCGGATCACCAAGCGCGAGCTGGTGATCAAGCAGCTGGTCAACAAATCGGCGTCCGCCGATCTGCGCGCGATCAAGCAGTTGACCGACATCGTCCAGGGTGTCGAGCGGCGCGCCGGCGCCTCACAAGCACCTCCCTCGCCGCCCGTCTTCACCGCGGCCGACGACGAGGTCATCGCCGAGCTCAGAAAGCGCATGGAGCGCGACATCAGAGCGAAGATCGCGGCCGATCAAACCCAAGCCGCACCCTGATCCGTCGTGGACGAGACCTTTACCGCGGCCCGCTACGAGGCGCTGCTGCGAGCGGATTTCGCCGGCTTTGCGCATCGCGCATTTTGCGAGCTCAACCCGCGCGCCGGGTTTGCGATGAACTGGCATTTCGAAGCGATCGCGGCCAAGCTCGCCGCGGTTCGCGACGGCCGGGTTGGCCGGCTGATCATCAACGTGCCGCCGCGCCATCTGAAGTCGCATTTGGCTTCGGTCGCCTTTCCGGCCTGGTGTCTCGGGCACGACCCGAGCATGCAGATCCTCTGCGTCAGCTATGCCCAGGATCTCGCCGACAAGCTGGCGCGCGACTGCCGGCGCATAGTTTCGAGCGACTGGTACCAGCGGCTCTTCCCGACCCGGCTCTCGCCGCAGCGTCAGGCGGTGGCGGAGTTCGAGACGACCGCGCAAGGCTGCCGGCTCGCCACCTCGGTCGGCGGTGTCCTGACCGGACGGGGTGCCGACATCATCGTCATCGACGACCCGCTGAAGCCCGAAGAGGCGCTGTCGCAAACCCAGCGCCAGGCGGCCAACGAGTGGTTCGACCACACCCTCTACAGCCGGCTCAACGACAAGCGGAAGGGGGCGATCGTGCTGATCATGCACCGGCTGCACGAGGACGATCTCGTCGGCCATGTGCTGGCGCAGGAGCCCTGGGAGGTCGTGCGCTTCCCGGCGATCGCCGAGGACGACGAGATGCACGAGATCGTCGCGGAATTGGAGAGCCGGTGCGTGACGCGGCGCCGCGGCGAAGCCTTGCATCCCGAGCGCGAGCCGCTCGCCATGCTCGAGCAGATCCGCCGGACGATCGGCGAGTACAATTTCGCCGGCCAGTACCAGCAGGCCCCGTCGCCGCAGGGCGGCGGGCTCGTCAAGGCCGTGTGGTTCCGGAATTACGCGCCGAACGAGCGGCCGGCGGAGTTCGAGCGCGTCGTGCAGAGCTGGGACACCGCCAACAAGGCGAGCGAGCTCAGCGACTTCAGCGTGTGCACGAGCTGGGGCATCAAGGGGAAGGACCTTTACCTGCTACATGTGCTGCGTCGGCGCATGGAGTATCCCGAGCTCAAGCGTGCCGTGCGCGAGCAGCGTGATGCATTTGCGGCGAGCGTCGTGCTGATCGAGGACAAGGCCTCGGGCACCCAGCTGATCCAGGAGCTGATCGCCGACGGTCTCCATGCCGTCACCCGCTACCAGCCGCAGGCCGACAAGATCATGCGGATGCACGCGCAGACCGCGATGATCGAGAACGGCTTTGTCCACCTCCCTAAGGAGGCGCCGTGGCTCGCCGAATACCTGCACGAGCTGACCGCCTTCCCCAAGGGCAAGCACGACGACCAGGTCGACTCGACCGCCCAGATGCTCGACTGGTTCAAGCGGGCCGGCAGCGGCCCCACCTCCAACGCCGGGATCTGGCACTATTATAAAGAGCTCGCCGAAAAGGCGCGCACGCAGGCGCCGAAGCCCGCGCCGTTATCGACGTTGCTCCCGATCCTCCGACGCTGGTGATCGCGCGCCTGCAGCCCGCGGCACCGCGCCATTTCTGTCGCCACCGCGAAGGCGTGTGTGAAGCAATCAGCTGCGCGCCCAGTCACCTCGCCCCGCTTGCGGGGAGAGGTCGGAATCCGCGTGCTCGCACGCGGATGCCGGGTGAGGGGCAAGGGCTCGTTCTACGGGGCGAATTTTTTTACAAGCGTCGAGAGGCCCCTCACCCCAACCCTCTCCCCGCATCCCCGGGTGAACGAGCGGAATGACGGTCCGGGATAACATCCCTACCCGCGTGCGGCTGATAGCCCGGGGAGGGCGAGGGAGCGTTCTGCGGCTGTGATCCAGCCAATCCCGTTTTCTCCACAACCGCGAAGGTGGGCGGCTTGCGCGGGTATGACGGGGAGGTACACGGGTACCCGCTCAGAAATCGGCGAACTTGGCGCTCGTGCAGTTGCCGCAAACCCAGGGGTAGGACCAGTCGGCGACCTTGCCCTTGTCCTCTTCGAGATATTTGCTCCACGGCTCGGGCTGCAGCACGGTCTTGCTCTGGTAGACGATGCTGAACTGCCCATCGGCCTGGATCTCGCCGACCATGACCGGCTTGGTGAGGTGGTGGTTCGGCTGCATCACCTCGGTGAAGCCGGACGGCGCCTTGAAGCTCTGGCCGATCATCGCCTGGCGCACCGCATCGACGTCGGCGGTGCCGGCCTGCTCGACGGCATGCGCCCACATGTGGAAGAGGATGTATTCCGATTCCATCGGGTCGTTGGTGACCCGCTTCGGGTCCTTGGTATAGGCATGCCACTTCTCGATAAAGGCCTTGTTCTCGGGCGTGTTGACCGACTGGAAGTAGGCCCACCCGGCGAGGTGTCCGACCAGGTTCTTGGTGTCGATGCCGGCGAGCTCCTCCTCACCCATCGAATAGCCGATCGACGGAATGTCGGACGCCTTGACCCCCTCGTTGGCGAGTTCCTTGTAGAACGGCACGTTGGCGTCGCCGTTGATGGTTGAGATCACCGCGGTCTTCTTGCCCGACGAGGCAAAGGCCCTAATCGCCGAGACTTCGGTCTGCCAGTCGGAAAAGCCGAACGGGGTATAGTTCTCGCGAATATCGGAGTCGCTGACCCCCTTGGCGTGGAGAAAGGCGCGGATGATCTTGTTGCTGGTGCGGGGATAGACATAGTCGGTGCCCTCGAGCACCCAGCGCTTGACCCCGCCACCTTCGTCGCTCATCAGGTATTCGATCGACGGGACCGCTTTGTTGCTTGGAACCGAGCCGCCATAGAAGACGTTGTACGACGCCTCCTCGCCCTCGTATTCGAGCGGATAGAAAAGCAGGCCGTTCAGCTCCTCGAACACGGGCAGCACCGACTTGCGCGATACCGAGGTCCAGCAGCCGAACACCGCGGCTACCTTGTCCTTCGACACCAGCTCGCGCGCCTTTTCGGCAAAGAGCGGCCAGTTCGAGGCGGGGTCGACGACGACCGGCTCGATTTTCTTGCCCAGCAGGCCCCCATGGGCGTTGAGCTCGGCGATCTGCATCAGCATCAGGTCCTTTAGGATGGTTTCGCTGATTGCCATCGTGCCCGACAGCGAGTGCAGGATGCCCACCTTGATCGTGTCCTCCGCCCGTGCCGTGCCGGTCGCGGCCGACATCAGGAGCAGGGCGGCAGCTGACGCGTAGAGCGGCGAGCCGTGCCTGAATCTCATGGCTCTCTCCTCGACCCATGTTGCGATGCGGCAAATGTCGCACGCCGGGCCGGTTGCAACGGAGAGCCATTCCCCGAAAACCAGATAGCGCCAGACGGGCAGTGCTGCCGCGCCACCGCTGCGCCAGGACTGCGCGAGAAATGGGCGAAGAAGTACAGGCTTGCTCGATTCCCGCTCACGCAGCGGGCAACCTGCGGCCGCTCGGCCGGCACCAGGTGCCAGTTGCTTTCCGCGGAATGGGGCCAGTTTGCCGGTGACACCAAAACTGGCTCCTTCGATTCGCCTTTGCCGCACTGCAGCATATGCGTATCGTTTTCGCTGGGAGCAGGTCCGCCCCGCTGCGCGAAGTACCCGAAGCCGATGCAGATCCCGCTGCTGCTCGACCGGTCCCGATCCGAGACGCTGACGATGCAGCTCGTCGACCAGTTGCGCGAGGCGATCCGCCGCGGCCGGATCTCGCCCGGCGCCCGGCTGCCGTCGTCCCGGGCGTTGGCAGACGAACTGGCAATCGCCCGGAACACGGCGATGCGGGCCTACGAGACGCTGGTGATCGAGGGCTATGCCGAGACGCGTCCCGCCTCCGGCATTTTCGCGGCGGCGGCCCTGCCGGCGCTGCCGGCCGTGGCGGCGAGCGTCCCGCCGCCGGCGCCTAATGCGACGCGCGCACCGCTCCCGCTCCCGGCGGTAGTAGCACCCGCCGGTATCGTCGCGCCGCGTGGCAGTGTCTCGTTCGATTTCTCGCCGTCCGCCCCGTCGGCTTCGCTGTTTCCGCTGAAGACCTGGCGCCGCCTGCTCCAGGGCGCGCTGTCGCGCGGCGGTGCCAACGGCCTGTCTCAGGTCGGCGACCCGAGCGGGCTTGCGGCATTGCGCGGCGCGCTTTCGCAACACCTCGCCGCGGCGCGCGCCA